>Ga0049080_10000578_pt1 | contig 12239 bp, 18 predicted proteins | sample GreLakmeER15MSRF_FD_66716 | JGI IMG/M metagenome (GOLD analysis project Ga0049080, IMG submission 66716) | Freshwater lentic microbial communities from great Laurentian Lakes, MI, USA - Great Lakes metaG ER15MSRF | ecosystem: Environmental > Aquatic > Freshwater > Lake | place: Great Lakes... | reverse complement strand
TGTTGCCGGCGGCATCAACCCACAGACTCCTGTGTGGGGAAAAATGAGTGAGTGGGTACTTTACAAGCAATACGAGGATATGTACAATCGTACTAGCGGTCTTCAAGGTGGTTGGGAGTGGCTTGGTGGTTATCAAACTGTAAAGATTTACCCAACTCCATATAGGACATACCCAGTTATCGTCAGGTATCTTCAGAAAAAACACGATTTTGCACAAGTTACACAATCTATGCAAGAGGGGGCTCTTGCTTTTGCCAAAATCATTTTAGGTAGGATTAGAAGCAAGATATCTAATCCTCCTGGGCCAAATGGCGGCGTTCAGTTGGATGGATCTCAAATTCTACAAGAGGGGCTTCAAGAAAAGAAGGAATGGGAAGACAGGCTGTTAGTTAGGTTTGGAGATCTTCTTGGTCCAAGTTGGGGTTAAAAAAATGACAGATTACAAAACATGGCTTTTGAAAACAAATAATCCTGAACTTTTTGCAACTATTGAAGGTGTGCAAAAATCGCTTCTTTCTTTCATGTCAAGAAAAATGAGCATGATAAGTGAATCTTCGCAAGCTTCAAGATATAGCATACAAGTTGATTACAGGACTGATATGAAGGATGTCTTGCAAGCTTTCGCCAAACTTGTATTGGGATATGTAAGTGCTGGCCTCAAGAAGATGGGCATGCACACAAAGCATGTCTTTGATGAAACTCCGATTAGGCTACTTGTTTCTTCAAGGAACTGGGATGATGGCGAATGGGTTGGCTTGGTCAGTTGGAGTGAAAAAGACCATTGCTTCCTTGTTTCCAAGGGTTACTACAATAAAGACAGGAAGACAGTAAGTGTTCAATCTACGAAAAAGTGCGCTGATAATGCATCGGCCATAGCTAAAGATATGCACAACCTTATGCATCATCTAAAAGACCAACCAGATAAACATGTTGAAAAGTTAAAACCAGCGAACCTCAAGAGGGGTCCAAAATGATTTGTGATTGTAATCAATATACCAGCAATGAAATTTGTGTTAGCTGTGGCTCTTGGATTTTTTTCTTTGAGAAAAATTCTTGACTGTCTCACACGCTTCAAAATATCCATCAATGTTTTCACCAGCATCCATCCACCAACCATCAAGCTTGATTGCCTTCAGCATACCAAGATTTAGATAAATGTTGTTGAGATCTGTTATCTCTAGCTCATTTCTTGCCGATGGCGACAAACTCTTGATAAGACTCCACACACTTGAGTCATAGATGTATAGACCAGTTGCTATCCAGTTTGACTTGGGTTTCTTTGGTTTTTCTTGGATGCATTTGACTTTGCCTTTCTTGTCAAATTCAACCACGCCATAATATTGTGGATTTTTTACTTGGCTCAAGAATATTCTTGCTCCATTTGGCGATTCCTCAAAATCTGATATTGCACTACATATTGGATTTTGAAAAAGGTTATCAGCAAGTATTACGGTAATTGGCTTGTTGTCAGCCCACTCTTCCGCAAGACTCAATGCATCCGCAATTCCTCTTGGTTCTGATTGGTATGTGTAGTGTAGGTGCTTGAGGCCAAATTGCTCACCATTACCAAGTATTCTGAGGAACTCACCAGCAGCGTTTCCTCCACAAACAATGAGTATGTCGGTTATCCCGCTAGATACAAATGTTGAAATGGGATGATACACCATTGGTTTGTCATATACTGGAAGCAAACACTTGTTGGTCACACGGGTTAGAGGCATCAGCCTTGTACCCAATCCACCGGCTAGTATTACGCCTTTCATATCTTGTCCCTAAAGTTTATGCGCATTTGGCTTGCGCACCTATTGAAGCCAATCTTTGTGTAGAAATCCTCAACCATATCATTGCAGTTGAGTATTGCCTTATAGCAACCAGCCTCCTCAGCCAACTTGAGTAAGTGATTCATTATAAGCCTTCCATAGCCAAGCCCACGGAATCTTTGTTGTACGGCTATGTCCTCTAAGTGAGCAACCTTTCCTCCATTGTGTATAAACTTTTGTTCAATCATGATCGTTCCACAAGCCACTATGGATTCATTGACTTTTACTATGTATACATTTGTGTTTGTTGGCATGTTTAGAATTATCGACTGTGCTTCTTCGATGGTCAGAGATATTGGTCGGAATGATTTGATGGTTTCAAGAAATGATGTGTCTAATGATTCGTAATCAAGTTTGCAAATGATTGGTAAATTTTCTTTAATCATGGTGTTTCTTTATAAACCAAGCATATGGTGATACGCCACATAGGTTGCTTGTTTTGCACGATTCGCAGAACATTTTGTGGTATTGCAGATAGTATTGAGCAAACAGAACCTTGTGCAACCACATGTGTTTCCCTTCGACATTAACGCAGAAAAACATGCTTTCGGTCATTTCTGATATTATAAAGAAGTGACCTTCTATCTTTTTTTCTAAAAGATACGACGACTTCATTATTACTATGGAATTATGGGAGATTGCCTCTTCAATGGCAAGTATTGTTGGTAGGTGTTTTGGTGTTATTGTTGCATTCTTTATTTCATCAAGGCATCTTTGGAACTTGTGTTGATGCGTTCCCTCCTTGGTGCATCTGCATTTTTTTGTCCAGTATTCATATCCATTGTTGTAGTTTATTGGGAATCCTATCCACTTTAAAGCATTAAGTATGGCAACAGGACCACATGAGTAAAGGTTTCTTTGGGCTATCCATCGTGTTTTCTTAGCCATAAAACCTCACGGGTGTAATTAGTTGATAAACTATTTACAATCGTGCTTGAAATAAGGCTAGAACATGATTGCGTTTTTCTTCAGATTCGTTAAAGTTGGCATGTGGTTGCCATATTTTTGTTCAAGATCGGCGATTTCTTCATAATTGATTATAAGTTTCGAATTGGTATTTCTGTTGTTTTTTTGCATATCTGAAGTCAATTTTTGATCATCTACGCCTAAAATTGAAAGCAAGGATTCTCTTATTTTTTCATTTTTGAATTCGGATATATTTTCACCATTTGTCATATCTTCATATGTAAAAATGATGTCAGCTAGTTCGCTGTATTTTTTTTCATATTCAATAAACATTTCAATTCGTTCAATAAAGTTGGCACGCTTTATCCTTACTTGGTCACCAACCCATTCAAAAGAAGCTCGTTGAAATATGCCTTGAAGAAATTTGTTTTTTCGCAACAAGAGTACAACTTTGTAGTCCATTTCTTTTATTTCACTAAGAAACCAATGTAGACCAAGAGGATCTATGAAGTTCATCGCAAGCTTAAAGCCATGAGCCTTCTTTTTTGTTTTCTCTTTATCTTCCATGTATGCAGACCAAAGTTTATGGTAGCCTGGGGCGTGTATCACTTCGCCGTAGCAAGTGATATCCCCATGACTACCAAGTAAATCGGTTAAGAGTGTGCTGCCACTTCTTTGATTTGCTAGAATGACAAAGTTCTGCATTACCTAGTAATTATCTCAATGCCATCAATTGGACCCTCGTTCAAGAGAACATCTGGTTTGTTGTTGTTATCTACAGAATCGTTGATTCTTTGAACTGGCATGTTGTTATCCATGATGTGCTCAACTGTTCCCTTGTCTGTAACCTTGTCTGGTTGATCAAGGATAAGTTTATTTTCTTTCACTTCTGTCTCCTCTTTTTTTATTTCGCCTATGAATAAAAGCAGCCCCATTGGTGGTCTGACAAGCTGCATAAAATAACTATCGCCCTCAAACCTTCCCTTTGGGGGAACCACCTTACGACCATCAAATGCTGGCTTTGGCAGTGTGAGGTGTCCACTCGTTTTGTTCTCATAAATATAGTGACCCGTGCCTTCGAATTTAATGTCTATGGCATGTTTTCTTTCTTCTCTAGTTGGCTTGTGCTTTTTCATGTTAACTCCTTTGGTTGTTCTAATTGAGTTAACAGTCCTTCAAAATGTTTTGTTTGTAACGCACTAAGACTATAATACGATGTTGGTAATAATGGGAGTTACATATGAAAAATTTAAGAGTATGGACAGATGTTTATCCACAAGGATCAAAAGAAGGCGATGAAGAGCAAGGTTTCTTTATTGCTATATCACGGCACCCAAAGTGGAAATGGAGATCAGTTGCGCAATTATCTAAAGAGGCAAATCTAAGCAAACAGAGGGTTGAAGAAATCATACAAAAGTATCACAAGAGAAGTATGATATTTCAGTGTCCGACCAATGATGACATGTGGGGTTATTGGGAAAACCATTTGGATTTGTTGCCAAAAACAAGTACAACACCAACACAAGATGACCATAGACTTAGGATAAAAAACGCTAAATCATAAAAAAAAGCCTTCCTTGGATTCAAGGAAGGCTTTTTTTATGGGTGTAAATTAATCAAGATGATCATGGTTTTTATATGTGAACTCGCCATGATCGACCTTACTTTCATCATCAGCATTTTTGCCCATTTTATGCAAAGCATCTGCTGCTCTTGGCGTAAAATATGAGGCTGGATAATGGCTCCTAATATAAGCATCAGGATATGCCCAGCTCATAATGCCAGCTCTAGCCGTCTTTTCTGACATGTCGTAGACTGGTAATTCCTTCTTGGTTTCTTGACAAAATTCAATGAAAGACTTCATGTTTAACCTCTTAACTTGTGTAAAATCGACTTTAGTCGACTTAGATTCATATGCCCTATCTAGGGTTCTGTGCTCAAAATTTATAAAATATATCAGTCGTGTCAGCCCGTTATCGTTGACATCCACAAAAAAAGAATCTATCTTGATTATGTCAAAATAGAGGTCTTATATTTATGTATGAGTACGAAGTGCAATTTTTCCCTATAAATCAAGTTATGTCCGAAGAGTTAACGGACTCTTTCTACAAAACATGCTCTAGGTGTAGCAAGGATGTGCTTATTACGCCTGAAATTGTAAAACACATGCCCAAAGGCATGGTGAATGGAAAGTTCTATTGTAGGTTCTGTTTGACCCATGGCTTTGACATCAAACAGCCACTAATATTCAGTTTTCGTTCTATCATATGCTACCTTTATTACATCCACGAGGCTGGCAAGTCAAACCACCTAAAGTACGCATGTCAGCTTGCCGATTTCATCAAAGCGCACCGTGAGGCTGGCGCTAAGAGCTTTTGTCTCAGCTACGATGATGAATCGTTCAATTGGTTTATGGACAGTTCAATCGTAGGGGATGGTGATGGTCGCATACAGACAAGAGAGGTTCTTAAGATTGTCGTGGAGATGATTGCTTGTTTCAATCCATCAAAGAACTCCATGGATTGTCTTGAAACATATAGTAAAATTAAGGATGCCATAGAAGCTGCCGTTGCTGGAAATGTTGATCAGCGTGTAATTGTTCCTATGCTGCTACAGCACCGACAATCGCAATCTCGTGTTCTAGCATTCACGCTTTCTTGTATTCAGTAGATTATCTTGACATGATTGTTTCGAGTGACTGGGCAAGCACCAGCTTTCCTTTGATGCCGTTGGCTTTTAACTGAAGCAAGCATTTCATATCATTGATTTTCTTGTCATCTATTGTCGCATAAGTCGAGGCCACAGCAATATCGATGATGGCATCAAGAGCCCACTCATCTATTTCAAAGCCAATAGTGTCTATGTTTGATAAGTATGTTGTTAGGTCTGCATGTAGAGCCATTCCTGGCATACATGAAACTAACGATCTTCCACATTCCGATTGTAGCTTTTGAAATATCTCATGGTCATTTGGATGGAATTTACCCTCGCACACTGATCTAAAAATTTGCTCATCATGTTTTATTGTTTTTGACATGCATGCAAATGTCATGGTAGTGCTTGCCGTTGTTCGCCAATGCTTGTTGTTTTTTCTTAACACCTTGCATGTCTCGCCACGATTGTACATGGTGCTGTATTTATCTGGATGATCATATAGTGTGCAGTAGTCTGCCATCGACAGACCATCCACAATTGCATTTTTGATGTCGCCACAATGAATGTAATCGTCCTCGACAAAGTATACGGCTTTGTCTGATGCGGTTGCTATTTCCATGGCATATAAAAATGATGGGGCATTTCCAAGATTGGTTTTATGGATTTCCTTGGCATATTTACCATTTTCCAAGGCATAAATCGTTTCGCTAGAGCAATTATCTAGTATGAGATGATCTATGATGCCATATGTTGATTTGAAATTTTCAAGGCATGCCATCTTGGTTGCACATGGAAGTTTTGGTTTTATATAGCCATTATCACTTAGCCTATAGATTGCAATCATGGTTGATCACGCAATATTTTGTGAGCCATAGAAAATGCAGAACCCCAGTCGTCGCCATCTTTTCTTACCAGTGTTACGCTTGGATACCAAGTCGTATTGCTTCCTTCTAATCCCCAACGCCAATCGCAAGATTCTGCTATCATTGCTATGGTTCGCTTTCCCATCGCCCCAGCAAGATGCAGTATCGCAGTATCTACCGTCACTATTGCATCCATTTCCGCTATTACTGCTGCGGTTTTAGAAAAATCATCAAGCATATGTGAAACATCAATTACTTTCATGTTTTCTGCACCATCGGTGAGGTCAACGGCCTTGCCCTCGAACCTATACCTTCTTGGCCTTATGTCTTTTTGCAAGCTGAAAAGCTTTGTGTTATCCATATCATGCAGAATCTTGAACTCACGAAGCATGCACGATCTCCACTTGTCGTTGGGATGCTGAGGATTTCCAGCCCAAGCTATGCCGATCTTTTTCATGTTTCTATAAGGCGATGCATCAAATGATTCACAATTCTTGATATAAGGATTGCTTGGTATTTCTTTCATGTCAAGGACATAAGGAAGACTCATTATCGAGCAGTGCAGATCATGTTCTGGCATGCCGAAATCTGCCTTTCTTTCATGGTGTGGTGGAATGTTTGCTGGTTCTTTAGTATAGATTTCATCAACATCTACTTGAAGAAGTCCTCTGAGGCTTTCCCAGCAATGCAATATTACATGTGCTTTTTTTTCTTTCAAGAATCTTACATAGCGAAAGAAATGTATCATGTCGCCAGTGCCTTGCTCTGGATGAATCAAAACCCTTTTACCAGCCACATCAATGCCAGGCTTGAGGCGTTTTGCCGGATCGAATATCACATCCCAAAATCGTGATTGTTCATAAAGTTTGAATCGCCACTCATATTCTGGCCAAGCTTTGTCCCACTCGCCCCTAAATTGATGAATAGAGGCGAGATCTACATGGGCTCCTGGAAAATCTGGGTTTAAGGCGATTGCACACCTAAAGCATTCCTCGGCTTTTTTAAGGTTGCGTAGTTCGCCATAGCAACCACCAAGCATGCTAAAAGATTCGGCGGTTGGCTTCAATGACAAAGCGGTGTCGAAGTGGGCAATAGCATCATTTATATTTTTGTTGTTTCTATACTGTAACCCTAGGTTGCTATGGACAAAATCCAAATCAGGTCTTAATTCCGCTGCTTTTTTTAATGCCTCCACGGCATCTGCGTATTTGCCTTGTCCTGAGAGGCAAAGTCCTAAATTGTTGTAATTTTCGTAATTCTCAGGCTCAATTACAATGAGGTTCTCAAATAGTGATTGGGCGGCATCATAGTTTTGTTGCTTGTGTTTAAGCAAACCAAGAAGCTGTATGATTTTTGCGTTTGTTGGATCAACTTTTAGTATTTGTGATGCTAAAAGTTCGCAATCTCTATCATTCCCAGATTTAAATTTTTCCAATAAAAGCTTTTCGGCAGATTCTTTTATATTTCTTACTTGTTCTTCTGTAAACATTTGGTCACCAGGATAAATAGTATATGTTGAAGAAGGAGCAAACAATAGAGCAGCAACAGCAAGAGCAGGAAGCTGCTGGCCTTGTCCACAAGCAGATTGAGCCAAATAAAAAAGGCGGTTGTGGTTGCAAAAACAAGACCTCAGGAATTACTAGAGATAAAAAACTGCAAGATTTGCATGATAAGATGAAAAAAACAAGGTACTTATAAGGAGATGCCATGGCTTGTGGTTGCAAAAAAAATCAATTTAATCGTCGTCCAGTTTCTGGTCCAAAGCCAATGGGAGCAATAAGACCAGTCCAGAGAACGACACAAAACATCATTATGCCAATTACAACGCCAATACAAGCCCAAGGCATGAATCAAACCACATCACAAACTCCAACTCCACAAAGGAGTGCATCTGGTGCGTACAATGAGAAGAAAAAGATGCAGCAAATTAGGAGAGATGCGATGCGACGAGCTTTTAACAGATAATTATTTTCCTATGTCAATTGCTGGATTTATATTTGGCATGATCCAAGATTTTTCATTTATTTTCGTGTTTATTGTGGCATTCATTAGCGTCCAGTCCATTACTATCCCTTCATCATACCAAGTTATTACGAAGCCTCGTGGTACTGATATTCCTTCAATCATTTGTCTTGATGTAATTTCCGAGCTAGCGACCATTTTTCCAAATCCATCATACAAATATCTTCCTTTAGCAAGTTTCGTGTCACGATCTAATAATGTCGCAACAGTCATGTTTTCTTCCATATGATTTATGTGTTTGTTTAACAGTATGACTCCACTTTGATGTTCAATTATTTCATCCGGCTTCTTAGTGTTATTGTCCAACATGAGGCTCATGATAATCCATTCTGGGTTTAATGCGGTCTTGAGCTTGGTTTTTCCGAGATTTTCAATTTTTGAAAAATACATTACTTTTGGTTTTGATCTCTTGCTCCAGTACCACAATGTTTTGTCATTTACGCCTATATCAAACTCCTTACCAAGCAAGCTGAATGTTATCATTCTAAACTTTTTGTCTTCAAGGAATATGCTCCCATGTACTGTGATTGGAAGTCTTCCTCTTATTGAAATGGCAACATCAGAACAGCTCATCGAGGTTATTTTTTTGCTTTTATTGTTTTCCTCGTTATTTTGCGATGGACTTCCAATAAGCTTTATATTTTTTTGTGGGGTTGTTTTTGTCACAAAAAAAAGCAATGTAATGATAAATAACAATACTAGGGATAAGTTCCTCATCAGTATAATTATCACGCATGGGAGAAAAAAATGTTATCATACAAAAATTGGAAAATGATCAATGAGAATTTCAATAGGAATTTGGGAATTAGCCAAGTTCAATCATTAGGGCTTGTAAGTCCAATTCGCACAGAGGAAAAGAATAAGAAAAAGACTGTTGAAGGCGAAGATGAACATTGCAAATATTGTGGAAAAATGTCTAAAAAAACCATGAAAAAAGAAGATTTTGAAGAAGATGATGATGTAAGAGATGAAGAAGAATATGAAGATGAAGAAGGCGAAATGGGCGAAGAAGACGATGAGGATCATGAAGGCGATGAAGAAGATCACGAAGGCGATGAGGATCATGAAGGCGATGAAGATCATGAAGGCGATGAAGATCATGAAGGCGATGAAGATCATGAAGGCGATGAAGATCATGAAGGCGATGAAGATGAATTTGGAGAATCTAAAAAGCATAAAAAAAATATGAAGCACATGAAGCATATGAAGTGCATGAAGTGCATGAAAGAATCTTCTTATAATGAATCTAAGAAATTTACGCACAAAAATAAATCAAAGAAAATTGTTTCTAAAAAAGATGTTGATTCGGACAAAGATTCAAGCAAAGATTCAGGCAAAGATTCAGAAGCTGCTATAATCAGCAAACTTATGAAAAAAGGCTTGCCTGAAAAGCTTGCAATTGCAATTGCAAAAAAGAAAACTAAAAAGAAAATGAATGAATCAAAGTGGATGGAGGGAGTCTTTGGCTCTAATCCAAAGCAAAAGTTTTATGATGGAATCGACAACCGATAATTATCTTCCATCATGGAGAGTTGTAGAAAACTTTACCTAAAAAATAAAGATATTTTAAAAGACCCAGTTTAGGCTGGGTCTTTTTGTTTCTTCAATGTTTTTAAAAGATTTCTTATGCCAATTGTTATATCGGTTTTTGGATACCATTTTGTCAACAACAAGCTTTTGTTAATACAAGATTGTGTGTGATTTTGATAAAATGATTTGTATGGATTTTCAATGTATGTTGTTGTTATATCAAGGTTTAGCTCTTTTTTTATGACTTCCATAATACGATTCATGGTTGGCGACACACCAGTTCCAACATTGAAAATGTCTGTTTTTTCATGGTTAATGCATTTTATGTTATATTCAACAACATCTTCAACTGAAACCCAGTCTCGTCTATGCTCACCATTCTTAAAAACCATCATGGTTCCTTTGTCCATTGCTTGTTTGCAAAGCTGGTAAATCATGCTAGCACGCTTGTTTTTATGGGATTCGCCCGCCCCATAAACATTGAAGTAGCGCAGCCCTATGCATGGTATACCTGATTTTTTTGAAAAATTACACGCAAGCTCTTCGAGTATGGCTTTGCTCATGCTGTAGATGTTTGATGGCATGATTTCGTCATCTTCATTTTGAGGTGCTTTAGAAAAGCCATAGACAGATGCACTGCTAGCGTATATTATCTTCTTGCAGCCAAGCTTTCTTGCTGCCTCAAAAATTTGCATGCTCCATAAGCAGTTTGCTTGGAACATGCTTTTTTGATCTGTATCAGTTGTGTCATTGTTAGCTGCTTGGTGGAAAAGGATGTCGATATTGCCAAGTTTCAAAATTTCAGCCACATCGTTGGAAACCATGGAATGGTGTTTGCATGTCCTTTCGTTGGATGTGCCAGTTGCCACTACATGATGACCTTCATTGAAGAGCCGATCTGCAAGCGCAGAACCAATGAAACCTGTTGCACCTGTTACTAGAATTTTCGCCATGTAATCACCAAAAAGAAGAAAAAAATGAATGAACGCCTAACTACATTTTTTGAAAAATATCATGATCTTGGTCTCAAGCCAATAGTTATGTATCCTAACACAAAGCTTCCATGCGCAAAAGGCTGGAATAAATTTTACAATGTTGAATTTTGGAGAAGAAAGCTTTGCGATATTTCCGTAAATTCCTTGCCAAACTTAGGTATTTTACTAGGCGATGTCGTTGATGTGGAGGCAGACTGTGACAATTCAAACAATTTTTTGTGTGATTTGATTGGTGACTACCCACACCCATGCTATCAAAGTAGTAGATCAATTCACCATCTTTTTTTAAATCCTGATGTTAATTTGACACAAGTAACATATCAAGGCATTGAATTTCGTGGGAACAAAGTTTGCTCAGTTATGCCACCATCAATTCACCCAAATGGTGGCGAATACAAATTTTTGAAGGAAAGTAGATTTCCTATTCCTCCAATGCCAAATTCATTGCTTAATTTTTATCGCTCCAACAGGATGCAAGCTAAAAATTTCATCGTAAAACGCAAAGGCGTCAAAAAAGGCCATGGAACCATGAAATGTTCATCATGTGGCAAATCTTGCATGTTGCACTCCAAAAGGCTTAAGCTTGAGATAATGTCATTTTCATCACTTGGTTCACCTTGGAAGTGTTCTGGTTGCAGAGAGTTCAAAGTTACAGATATATGCAGAGGAATCAGGAAGTCTTTGGGGAGGCGAGCATGATTGCAGCCATAGATACATCAGCTGGCGTAATTCCATGACCGCCAAAGCTTCTTTCCATACAATTTACATCATAACCATTACTGATTAGTGTGTTTCTAGTTGGCAAATACCTTTCCTCCCAAGCAAAACAATTATCGTCTCTGTTGTGAAAAAGAAGGCATTTTTTTGGATGATCTGTAATAGGTATGGTATTTACATCCAACACGCATCCATTGTGAACCACGAGCGTCCCATATTTTCCAGCGAGCCAAACCGAGCAAGCAACAACCGCACCGGCAGAATAACCAGCAAGGATTGTATCGCTTTCTAAAAAGCCATCAGATTTAGACATGTCACCAATGATCTTGATGATATCAGTTTTTGTTTTTTCAAGACCTTTGACCGACTTCTGTTGTTTGGTTATGCCATTTGGCCGTGGATACCACTCGCCTTCAGGATACATGCAATAAATGTTGTATGTTGATTCTATCAATTTTTCATTGCTGTACAGTTTCATCATTTCCTCAGGATCTTGTTCTCGACCTGGAAAAAGAAAAATCTGCCCTTTGGCATTGTTGTGTTTTTTTCGTCTTAAGAATCCAAACATGGAATACCCCATTCGCTATAGATGTCAAAATTGAGTGTAGAAAGATTTTGGATGCGCTGATAAAGTTCAACAGGTATGTGTTGTCCTACTATTTGCATGAATTTTAAAGCCTTGCGTTTATCGCAACTATTTATGCATGATCTAAGAAGCTTGGCATCATAGC
>Ga0049080_10000576_pt1 | contig 12246 bp, 20 predicted proteins | sample GreLakmeER15MSRF_FD_66716 | JGI IMG/M metagenome (GOLD analysis project Ga0049080, IMG submission 66716) | Freshwater lentic microbial communities from great Laurentian Lakes, MI, USA - Great Lakes metaG ER15MSRF | ecosystem: Environmental > Aquatic > Freshwater > Lake | place: Great Lakes... | reverse complement strand
TATATTCCCGCGCAACTACTGGCGCTACTCAGCAATGGACAATCTTCGTCAAAGGGGACGAGTTCTGGACTGAGGCGGGACAAGTCGGCGGCGCGCTGACTATTTCCGCGCCTACGAAAGCCAAGGGTAAGAATCAAGGAAAGAAGAACGAAACGACGCCCGAACAGCAAGCGGAAATCGAAGCACTTGCGAAGTGGGAGAAGAAGATTAAGCGGAACTATTTTGAGGACATTAACGCTATTGATAGCGGCTTTTTGGAGCCTCAGTTGGCGAAGCCTAATGCCGAATACATTGACGATGTGGATTGGTCGCTCGGCCAAGTTATTGACGACAAACTGAATGGTTTCGCGTGCGTAATCACTGCCAAGGGCGCATTTACTCGGAATAACGAGCAATATCATTCCATTCCGCACATTCTTAAGGAGCTCAAACCATTCTTTGACAGAAATCCTAACGCTTATCTTCAAGGGGAGTTGTTTAACTTCCAGTATGTCAACAATTTAGGGAAGATTGGCGAATTGATTGCCGTAACTCGCGAGTTGAAGGATATTACGCCCGAACTGCTCGCGGAGTCGGAACGAATGGTTGAATTTCACTGGTATGATGGTTATGGCTTCGAGAATGTAGATAAGCCAGATAGCGTCGAAATTGATACCCCGCTGCTAGAGCGTCGCCGCACGATTGACCTACATATTGTTAGGTATAATGGGTATCAATACATCAAAAAGGTTCATTACGATATCTGCTTTTCATTTGCGGAAATGAAGAAACTGGCCGACGCTTACATTGCCAAAGGCGGCGAGGGGAAGATTATCAAAAATCCCAAAGCGCGATACCAGCATAAGCGCACGAAAGATTTGCTAAAGTGGAAAAAGCAAGAGGACGCCGAATTTAAAATTGTGGACGACGAGCAGCCTTTTAAAGAGGGCAAGGGAAACTCCGCAGGATGCGCCGAATCTGTTTGGTGCGAGTTGCCTAATGGGGTGCGCGACAAGCGGTTTAAAGCTAACATCGAAGGCGGCAAAGACAAGTTGCGCGAAATGTTCGCCCATCCAGAAAGGTATCGTGGCAAATACATAACCGTCAGATTCCAGGAATACTCCCCTTATCTCGTTCCATTGATTAATTACACAGATATGGTTATTCGCGATGAAATCGAAGGGAAAGCAAAGAAATGACACTATTTAAACGAATCGAATACGATATGGCGGGCGAACGCGCCCGAATCGCCAAAGTAAAGCTAACTAAGCCACAACGCGAAGCCTTGTTGAAGTTATGCGACTTGTTTGAAGCTGGCAAATGGCAGGAATGTTACACCCATATCAACGACGAGAAAGCCTTTCCTTACAACGAAAAGGGAGAATACCCCGAACAGGAACATATCGAAACTGAAATGGGTAGGATTTTGCAGGATTTAAGGTATTACAATTACTATACCAAAGACCAACTGATTAACGACATTGCGGACAAATTGAGGGAATAATGCAAACCATAGATATCCAACCTAACCTTTTTTGGGAGGACGAAAATCGCACGCCGAACATAATCGAAGCGGCGAATTGGTTTAAAGTCAATACTTTAGATTCTGACATTGGACATCTAGTGCGCTTAGCGCATAAACTCGAATCGCGCCTTTTTCGCGGCTCTTGTGATTTTGCGCGGCGGCTAGGCTACAAATACGAATACGCAAATGCTTTGAAGTGGTTGCCAGTGTTTCGTAATCAGTCTGTGAATCAGGACGCTTACTTTACAGACGCAGAGAATGCGCGGCTGGCTCTTACATTGCGCGGCGAACGCTTTATACGCCCCGTAGCGCCCTTTAAAGACTTTGCGGGCCAAGTATTCGACTATGGTAAGTTTGACACGGAATTGGCGCATTTGAAGCAGAACAAGAATCTTGCCGCCACGGAGATTATTTGTGTGGTAGCCGCGCCCGTTCAAATTGAGCGAGAGTGGCGCTGCATTTTTGTGGATAACGAGTATGTCGGGGGCAGTAGATATATGTCGAATGACGCGCTAGACGTTGCGCCCGAAGTGCCCCAAGAAGTGATAGATTTTGCAAATACGATAGCTAAGCATGATTACTTTATCAATATTTGGGATTTTACTCTGGACGTTGGGCTGGTCAATGGCGTTTATAAGTTGGTGGAAATCAACGGGTTTGAAACCTCTAGCTTCTATGCGGCGGATTTGGCGAAAATTTATGGGGCGTGGGCGCGACAATTTGATTGACGGCGGCGAAAAAGATGGTAAGATGCAGCCATGAAAACTAAAATTCGCGTAACACCTAGCCTTATTAAACAGGGCAAGCCGTGCAAATCTGACTGTTGCCCTATTGCGCTGGCAATTCGAGAGGTAGTAAAAAAAACAGCGGACGTGATAGTTGGCGTTTACGACGTTACAATCGATTTTGATAGACTGGATTTGCCGCCAGCCGCAGAGAAGTTTGTGGAGAATTTTGACCTCGCGCAGCACGAAGTAAAGCCCTTCTCATTCTCATTAGATATTCCATCTACCCTACTTAAACGTAGAACACGTAAATAACACTCATGTTACCTCTTATTCTTACTCTCGCTGCCCTTTACATAATCCAGATGGGTTTTGTCTTTGTCGCGTTTATCTGTGATTTTGACAAGGCCCAATATTGGAGAGCGTTTCAGTCGCGCCGAGAGTTTTGGATTGCGTGGATTCCTTTTAAGTTGTTGTTTGTCGGGATATACCAAATTACAGGTGGTATAATTTCCCACTATAAATCAATGCCGCCGAAGTAATTATGAAACCTATCTGCGACTTTTCGCGCCTGACATGGAGAAGTCTTTTTGTGGGGCTTAGGGTATTTATCTTTAATTTCACGATTTTTTAAATTTGAGCCAACCTCTTTCGAGGTTTGATTACTATTCATGCGACATTTGTAATTGAATTACTTTCTCTTTGAGACTGTTGTTGGCTTAAAACTTTCCCGTTGACAATCCCTAAAACCTTGCTACTCTTTATCTATGAGCTTAAATCTATGTTGCATCAGTATAGCCTTAAAAGAAAAAGGCTACGGCTTCCAAATAATTACTTGGACGCGATTTCAGCAGCTTGGCCGAACTGAAGGGCTGAGAATTTTGAGTGATAGAATTCTAAATAACGTGCGCGTGACTCAGAAAACAATCGAATACTGCGCTCAAAATAATTGGGGATACAGATTAAGCTCCACTATATTTCCTTTAATATCTTTTGATAAAGCGAATATAAAAGTGCAGGAATTAAAAGACTACAATGAAATAATGGACATCCTAGCGAAAACGGGGGAAACAGCCCGAAAAGAAAACTTGCGTTTATCTAGTCATCCCGGCGAATTCACAACTCTCGACAGTGAAAATAGAGACGCTATCTTGCGTAGCATCACTGATTTGGAACTGCACGGGTTCCTGCACAATTCGCTGGGCTTGCCCAAAAATTATTCTAATCCAATCAACATTCACTTGAAAAACGAACACCTTGGTTTCGTTGACCATAAAAATAGAATAAATGAATCTATTAGTTTGTTGTCAGATAATGTTACAAGCAGATTAGTATTTGAGAATAACGATAAAGGTCGTTGGAATTGCGATAATTTGGCGTCACATTATTCAAATATGCCATTAACTTATGACAACCTACATGATGCAGTTAATCCAAGCGGCGAGCAGAACACCAACATTCGCCGCTTTTGCGAGACTTGGGGAAATTACAAGCCGCTTTTTCATTATTCCGAAGGTCGAGAAGATAATAAACGCGCTCACAGAGATTATCCGCAGAATAATTTGAACTTCTTTCAGAATAATAGAAAAGACTTGGCGGATTACGATGTTGAGCTAAAGATGAAAGACCTTGCGCTAAATATGATGGAGGGTAAAGGCTAGTTTAGAATACAACTGGTAAATAACTCCCTGTAACTAGAATAGATAGGCTAGATATTAAAAACGACTTGAGAAGATGTCTGAATGGGATAGATTTTGACCATTTTTGACCCCAATTCGCCGCCACAAATTTAGGGTTCTTTTTGTGTCAGAAAGTATGCCCGAAAATGACCCAAATAAGGGGCATTTTGAGGGGCATTAAAGGGTGGTTCTACAGAGTAGAAGAGAAGATAAAGGTAGTATAGACAGAGAGACAAGAGAGAGTAGAGTAGTATAGAGGGTAACATAGGTAATAATAGATAGACAAGTAGAGTAGAAGAAGAGTTTTACGATGATGTTGGTAGGTGTAGAAGTGTGTAGTGACCAATTTATTTCTCCCCCAAATAAGAAATCGCATTCCCTACCTGCCCGATAGACAATTCAATTTCCTCTGTAAAACCTCCAAATAATCCCTTTCCATCAGAGAAAAAGTAATTCCCTACTAATCCGATAGACAATTAGAAATCTCCCACTATTTACTATCATTCACTTAATGCCAAATAATCCCAAATAACCCTAGAAAATCCCCAATAATCTCCTATAATCCTATATCTAGCCTTATAATGAATACTCTCTATATCCGCCTACGGGCCGCTGTCCAGTATCGCGCCCATATAATTTTGTTGGCGCTTCAAAGATTCTTTACTTGACTGGCGCGCAAAAACGTGTTAGACTATGTGAAAATCGAACGTAAATAATTCCAAATAAACAACTTATGACACCTACCAAATCCCGCACACTTAAACGAATTGCTTTTGTTAGCGCCTTTCTAACCTTAGCAGTCCTCTCCATCGCCTCTGTAAAATTTGCTTTTGCGCTTGTTGCAATTGCTTTGGCGGGTCTATTTATTATGATTCTGTGGATGGTATCGGGCGGCATCTTTTCTAAATAACTCAATCTAAACAACTTATGCGCAAAATCCTTAAAGCCTTTGGCCTCACGCTTAGTGTCGTCTGTATCATCGCGGGTCTAATACTACTTGCCGTGTCGCATCCCGTTATAATCACGATTATTATGATGGTCGTATTGCTTAGCTGTATTTTTACGTTGATATACATAGCCCTCGACTAAACAAAAATAGCCCGCCCCAAATATCCATTTCGAGCAGGTTTAGACCAAATAATGATTGCTGTGGCGGTATTCGCTGAGTGCTGTCACGTCGTCTAGCAAGGGTCGCGAACGTGTTAAGCGCAAATATCTCAATTGACTTTAAAAGCTTTATCGTATAGCCCGACTCGTTAGAGAGCTTCGCTAGTCAACTCAAATAAGAATTACAGGTAAAAACTCTTGACGGGAAATAAAAAGGTGGTATTGTTCTCGTATGACACTAAACTACATAATGGAAAAAGCGATGCCGCGCCCTTGGGATATTAACATCGGACAAGAGGGGGCCGTCGTGTTTAACGCGGGCCAAGGAACTGTGTGCAACCTCTCTGATGAAATGAGAGCGTTTAAAGAAAATGCGGCGCTTATTGCTCACTGCGTTAATAACTTTGGGCAGTTAGTAGATGCGTTGGAGGCGGTTAGGCGTGAAGCCAGCAAGAGTGAGCGCACCGACCTACTTGAAATCGTTGAGCCCGCACTCGCCGCAGCGCAGACTGTCGAACCACTTGCTAAATACACGCCTAAAATCAAACCACTTGCCCTTTATTGGAACGACCTGTCACTAGACGAGAAATTGCGCGCCATTCACATCTCAAAGAAACACGAGGACGAATTGGCTGATGGGGGCTATCTGTTCAACGGGGACTGCGATATTATTCCAGAGGAAGATTTGAATCAATTTGAAATCAAATAATGAATATTTTCGCCACAAATCCCTGCCCCAATCAGTCGGCTATTAGATTACCCGATAAGCATATCAATAAAATGCCTTTAGAATGCTGCCAAATGCTTTCTGTAATAGCTTCCAAATGGTATTACAATTACGGAATGCTGCCGAGGGTTGGCGGCGAACAATACTATCTAACAGAGAAGGGCGCTTTTCGCAATCACTCATGCACAAAATGGGCCGCGCAATCGCCAAATAATGCCCGCTGGCTTATTGAACATGGTTTGCATTTGTGCGACGAATTTGAGGCGCGCTATGGAAAAATTCATTCCTGTCATAATACATTGATGGTAGCTCATCGTATCTTTCCCGTCGCAGATTCCAGTCAGTTCACCCCCTTTCATCGCGCCATGCCTGAGCCCCTACAGTCAGATAACTCAATTGATACGTTTACTGCATATCAAAGGTATATTGTGTCGAAACCTTGGGCGGCGGCGAATTACCTGCGAATTCCTGAGCGCAAACCGAATTGGTTTGAAATAGTTCTTGCCAAATAATCAAAAGGTGTTAGAGTTAACGATATGAAACAAACAGAAAAAGCAGGATTAGCGGTAATGGGCACGGTCTTCGGAGTCATACTTGGCATGGTTTTCCTTTTCGTGTGGGCGTCTAGTAGCCTTAAACAACGGGATGAGCGGTGGCAAAAAGAATACGCCGTTTGGGTCAAATATACAGGAAATCCCCAACAATTGACCTTTGAAGAATTTCAAACACTGCGCCCCAACCTATTGCGCTCTAAATAACTCTTGACTTCGGCGCAAACTCTGTTAAAGTTCAACTATGGAAACACCAAATAAAGCGACTAAACTGAAATGGATGAAAGAGGCCGTTGGCGTCATGGGGCGCGTTCAAGGGAAATCGTTCTTCACCTGTCATTTATTCGGCGCGGCATTCAGTGAGGCGCGACTTTGGTATCAAAGCGTTTTGGAACAGTTCCTTCCCGAAGGGGAGGCAGACCCTTACGCCGATATGATTGAAATGTTTCACGATGCGGCGGGCCAGAGCATGGAATTGCCTCACAATATTGAAAACCGAACTATCTGGATGTTCATGCTAAAAACTCTCGTTGAAGACGGCCAACTCTAAAAATCTATGAAAATAACATTGACAAAACCACACAAAAATACCTCGATTGACAAGCTCGTTGAGAAGCTGAATTCTCTCGTCAACGGCGGCGGCGGCGACTTCTTTCGTCGAGACGCAAATCAAAACCGCCCAAATATTGATTTCTCGGTTCATATTGGGTCATGCGCAAATAATGATTTACATGGGAAGCTCATTGGTTTGTTGTTCTTATTCTGCTCGACCAGGGAGACTACTTATATGGGCCACGGCTACGGAAAGAATGGTAGTTATTTGTTTGTGACCCAGAAGGATTTCGCGGAGCTTATGGACTTCTTGGAATCAATTACGCCTCTCGATTCAGTAAAAATCGAACTCTAACCATGTCCCAAGAACCATCGCCCGCCGCTGAATTGGCCCGCCACCTGAAAGAGAATGGGTCGCGCACCGTCTCTACTCTGGAAAAAGAAGGTATTAAGAATTCGTTTGCGATTGCTCTGGCAAATATGCACCTGTTCACAATTTCGGCGGGAATTGGCCCATCGCCCATTATCGCGCTAAATAAGTCAAAGCGCAGAACTGATAAATTCACACAAGGGTTTGCGTGCGGTTTGGTTGCAGCGGGAATGATATTGATTCTTATCTTATTTGTGATATTTGGCAATAAGAATGTTTGGTAGTTGAACCAGAAAATTCTCAAATAAGGGTAAATTTCGATTGACTTTGCGCCAAATAATGATACTATAGTCTCATGCCTACTCTTGCTTCTATTCAACGCATCTCAAATATTGTCCCGATTGAGGGGGCAGATAACATCGTCCTCGCTAAAGTTCTGGGGTTCCAATCGGTCGTAAAGAAAAATGAATTCGCCGAGGGGTCGTTAGTAGTTTTCGTGCTTCCTGATACTATCATGCCAGAAGACCCACGATGGGAATGGTTGGGCAAGAATCATTGGAGGGTAAAGCTCGTTAAGTTGCGCGGCGTGTATAGCCAGGGCGTTATTTTGCCGCTTTCAATTTTTAGCTCAATTGACCCAAATAATGTAGTCGAGGGGCAGGATGTTACGGAAACGGTTGGAGTTTTAAAATGGAGCAAGCCCGAACCTAAAGACCTTAATGCTAAGGGTCATTTGCCGAGCTTTATCAAAAAGACTGATGAGCCTAACCTGTTGGGCGTCCCTCATTGGATTAGCCAATTTCAAGGGAAAGAAGTCGAAATAACGCTTAAAATGGACGGGCAATCGGGCACCTATTTCCTTCATAACGGCGAATTCGGCGTCTGTTCTCGAAACTTGGAACTGAAAGAGGGAAATAATCAGTATTGGGAAATGGCGCGCCTTCACTCTATAGAGGCAAAGTTGCGCAGTTTCGCCGCAATGCTGAAATTGGGAAATAAAGAGTTGACAGAGTCGCCTAACGTAGCTATCCAAGGAGAGGTCTATGGAGAAGGAATTCAGGGAAATCGAATGGGAATCAAAGGAAAGGCACTTAGCGTATTTAACCTAAATAACCTAGATGCCCGCGCCTATTGTCATTCTTCTTGGATGCGCGCCTTTTGTGAAGATTATCGTATTCCTGTTGTTAAAGTGGTATGGAAAGGGGTATTCGAGTTTACTCTTGACCAGTTGCAGGAATTGGCCGATAGTCAGACGTATGAGAATGGGACGCCTGCGGAGGGCATCGTTATACGCCCGGTTTTGGAAGAGTTGACGCCCGAAGGGGAAAGGCTGTCGGCTAAAATCATTTCGCGCAAGTTCGCCGCAAAATATGGCGAATAAATAATTGACAAATACTCAAAACTACCTATAATAAAACCATGACTAAAAATAAAGACGGAACATTCACAATCACTCTAAGCGCCGAAGCAATCGCGATTATTCGCGGTATCTGCGGAAACGTATTGGGGAGTTCAACAACGAGCGCACGCAAATATACCGATGAGGTATATGACGCCACGACGTTTGGAAACGGGTATAACCTTTCTAATTTCGGAAAAAAGTTTTTGGACGAGTTGGATTTTGGTAAAATTCCAGCGGAAAATGCTACTCTCGCCGCTATCGAATATGGCTTCAAAAACAAGCCCGCCGCGCCTAAAAAGTTGCGTATGCCAGACGGCAAATATGCGCCCGCCAACTATCAAGTAGTCAAATATCCTTTGCATGGAAATGGGTGCCTCTCGACGCGACACATTCTTTTCGGTAAGATTTCTGGAAATAATGTCGCCGTCCAAGAATGGAATGGCGAGGAATGGTTGCCTAAGACATATACGCTAAGTAAGATTCAGGGGTAAAGATTTGTTTGAGTTGTGTTCTACGAACGGGCCGCACGTAACTGTGCGGCCTGTTTCGGTTTTGCGGCTAAAGATTTTGCGCGATTTCTTTTGACAATTAGCTAAAAGGTGTTAGAGTAACGGCATGAAACAACCGAAAGCGCAGAAAATCCTCACTACTAAAAACGCCAAGCTCCTAAAAGGCGGCGGCATTGGCTTCCTAACGGCTGGCATCCATTTCGCGCCTGCTAGTCTTAGCGGTCACAATGTCTGTGCGGGTTCTAGTGCGGGTTGTCGTATGGCGTGCCTCGCGACTTCCGGCCACGGAAGATACGCAAGGGTTCAAGAGGCGCGGGTTATCAAAACGCAACGGTTCTATAATGAGCGCGAATCGTTTATGGCGCAATTGGTTAAAGAAATTGAGGCTGTTATCCGCAAGGCTAAGCGCGACAATTTGACTCCCGCCTTTCGTCTCAATCTCACAAGCGATGTAGCATGGGAAAACATTCAGTATCAGGGAAAAACCGTTTTCGAGCATTTCCCCGATGTTAATTTCTATGATTATTCCAAGATTATTAAGCGCGTATTGCCTAACTCTAAGGCGCGCTCTTTTCCTAACTATCACCTAACCTTTAGCCGTAGCGAAAGCAATCAGGCGTTTGTGGAATTGGCGGTAAATGCGGGTGTGAATGTCGCCGTAGTGTTTGCGGGCGCGACACTTCCTAAGACTTACCTTGGCCGTCCCGTCATTAGCGGCGATGAAACGGACGTTCGCTTTTTAGACGCTAAAGGTGTCATTGTCGGGCTAACTACCAAGGGGCGCGCAAAGCACGATAAGAGCGGTTTCGTAGTCCCCGCATCTATCTAACTCAAATGGACGGCATACTAATACTTGTCGTTATTGTGATTCTTCTCTTTACAATACGCTAAAACCTGTTAATATCTCAAATATATGAAAAAGGAACTCGCAGACTATCTCAATAAAGAGGCTGATAAAACCAAGGCGGCGCAACGCGCCAAAGGGCGGCACAAACACGAATACGTTACAATTCAGTCTCTCGGCGCGATGGGGCACGTTGGAAAGTGCGCTTGCGGCAAGACCGCTACATTTTTAGCGCGGGAATAGTTTGACAAAACCGCAAACTCTGTTAATATCTCAAATATGAAACGAAAATCTATCGCGGCAATCGGCAAAGCGTTAAGACAGGGGTTGGAAATAGCCCGTTCCAAGGGGAAGCGTATCGCAAGGTGCGAAGGCGGCGCGTGCGTTCTATGGCATTTTAATACAACGCCCAAAGCTGGAAATTCAGAGTATGCGAGCAAAATGCTTGGCATTTCTTACGGCGAGGCGTGGTGTATTATGCACGGATGGGATAAGAAGCTTCCATACCGCATTATTGGCCGACAAGCGGAGGCTCTAAGCACTAAGTTTGGGAAGGAATTATACGACTTAGGCGCGAAACTTTCCGACGAATTCGTTAAATAGTTTGACAATCTCCAAAAACCTGCTATATTTCAAAACATGAACAAACGAAACAAATCAAACCGCGAAAGCGGAATCTCAGCAATCAATAACGGCGCGACATTCTCGGCGGTCGCCTTCGAGAAATTCAAGGGCAAGCTGTGCCTGACCGCCTATGCGGACAAGGACAAAAACCCCGACAATAAAAAGAAGGGGCCGCGCAAGGGGCACAAGTGCGAAGAGCCGCCAAAAATGACGGTTAAGGCGCACATCTAAAAACAATTTCGGGCGCGTGGCGAAATCAGACGCTAAGATATGAGATACACGGTTGCGCAACCTAAGTGTATCGTGTAGGTTCTAATCCTACCGCGCCCACCTAATTTTAGCAGTAGCTCAATAGAGACGCCGAATCTTAAAACCGATACAAGCCTGAGAATGGAACTGAGGCGGGGCATAAACCCCACAAAAGACGGATTCGATTTCCGCATCGGGTGGTGGTTCGCAAGAAAGTTTCGGGGAACGTGCCTGAAATAATCGGATGTTAAAGTGAGATGCTTTAACCTGCTAATTTTCCTTTACTTATTCCAAAAACCTGTTAATCTGTTAAATATGAAGATTGTTTCTGCATTTCACATTACCCGCAACCCGTTCACCATGACGGAAAAGCCCGAATTGGAGGGCAAACGTTCTAATTCGTTTGATGGCATCGCCAAGTATCTTGTGGAGGGCGATACCGTTACGGTAGAAGTCGCGGGCAAGGGATACAAGCAAGTAGCCATTGAGAACGGGCAAGTAATGGTTCAACGCAATTATTCGCCAGAGTATTAAAAAACAGTTGACAAAGCGGCAAAACCTGTTACATTTCTAAATATGAAAGCAATCTCTACCATTGAAAAAACTCTAACAAACGTGCTACTAGCGGCGCAGGCGGAAAATAAACCAATTACACGAAATGAGGCAAGTTACTGCGCTTTTGGGCATCTTCCACGTTCAAACGGGGACGGCAATACTGAAACTGCAAATCGGATATTTGGAATTTCCATAGGGCAAGCATGGTGCTTTATGTCAGGATGGGACGGCAATCGCCTCTCCGATGTCCGCTCTGGGGCGCGGGAAGCGATTAAAACAAAAACAGGGCGGGCGCTGTATAACTTAGGGGCACGCCTCGCGAAGAAATTCGTAAAATAGTTTTGACAATTTCCTAAAACCTGTTAATATCTCAAATATATGAAAACCTTTCGATATATCAATCGCGTTATTCTCGTTATCTGTGTAATCAATACGATTCTGGCAATCTTTGACGGGCGCATGGCGGCATTTCTTAAATAACTATTTGACAATTTCCTAAAACCTGCTAAATTCACTCTCATGTCAAACATACTCTCTCGTATTCACACTCACTTTCACGGCATTATCGGCCAAACTGTCGCCAAGTCGCGATTGGAGGGCATCATAGCGGGCGCGGCAATGGAAAAGGGTTTCATGGCCCCCGCTGTCATTCTCGCGCCTCCTGGCCTTGGGAAGACTAAAATGCTGGAAGCGGCAAAAGCTGCCACTCGTGGCGTGCTCAATCGCAAGGTGCTTTCCTTCGCTAGCGGTTCGGAAATGGGTTCGCCAACCGTCTTCTTTGAAGACGTTCTAGTTCCTCATGTCCACGATAAAGATGTTATGATGGTGGTTGACGAATTCCACGAAGC
>Ga0049080_10000573_pt1 | contig 12292 bp, 8 predicted proteins | sample GreLakmeER15MSRF_FD_66716 | JGI IMG/M metagenome (GOLD analysis project Ga0049080, IMG submission 66716) | Freshwater lentic microbial communities from great Laurentian Lakes, MI, USA - Great Lakes metaG ER15MSRF | ecosystem: Environmental > Aquatic > Freshwater > Lake | place: Great Lakes... | reverse complement strand
TACACAATAGACCAACTTCCACTACTCCCCTCTCCATTCCAGAGCGGAGACTTAATGATTGTTACTCGCGGGCAGAACGAATATCGAGTGTCGGGCGTCGATGTTCTCGGCGGTGTGACTGGCGATTTAGTGGACAAAACCAGCCCCCAAACCATAAGCGGCCCGAAAACCTTTACCGCGCCCATTGCCGCTCAGTCGGGTATATCCGTAACAAGCGGCGTAGTTGTAATGCCCTATGTAGCTCGGACGGGAGCATTTCAAACAACTGGCAGCTATTACGTTTCTTCTTCGGACTTTACCATTGACTGCTCTGGCTCATTTAACATTTATTTATCCGGCACTAGCGCGGCGGTGGGGAGAATTATCAACGTGAAGAATCTCACCAGCGGTGGTGTAAATGTTTTGCCCGCCCCAGTTCGTATAGATAATAGCACTGGTAATCGTCAAGTCTCTTCGGGGATGTGTTTAACTCTTCAGGCAGACGGCCTCAACTGGATACTAATCTAACATCATGAACCTCTCCGACATAGCAGACGAAATCTTTACTGAGCTTGCAGAGCCCAGCGATATCTCGCAGGCTTCCATCATTTACTGGCTTTACACGAACGTCGGGGCGCTAAATTCGTTATTGGAAAGTAGCTTTGAAACTACTGCGAGTGTTATTACTCCAAGTCCATCCAAAATCGAAAAACAGATTCTTAAAAAGCTATACACTCTCTATTTTTATGGTCGTCAAATGAATCGCAACTTGGGGGCCGCTGCGTTAGTCTCAGTGGCTTCCGTGACCGAAGGCAATAGAACGGTTCGCCGCTTTGACAGGACAAACGTTGCGAAAAGCTTCAAAAGTCTTATTGATGATACGAAAGACGAGCTTCACATTGCTGTTCTTGCGTATAAACTAGGGGCTTCTACGCCTACTCAGCATATCGTTGAAAATCCAATTTTGACGGAGACTCCTAATTTTGTAAGCGCCTCCGAGCCTTTAGTATAATATGTTTGACGCTAATGAAATGAATGAAGCCGAAGCCCTGCTCGGAGAAGCGTTTGCCTCTTTTAAGGAGACTATCACCATCTTTAAAACCCCTTTAAAGACGATACTATCTACCTCTTCGAGTAGTTTCAACTTCGCGTTCGGAATGGAGCAGCCAAGCGTATCTATATCCGAAGTAGTTCAATCTGGTAGTTTTTACGCGACTGTAGAATACGCAGATACACGCGAAGACCAACGACTCAATTTCCCCGACCAAAACGTTCCAGTTAAACAAAATCAAGGATGGGTTAGGATTTCGATATCGGGCACATCTGGGGCAGACTTTCTCAGAAAAGCAGAGGTTATCAAAATTGATGGGCGGGACTTTAATCGCCAAAGCGACGTTTTACCAAGGGGGCTGTTCAGCCGCAATTATTACGATTGCTGGCTTCAGAAAATCGACAATGGCTCAATTTAACTATCCATCTATTATGCGGTCGATTGCTTCTAGCCCGATGGGGATAAAGCGCGTGAACACGATTGCCCAGAAAAAATTCGCGCTCGCTCACCAGCTTCTTCTGGAAGATTTTGACACTCATCCAGTTACTCAAGAAATCAAAGCGGGGCCACTTGCGTCCAATATATCAGACACTCTGGGGCCAAACGCTGATTTGTTTTCGTTTATTGGATTCGAGGGCGGCGCGTCGCCAACAGATGATTTGCGTAACGTTTTAGAGAATCAAGTTAAATTGAAGCCCCCTCTGATTAAAAGCGTGAGTGGCGGGAAAATCTCTCTTGATTTTAAAATTGTTGAGCCTACCACTGCCATCCGAAAGGCGACTCCTATGCCTTGGGAGGGCGGAAAATCATGGGCGGAAGGCATTGAGCGCGGCATTAGCGGATTTGGTTCGTTTATGCGCTCCTTCTTTTCTCCGGCGTCCCGCTCTGGCGGCGGTATTCAAGTTAAGAATCAGGTGCGCGGCGCTCAGTTCAAGCCCCGTCCATACATTTCAGAACTATTCGTAAAGCTCGTCGCCGCATTCGGCAAGAAAAGATAATGTTACCTACCTTAGACCATAATATTGACGGCTCAGTGTTCCTGTGGCTCGACCATCTCCTAGTTGAAACAATGAGGGGATTTTCGAGCTATTCTGGCGCATGGTATCCTAGCGCATCAAACATCAACGGTTATACTTCGTTTGCCGCCCCACATCGTCAATTTGTGTATGATTCTTCAATTTCTGGGGCAACTGTCCCTAGTGCGGCTTCCGTTAATGGAAGTTCGACACCAGTTGGCGCAAACCTAGCAATTGATTTTTTGCATGGTCAGGCTATCTTTTCTGGCGCGGCCCCAACCTCAGTAGCGGGCTCATATTCCGCTAAAGAAGTCAATCTTTATTTGACGCCAAAGAGCGATGAATCTCTCCTATTAGAAAATAAATATCAGACGACGCCAAAACACGACTCTTTCACAGGATTCAACCCTCTTGATAATACCGCCCCTTGTATTTTCATAAAGCCCTCCGCAGGAAGTAATAAGACAATTTCCCTAGACTCAATGGCGGCGACCACGATTCCTGTGAGATTGGTTCTAATTTTTGACAATCAGTTCTCTTATCGCGCCGTTACAAGCGCTCTTCGAGATAAACAGGAGCGCAATATTCCGATTTTGAGTCCTAATCAGATGCCTTTCAACTACTTAGGGCAGCTTACGGGAACTTTTGACTATTCGGCTGTCGCCACAGCCGCCCACGAAGACCCTTATAATATGGCTTTCATTCGCAAGGTTTCTATCTCAGATATGCCAGACAAAGTGAATACTGAAGTCGGGCCAAGCATGAAATGTGGATTTGTAGATTTAGACCTTGAAATTTTGCGTTTCCCAATTTAAATCATTAGTGTAATACCCTATACGAACCCTTTTAATCTATGAGCAACAACCGTATCATTTCCGCCGCAGAAGCCCTTTTTGCTGGCCCATCGCCTGCAACTGGCGCTCAAGCGTCAGGCAACATGCAACAAATCCACCGATTGCAGTCAGTCGGTTATGACTATTCTCGCAAACTCGAAAACGTCCCTCAATTCGGCCAATTCACCCCGCTTGACCGTTTGGAGACTTCCCTTCCAATGGTAAGCCTCAAGGCTTCCTATCTGGTTTCCAACGTCCGCAACGAGTCGGGCATCGGTTTGTATGTTGGCGGCGACTATACCGCTCTCAGGAACATTCTCAATGAAACTAGCCGCGAAAAGAACTATTACGTGCGCGTTGTGCCTGATGGCAATTCCGCAATTGGCTACGCTGGCACCGATGGTGGTGTAATCGGTTTCGGTAACGGCGTTTTGAAATCTTACCAGACTCAGGGTAAGGTTGGTGGCTGGCCTACCGCAGAATTCGACGTTATGGCGCTCGACTGCTCGTGGACGACTACTTCCAGCAACTTCGACACGCCCGCAATCAACGCTCAAAACGGCCAGCCAATTTCTGGTGTTTACGCGACACTTCCTCCTGCCGTCTCCGGCTTGGCTGGTCAAACCACGGTGCTTCGCCCTGGAGATATCACTGTTGATATTGACGGCGCAGGACTAGGTATCAACGAAATCTGCATTCAGAGCTACAGCATTCAATTCGACTTCAACCTCGAAGACATTATCTGCCTTGGCTCTAAGTTCCCAACCTCTCGCGAGCCTCAGTTCCCGATTGAGTGCAAAATGTCTGTCGAAGCTAACTTGCGCGACATGGGCACTGGCCGCGTTTCCCGCTTGCAGTGCAACGAAGAGAAGTTTGACCTAGCCGTAACGCTCCGCGATACGACTTGCGACGGTTCTCAGGGCGCAATCAAGGCTCAATACTCCTTGAAGGGCGCGACGCTCGAAAGCCAGAACTTCAACTCGACGATTGGCCCATCCAAGTCAGTCACAATGAACTTCACTTCCTTCATAGGTGGCCCCCAGGAATTCACGAAGGGCTTGTTTATCAGCGGCTCGTTGAACTAATTTCCGCACGACCTATAAAATTGAGGCCGCTCTTCACTGAGCGGCCTCTTTTTTGTTCTCAATTGAATGATGTCTGTGTAACTACAGATAGGCACAAGGTAATACATATGAGTGATATTTTTGACGCAAAGGAGCATTTGCTCTTCCAAGTCCGTAAGGACATTACGTATCTATATAAACGGTTACTAACCGAATTAGAGGACGTAAAAAACCGCCATTGGCAAATGATAGGCAAATTGCGCGACTCATTATCGCCAGAATCCCAAAAACTAGTGGACGCCGCCAATTTTCTCGATAATACTGAGTATGCCTATCTACGGAAAAAAGTCCTAGATGCGGGCAATGATGCTATAAGAGGCATCGTCCAAGAAATCGAACAATTTAACGTAACTATCAAATAATATGTCAAAAATCAAATCAATCTACGAATTCACCATCAGCAAGACTGAAGAAGTCGAGGTAGAAACCGTTTCTAAAAACGACGCTGGCGCAGAAGTCAAGACGATTACTAAAGAGAAATCTTCGGTTCCTCACTCCTTCTGTATCTCCAAGCCTTCGCGCCTACAATCCGAAGAAGCTGAACTTTATTTTCACGTCGAGATTAGCAAGGGTATTCAAGCGGGACTAATGAGCGCGGCTTTGCTAGCTAAGCGTTTCGCCAATGATGGCGGCGCACTCAGCGAGCCAGAAAAGGAAACTTGGTCAAAGAAATATCTTGAGCTAGTGGAAACGGAAACGGCTCTTCAAAAAATCATTGCGACGCCCGAAGAGTCTCGCAGCGAACAGGATAAGACCGACCGCGAAGAACTGTTGAAGAAACAGGGTATTTTGCGCCGCGACTTGCAGAATTTTGAACTTCAGCAGAACTCGCTTTTTGAAATCACTGCGGAGGCACGCGCCCGCGTGAAAACTGTCGTTTGGTGGTTCCTTAACCTTCTGCACGAAAAAGACGCGAAGGGCGAGTGGCAGAGGTTCTTCAAGGGTGGCTCTATCAAGGAAATGATGGAGCATTTCGATAGCTACGAAGAGGTTAGCGATGAAGAGTTCCGATTCTTCCGTGAATTGCGCGACCACGCCCAATACGCTGTCGCCCTGTTCTACTACGGACGCGCCAACACGCAAGAAGAGTTTGCGGCGCTCATGAAGGATAGCAAGTAAGTGACGCCATGCGCGACCAACGAGAGCTTCGCGCAATATATGCGGATATCATTGCTGGTTATACAAGGGCAACGGTATTAGGCCGTCCAGCTTATTTGCGTCACGTCACGCCTGTTATTCAAGGGCGTTTAGACTCAGAGTTCTTAGCTGCCATTGAGGGAGTTAAGAATCGGGGCATTCATACCGAAAAGGAGCGTTTAGAGCAGCTTGAGGCTCAGGGTTTGTGGGGCAAGAAGAAAGAAGAAGAACTGCTGGTAGCTACAGAATACGTGCAATCTCTTGAAAAAACCAAGGCGGCGCAAGTTCTGCCCTCTCAGGTCGAGCAGTTGAACGTTCAGCTAAAGGAAGAGCGCAATAAGCTAGGCGTCCTCGCAATGGAAAGGAACTCTCTAATAGGCGGCACGGCGGAACAGTTTGCGTCTAAGCAAGTTAACGATACCCATATCGCCGAAAATCTGTTTACTGACCCTGAGTGTAAAGAGCTATTTTTCACAAAGGAGTCTTTTGAGGCTTTAGAACAGCACGAATTTGACGCAACATCTATTGAATTACAGAAAAGATTAAGGGTAATAGATGAGTCATCTATCAAACATATCGCTATTAGTCCATTTCTACAGAACGCCCTATCCTTAACGGGCGAGCATATTATTGACTTTTTCGGCCTTCCCGCCGTCAAACTCACGTCTTTTCAGCTAGATTTATTGATTTACGGCAGGTTTTTCCGCAATATATTGGCCGATTCCTCTAAAATTCCTCTAGACGTGGCGGGCGACCCAGACAAGTTGATAGACTGGCACCGCGCCTCTGAAAATGCAGGAGAATTGATGAAAAAAACCTCTTCGACTAGCGTTTCCCTAGTGGGGGCCACCAAGGAAGATTTGAAGACAATCGCCGGAAAAGATGACACAATTCTCTCCTTATCGGAAGCCACAGAAGGCAAGGAAAAGATGCGTGGGCCAGCTTTTATGAAAATACTGATGGGGTAGTCTCCGTTTTGCGTGTAAAGTAAGTAGGTAAAAGGACATGGCAGATTTCACACTTACAGCAGACGTAAAGTTGGCAAATCGCACGACTGCGGAAACGCAGATTCGCGATATTGAACGCCGCTTGTCTGGAAGTGGCTCTTTGGCGCTTGGTAAACTAACTGGTCAAGCCTCCGAGTTTGAAAAATCCCTCGCTGCCGCTAACGCTCGTGTTTTGGCGTTCGGTGCCTCGGCTGGAATTATTGCGGGCGTTTCGACGGCTATTCGCGGAATGGTGACTGAAACCATTAAAGTAGAAAAGACGCTAACTGATATTAACGTTCTCTTGGGTAAATCCTCGAAGGGTATTGAGCAGTTTGGTAATAGCTTATTTTCGATAGCTAAATCGACAGGACAAAGTTTCTTTGATGTAGCCGAGGCCGCGAAAGAATTCAGCCGCCAAGGTTTGTCGGCAGAGGAAACTCTAAAGCGCACGAGCGACGCAATGATATTAACCCGTTTGACGGGCCTTGATTTGGAGAAGTCCGTTTCGGGTTTGACGGCCACTGTTAACGGTTTTGCGAAGGAAATGCTTACGACGACGGAAATCGTTAACCGAATGGCTAACGTTGATGCTCAATTCGCTGTTAGCTCGAAAGACATGGTTGAAGCTCTCAGCCGTTCCAGCCAAGTAGCCGAAGACGCGGGCGTTAGCTTTAATGAGTTTATTGCAGTTGTTACGGCATTGCAACAAAGAACGGCTCGTGGCGGTGCGGTTATTGGTAACTCGCTCAAAACCATCTTCACTCGTTTGCAGCGCCCAGAAACTCTGGACGATTTAGAGAAATTTGGTATTGCGGTTCGTGACGCAGGCGGCGCAACGCTGCCGATGATGGATTTGTTGAGAAACTTGGTTGGCGCTTATGGCGATTTGAGCGCGGCGCAAAAGACCTCCGTTTCCTCATTAGCTGGCGGCGTTTACCAGATTAACATGGTGAAAGCCTTGTTTTCTGATTTGGGTAAGACCGTTCCAGAATACGCGAAGGCTTTGAGTGTGGCGAATCGTGCTACCGACGAAGCTATTCAACGTAATGCGGCGTTGAATAAATCGATGAGCGCCACCGCAAATGAAGCGGGCCAAAATATTTTGAAGATGGCCTCGGCGGGCGGAAACTTAGTGTTCGGGCCTTCTATTAAGAAGGTTTTGGGAGGCGTTAATCAATTGGGCGAGTTTATGGACGGCGAAGGCTTGGGGCAGAAATTGGGGGCGGGACTCCTTAAGGGAATTGGTAATGCTCTAGCTGGCCCTGGATTAATCTTGGCAACGGTTCTTGGCGCAAAACTGTTTGGCGCATTTTTGAAGTATTCTACTGGGGCTTTGTCAACTATTTCGGGCATCGGAGAGGCGTCTGGGCGTATTTTGAATATGCAGCACGGCATCGTAGAGATGTCCCAGCAAGACGCGAGAATTAAAGAGATTCTAGGAAATACCCTTACCAGCCACATCCAAAAACAAACAGCTATCCTCGCTATTATGAGGGAGCAGGTTGCCGCGCAGCAATTATTGAATTCCTCTGCGCGCTCGGTCGCTACTGGTTTGACGATGCGCGGCGTAACGTATAATCCTGGAGCTAATGTTAAGATTAAGGGTCTTGCAGGCGGATATATACCAGCGTCTCAAATTCCTGCCCAGCACGTCATGAAGGAAGTGGCGCAAGCGAGCGCGGCGGGCTATTCTATATCGCCCGCCAATGTGCGCGCAATGCAGACGACTATTAATGGCGCGCCAACGACGGTCGTTTATAATGATAAAGAGAAGGTCGTAGATAATTTCATGGGAACGGGTGAGCCTGCAATTATTCCGCCTACTGGAAGGTTCATGAATTTTGCAGGTGGGTATAAAATGTTCCCTGGAACAAAAATACCCACTCAATTAAACGGCCTGCTTCCAGACGGCCAATTTACTAAGGCGTTTGGAGCGTTGGATGAATGGTTTTCGGGTTTAAAGGTGAAGTCTGGCAAAATCCCTCGTGTCAAATTTCATCGCGATAACGCTCTATTTGAAAAAGAGGGTGCTGCCGCTTTTTACGAGCCTGATGCGAATAGAATCAACTTATCAATATCTGGAGCTTACTCTAGCGTAAGTAATTTACCCACCCCCGAATCTCGTAATTACGCAGCTAAACGCCAATTAGGGAGCCAACTACTTCATGAAGGATTTCACGGAGGATTTGCGAATATTAATCCATCTGCAAGAAGGGCTTTATTAGATAAAGTAGGTGGAGGAGTTTTTGGCTCTTCCACTTCTCTTCGCGAGGCCGCAAAGCTCATTTCTACACGCTTCGGCCCCGCTGCCGGAAAAGAGTTCATGCGGGAATATGGGCATTTAGAATATCCCGCAGAAGAATTGGCGGCGATGAAGTTCCCAACGTCATTCGGGTTCCCCGCCTTGCACGCAGCGGGTGGCATATTGACGCGCAAGAAATTACTTGGAGCGTTCCCCTACTCTAAAGGCGGCGCGAGATTAGGAACTGTCGAGTTCAAAGAGAAGTCCGACGCCCTGATTCTGGACATGGTGACTACCAAGATGGGGCCAGACGGCAATAGATTGCAAGGCACTGGAATCTTGAATTTCGCCTTTGAACAATTGCTGCGGCGCGCCAAAAAGGGCGGCTACGCAAGAGTAGGTTTCACTCCTATAAATGGAAAGGTTATTGGTAAGGCGCAGAAACTTTTCGGAAAGAAAGACTCGTTAGGCAATCCAATTGATTTCGGTAATGATGTCTTTCTGGATACTAATAAGTTCGGGCATTTGTTCGAGAGCGTTAAGAACGCTGCCGGAGGTTCTGATTGGCTTCAAGAACTGTTAGAAAAGGAAAAATTGCGCGACGCACGGATAGCCGCCGCCAAGCAATCTTTGTTGTTTACTGGGGCACAATCTTCGTTGCCGTATCCCTTATTAGCTGGAAGTATGGGAGAGGGCGTCCAAGAGGCTCTCTTAAAGTTAGAGACTGAAAGAGCGTCTGGTAGTTACGCTGCGAGCCGCCCAACATCCCCAAGAGCAGAAACGCTTGCCCAAACTAAAGAAGCTCTAAGTGCTCAATCAGCACTTCTGCGGGCGGAAGCTAATAATCCTTCTAGTCCTATAGTCGAAGTCAATTCCTTTAGAGGGGGAGAAGCCCGTTCTCAAGAAGGCTCTGCAAGTTCGGTAAGTCTTACGCGGCAGCAAGAAGAGCATCAAGCAGCAATCAAAGTCAGGGAGAAGAAATTAATTGCTTTGCATATGCGTCGCGCCGACGAGGGATATCTCGGCCCAGCGACACCGCTTCCCGAAAGTTTCAAGCAAGAGCAAAGGATGCAAGGGACCTGGAGGTATAATAAAGACGTAACAAACGCGCATCGCCCAGGCTCCCAACCGAAAGACCAAATGGCTTTAATAGACAATATGGTTTCGGTGAAACCTCAAGGCAAGTCTCTTGGAAAAAGATGGAATGAGGCGCGAACAATGGCATTCGATTGGGGCGCTTGGGATGAAGCCGCCGAAGATAAGAAATACGGCAAAATCGCTCCTCTATCTCCTAACGCTACCCCAGAGCAGAAGGCCGACCACGACAGGGCGACTCAAGCCCGCAACCAAAGGCTACAATCTAAGCAGCAGGCGCACGCGCAGACTAGCCAAAGACTGATGTTGGCGTCCTTTGCTCTGCCGATGGTCGGAGGTCTAGCGACCAGCGCAATTGACCAATCGACTTTACAGGGACAACAAAAAGCGAGAACGGCTCAAGGGGTAACTTCTGCTATCGGAACTGGCATTATGCTTGGAACATCTGTCGGTGGGCCTATGGGCGCTGCGGTGGGCGGCGTTGTTGGGTCAGTCATGGCTATTAAGGCGGCGTTTGATGGACTTACGCCGAGCACAGAAGAGCTTTCAGAGCAAGCCAAGAAAGAGGCCGAAGGGCGCAACACAAAATTTGAGGCACTAAAAGGCGTCGTAGATATCGATAATGCTATTACGAGTGGCGATGCCACTCCCTCGCAATTAAGAGAGTATTATCGTCAGCGCTCCGAAAAAGTAAAGGCGATGTCTCCCGAAGATAGGACTGCTGTGGAAGAGGCAGGAGGCGATGTCTCAAAACTTCAAGACGTATTAAGCAATCGAGCAGACGCCAACACCCGCGCCGATTTCGCTTCACGAGTAAAGACCGCTGTAAAAGACGCTAGCGAAAAGGGTTTCAAGGGCCAAAATGTCCAAGATATTGTAGAGTTAATGGCTGGGACGGCTGACACCTCCAAGCTATCAAGAGAGGATATTCAAGAGAAACTTAAACAACTACAAGAAACTGGCAGCGCGGGTCTTATTAAGGGTAGTGTGCGCAGCGACGCCTTAAGAGGCGTGGCTCTGGGCGACCGTGGCGAGGCAAAGGCGGCGTTGATTTCCTCTCTAAGCGACGCCGAAAAAAAAGCGCTGGAGAATAGACTGCGAGACATCCAAACGGAGGAAGAGTTAGAGACTCGTCGGTTGGGAGTGGTTCGACGCGCCTTCTCTTTATTCATGGCTTCGTCGGAAGCTCAATCTAAGATGTTTAAGGAGGGCTCTCGTCAAGAGCGCGTGGGTAGATATGTCGATGCCGCCGTCGAATACGACGGAAGAAATGTGGAAGCGCGGGGGAATTTGCGTAATATCTACGCCCAAGGATTCGGCGACTACTATTCTGAATCAGCGAAACGAGATATAGAAAGCGCTTCTCGTGTCGAGCAGATGGAGCAGGGGTTTAACGGGGGCGAAATGCAGAGAAAACTTTCCGCGCTGGGCGAGATTCGTCAAGTTGCTTCTGGAGGCATTACTAGCGCTTTGGAAGGTCTTCGAGAGGCTTCCAAAGGGGCGATAGATAGTTCAAGGCAAGAAAAATTGAACAACCTTTCTGAAAGCGTGTTACAAGGTTTTGGAGGCATGGGTCTTGAGACGGTTGGGAAAAATAATTTTGGTATGCCTCAAGGAGAGATGGAGCAATTATTGGCCGTTGCCCAACGGAGCCAAACAGATTTGGCCGAAGGGGGAGACACTGAAAAGGCTCAAAAATTTACGACCGCTATAACAGCTTTAGAAAGAAGTTTCGAGGATGCTACGGAAGCCACGCAAAGGTATCAAGATGGAGTGGCCATCGCCACTGCCGCTCAAAGACAACAGGCGAAAAACCTAACTAGAGAATTTATTGCACAAGCTGCGGTCGGGCAATTTAAAAATGTGATGGCGGGTTACAGATTCTCGGAGGGATTAACATCGGGGCCACAAAATCGCGGCGCTGTTCTCGACATCGGAAAAACATCGGCTGCTCTTGACCAGTGGGACGCCAAGAACAAAAACGAATTTACGACTTATGGCTCGGCTAAGAATATGGCGTTGGCGACTGAGCGGCAGAATTTGTTAATTGAGAGAGCAAAATCCGTAGAAAGCGCAGCTTCATCGGGACTTCTTAAAACCAGAGAGCAGATAATAGACTCGCTCGCTACCGGGACGCGGGGCGTTCCCGTAGAACATCGCCCGACGATACCAAATAAAGCAGAATGGCTCAAAGATTTCAATGCAAAAACTGGACGAGTCCCAGACGCGAAGGAACTCGCCCAATTTGAATCTTATCGGGACGCGCAATTATCAAAAACGCCCGAAGGTCAGGAGTGGGCTTCTAATATGGAGTCTTTAAAGCTGGGATATAAAGCCTCCTTTTTTCAAAATTCGCGCAAGAACCTCTCAGAGCGGGGAGCCTCGGTCGCAGAGATTTTTGGACAAAATGGCATATCTGGAATCGATTCCTCTTCAACGGCCTCCTACTTACAAAAACTGGCCGCAGACGGTAAGGTTGAAGAATTCCAAGCCGTGGCGTCTCGTTTATCAACATCCAAATTCTCCAAGATTTCGCCCACTCAGAGAAAGGCTTTAGAATCGTATCAACTTGATTATGGGTCATATCAGAGGCAGTTGCCAGGGCTTGACGCTGCCGCGAGGCTTGACGCCGAGAAAAAATTAGGTGGACGTGGTATTACTCAAGACTTGCTATCTAATCAGACTTTTACCGATGGGCTATCCGAACTGAGAAAGGCTGCGGATTCTACATCTGCGAATACTTTTGAAGCAGCGAGAACGCTTGAGAATATTTTCAGTTCTATAGGCAAATTACAGACCGCCCCTATAACCACAATCTCGGTGACG
>Ga0049080_10000572_pt1 | contig 12296 bp, 12 predicted proteins | sample GreLakmeER15MSRF_FD_66716 | JGI IMG/M metagenome (GOLD analysis project Ga0049080, IMG submission 66716) | Freshwater lentic microbial communities from great Laurentian Lakes, MI, USA - Great Lakes metaG ER15MSRF | ecosystem: Environmental > Aquatic > Freshwater > Lake | place: Great Lakes... | reverse complement strand
AAAGACTAGAATGGCTAGAACATTCATTAAACAATAATCAAAATTTAATATTAATTGCAAATAATCAATTTGATCAAAAATACTGTGAAAAATTCTTAAAAAGGAAATGGGAATGGATACCCAGTTTATGTAATTATACCAACGCTCGCCATTCAAAAAAAGACAATAAATATATTTTATTTTCAAAGTTTATTTTGGAGGGTGTACCACCAAACTGGGTCCACCAACAGCAACTAGGAACTTATGAATGGAGCGGTTTATACTCACACAAAGGCATAATTCATTTTCCTTATAATGTATCTACAATGTCTATTTTTGAACAATACAACGCTGGAGTACCATTATTTTTTCCAAGCTTAGATTTTTCAATAAAACTTATAGAAGATGGGGTTCCTCTTTTTTCTGAAATAGTTTTTCCAAACTCAACCAACAACAGACAAAAAAAAGCATTTTTAAATAAAGAATGGCTGTCATTAAGTGATTTTTACAACGGGACAATTCAATGTAATTACTTTGATGAAGAAATTAGACTTGAAAAAAAATCTAAACCGATTAATAATAAAGATATCATTTTTGATAAATGGGAAAAATTAATTAATAACTTATGAATGGACTTGGATCATATTATTGGGATGAAGCTTTTTTAAAGCATATTGAAAGGGAAAATATAGAACATGTATTTGAAATAGGGGCTAGATATGGGGACGAATCAATACAGTTACATAATATTTTTAAAAATGCAACTATATTCTCTTTCGAGCCAAACCCTTTGACTTTGGAGATTTGTAAAGAAAAACTATCTCCATATAATAGAATTGTATTTTTTGATTTTGGCCTTGGGGAAAAAAATGAAATACTCCCATTTTATTCATATGTATTAAATAATGACGGAGCTTCTTCTTTATTTAAGAGACATGATTTTGATTACTCTCAAAAAGAAACTGGACATGTTAAAATTATTAAATTAGTTGATCTCGTTAGAGAATTAAATATACCTAAAATCGATTTATTATGTATGGATGTACAGGGATTTGAATTAAATGTATTAAAAGGTTGTGAAGATTTCTTGACTAAAGTTAAATATATTATAATGGAACAACCAAAACCAAATACTGCTCCATCATATGATGGCGCTCCAAATTATAATACCATTCATAACTTTATGAAAAATAATAATTTTGAAGAATTAGAAAAAGTACGCGAGAACGACAATGAAGACAATGTTCTTTATGTAAATAAAAATATGTAAAAATGAAAAACTTACAGCAAACATATTACGGCAAAAAAATAGACCATATGAATATATTAAATATTGAAGATGTTGTAAAAAATATCGCAAATAAAAAATGCATTATTGTTACTGGAGTAACTGGTCAAGATGGGAGCCATATGGTGGATTTTCTTTTAAAAAATACCGATTATGAAATAGTTGGATGCGTCCGTAGGTTAAGCGTTTATAATCATGAGAATTTATCGCATATTAATAGCGAAAAATTTCATTTAATTAATTTTGATCTTACAGATTGTCATTCTATTTCAAGAATAATTGAAAAATTAAAACCAGATTATTTTATTAATTTAGCTGCACAAAGTTTTGTTGGTAGTAGTTGGGATTTTGCACAGCAAACATGGGAAACAAATGCAACTTCAGTTTTAAATATATTGGAGGCTATTAGAAATTATCATCCAAGTTGCAGATTCTATCAAGCTGGATCTTCTGAAGAATTTGGTGATGTTATAACTGTACCACAAAACGAAGATCATCCGCTCCGTCCAAGAAGTCCATATGGAGCATCAAAAGCTGCAGCTAGACAAATCCTTAAAGTATGGAAAGAGTCATATGGTCTTTATGCAGTCCAAGGATGGCTATTCAATCATGAAGGAACCCGTAGAGGCGTTGAGTTTGTTACTCGTAAAATTACAACCAATGTAGCAAGAATCCAGTTGGCATTAAAAAATAATGAAGATTTTTATCCATTAGAGCTTGGGAACTTAGAGGCAAAAAGAGATTGGAGCGATGCAGAAGATTTTGTAGAAGGCATTTGGCTAATGCTTAATCAAAGCGAACCAAAAGATTATGTCTTATCTTCAAATGAAGCTCACACAATCCGTGAGTTTGTTGAGCTGGCTTTTCAAGCTGCAGGTATTGATGGATATTGGTCTGGAGAAGGTATTGATGAAAAATATATAGAAAAAAATACCAATAAAACACTACTTCTTATTAATCAAAATTTTTACAGACCAGCAGAAGTCGAATTGCTTCTTGGAGATTCAACCAAGGCTCGTCAAGAACTTGGCTGGCAACCTAAAACTTCCTTTAAAGAATTAGTTGACAAGATGGTTAAGCATGATATACTAGATTGTGGCTAAGTCTAAAATTAATAAAAAACACATTCTTGCCAGATTGACGCTTGTCCCACAAAAGGATAAGCGTTTATTTTATATGCGCGAGATGAAATTTTTAAATATCTTATGTGAGAGATATTCATTGGAATTTATGAACATAGTTTCGTTTGACAAAAAATTCGACTCTTTAGCTTATTTGGTTAGCGATAAATTGAAGGATACTTTAGATAAGAAGTATAGGGCTTTTAACTTTAGGATTGACTTTTCCAAATACACCACTTACAATATTGGAGATAAGGTTGGAGAAGACCCAAAATTAGATCTAAAATTAAAAACAATTAAAGATTTTTTAAATGAATAAAAATAAAACAAAGGAAAAAGAATTAATCTCATCTCAAAATATTTTAGATTCGTTTCTAAAATCAAATAAAAACGATCATTATAATTTTGAAGAGGAAATTACATATAAAGTATCAAGTGGCTCCCTCCAATTAGATCTCCAATTAGATGGGGGTTTTGGCCCTGGGCTTCATAGATTTGTAGGAATGAATGAAGGCGGTAAGACATCTGAATCATTAGAAATTGTTAAAAATTTCTTAAGAGACATGCCAAACACAAAAGCTTTTTATATAAAAGCCGAAGGCAGACTTTCGCCAGAAATGAGAGAAAGGTCTGGTGTAAAATTTGTATTTTCTGCCGATGAATGGGATATTGGTACTTGTTTTGTTTTCGAAAGCAACATTTATGAAACGGTTGTTGATATTATGAGGGAACTCGTTGCTAAAAATGATGAAAAAGTAAAATACTGTTTCTTACTCGATTCGGTTGACGGGTTAATTACTAGAGGGGATTTAGATAAAAGTTTTGAAGATAGTAATAAAGTTGCTGGTGGAGCTGTTATTGCAGCTAACTTCATGAAGAGATTATCTATCGCATTAGCGAAAAGGGGTCATATGGCTATTTTTATTAGTCAAGTTAGAGCTGATATTAAATTAGATCCTTATACAAAAGCTCCCATTAGACAAACTAGCGCAACAGGCGGCAATGCTTTACTTCACTTTGCTAATTACATTATTGAATTTGAAGCAAGATACAAAGGAGATCTAATACTTCAAGATCCAAATAATAAAACCCCAGACATTCAAAAGAATCCAATTATTGGTCACTTTGCAAAAGTGACTGTAAAGAAATCTCCAAACGAAAAAACCAATATGACTATTTCGTATCCAATTAGGTATGGAAGAAAAAATGGTACTTCAATATGGATTGAAAAAGAAATTGTAGACCTTCTTTATGCTTGGGAATTTATTGAGAAAAAGGGTTCTTGGATCAATCTTTCAGAGGAATTTAAAGAGATGCTCAATGAAAACGGCTTCACTCTATCTGATAAAATTCAAGGAGACTATAATTTATTTAAAATCATTGAAGAAGATAAAAAGCTATGTCAATTTTTAACTTCATATTTTAAATCAGCAATCTGCAACCAAAATTAATATGAAATTTATTGGTTTAGATGGAAGAGAGAAAAATCTTAAAAATGCAAAAAAATACTTAATTGATTGGAATAAGCAAAGCAGAAGCAAGTTCCAATTAAATGTAAAAAATTTTTTGCAACCATACTGGAGTACGGATATAGTCTTTGAGGAGTTTAGAGTTGCTGGCACAAGATTAACATTTGACTTTTATAATGCAAATAAAAAAATAGCAATTGAAGTGCAGGGACAGCAGCACACAAAATATATAAAGTTTTTTCATGCAAATCGATTAAAATATTTACAACAATTAAAAAGAGATCATAAAAAGCTTGAGTTTTGCGAAAAGAATGGTATAAAGTTAATAGAGATATATCACACAGACGCAATCTCAAAAGAGTTCTTTGAACAACAAGAAGTTTATTTATAATGAGCGAATTTGAACCATACGAACAGCCAGAATTTAGCATACCAGAAAATCTAGTCAACAAGCTCTATGAGTTTAGCGGTGATTCAGATAAATACAAAGGAGTAATCATTGCCTGTGTAACTGAGAAAGGTCAACCATTGATCTATTCTAGATTTGATTCAATCATTACGGAACTTGGGTTAAGAAAGGCCATGATGGATTTCTTGGAAAAATCTGATGGCGACATTGACCACACTAATGATTAATTTTAATATAAATATATAATGATATATAATTTTGAAATAGAAAAACAATTTCTAGCTGGTCTTATTAAAGACCCCGATAGCTTTTGCCAAATAGCTAATTTTATTAGTGCTTCTGATTTTTATTCAGATCAAAGCAATCTACATAGCACAATTTTTACAATTATTAAACAAGCTATTGAAGCTGGTAATGAAATTGATGAAATCATTATTGCTCAAAGAGTAAACTCTATTGGATTATCTTTTGAAGATAATTTAAATCCATCAGACTATATTAAGTCTCTGGCTTTAAGAAAGGTTCCATCTGGCAACTTAATTAAAACAGCCAAAGAGCTTAAAAAATATTCAGTAAGAAGAGAAATTTATAATTCTGCGCAAAATGTTTCAAAGATAATGAAAACAATTGCGCCAGAATCCTCTTATAAACAAATTGTTGAATCTGCCGATGTAATTTATAATTCAAAAATTAATTTATTTGAGATTGGAAACGATATTCCAGAAAACATTTACGATGAAATGGAAGGTCTCGTAGAAGAGCGAGGCAATAACCCAATTACCGAATTCGGTATGATGGGACCGCATCAAAAAGTTAATGAGATCTACGGATCTCTTTTAAGACCTGGAAACATTACAGTTATTGTTGCTAGATCTGGTGTTGGTAAGACCCAGTTTTGTATGGACTACTCTACAAAAGTCAGCGCAAAATATAAAGTACCAGTTCTTCATTTTGATAATGGCGAAATGAGCAAAGAAGAACTCGTAATGAGACAATGCGCTGCATTGTCTGGGGTTCCAATGCATTTGATTGAAAGCGGTAAATGGAGACAGGCTGGACAAGAAACAGTTGATAAAATTAGATCCGTTTGGAGTAAGATTAAAGACTTAAAGTTTTACTATTATAATGTCGGCGGTATGGATGTTGATTCAATGATTAATACATTGAAGAGATTTTATTACTCAAAGGTTGGAAGAGGCAATAGCATGATATTTTCATTCGACTACATTAAGACAACATCCGAATCTTCTGGCAATAAGAACGAGTGGCAGATTGTCGGAGAAATGGTTGATAAGTTTAAAAAATGCATACAAAAAGAGATTTTAGAAGATGGTAATCCTGTTATTCCTATGATAACTTCTGTTCAATCCAATAGAAGCGGTATCACTAATAATAGAAACTCACAGAATATCATTGACGATGAAAGCGTTGTCTCCTTATCTGATAGAATTACTCAGTTCTGTTCTCATATGTTTATTCTAAGAAATAAAACGGCTGATGAAATAGAAACTGAAGGCTCTAGATTTGGTACACATAAATTCATTAATGTTAAATCAAGACACTTAGGACAAGATATTGCTGGAGCCGTAGAGCCAGTTCGCATTAATGATTCCCTAAGAAAGAATTTTATTAACCTTGAGTTTAGAAATTTTAATATTACAGAATGTGGAGATTTAAGAGATATTGCAAGAGCTTTAGAAGGAACAGAATTAGACGATAATGATGACGATGACGAAATCCCAGACTTTGATAGATTCTAGTAAAATAAAAGATATCTTAGAATCTATAGGATATCAATTAATTGATTGTGGCAATCATTGGAGAACAAGCGCTTTATATAGAAACGGCGATAATAAGACAGCAATTCAAATATATAAAAACACTGGTGTTTGGAATGATTTTGTAAATAATCAAGGGCCAAAGCCCATAGAATCATTAATTAAGTTAACTTTAAAAAACGACAGGAAACAACTAAATCTAATTTTAAAAAGCATATCTTCAAGTCATAACGATGAAATACATTACACCCCAAAAGAATTAATACAGATGGAAAACATTTATTCAGAAACAATACTGGAAAGATTATTTCCAAATTATAATTTTTATAAAAACAAAAAGATTTCAGAGGAAACTCAAAAATTTTTTAAGACTGGTTTAGCTGGAGTTGGTCAGATGTATAGGAGAATGGTATTTCCTATCTACAATGAACACAAACAAATTATTGGATTTTCTGGTAGAAAAGTTGATCAAGATAATGATTTTGCGAAGTGGAAGCATTTAGGAAAAAGAAGAAATTGGATTTATCCAGCTTACATACCTTCTGATGATAGTATTGATAAAATAATTTCAGACGAAAAAGAAGTAATCTTAGTGGAGAGTATAGGTGATTGCATGTCTCTGTTTGAGCAAGGCATAAAGAATACCCTTGTTACTTTTGGTTTGGGTATAAATTCTAATATTATATCATATTTAAGCAGTAAAGAAATTAATAAAATTATTATATCAAGTAATAATGATTTCGAATCAGACAAAAATCATGGACTTATATCATCTATAAAAACATTTATATCACTTAGTAAGTTTTTTAATTTGGATCAATTAATTATTAAGCTACCACCAAAACCTTATAATGATTTTGGATCTGCCCATGAGAATGGTTTTGATTTTAAAAAATGGATTAATAAAGAAATAGATAAAGATAAACAGTTACATAATATAATAGACTTTATAGATAACAATAGCTCGTACTTTAATTCAAGCGATATCAAAAAATTCAAAAAACTTTATAATGAGCAATTTTAAGACATCTCTTTCTGCGAGTAGAATAAAAACAGCGCAGTCTTGCTCATGGTTGTATTGGGCGAAGTATCATCTTAAAATGCCCGATCCAAGTAATGATGGGGCAAAAAGAGGTTCTATATGTCATTTAATTTTTGAACTACTAGGCGATCCAAAAAGAAAAAAGCATTATAATTCTATTATTAAAAATGAAGATATTTTTTATGTAGAATCTATAAAAAGACTCGTATTAAAACACGCAAAAAGAGATGGCGTTGACGACGAAGAAAATATTAATCTCATAAAAGAAATGACCTTTAATGGGTTAGCCTATGATTTCTTTGGCAACCAAAGCGGCAAGCCACTCAAATCTTTATCAGAGCAAGCTTTTGATATTGAGGAAGATGATGGATTAGTTAAATATAGAATAAAGGGTTTTATTGATAAACTTTTTTTATATAAAAATAATAAATTTGCCCTGATCAGAGACTTCAAAAGCAGTAAATCAGTTTTTTCTGGTAAAGAGGTATCGGATAATATGCAAGATTTGATGTATAGCCTTGCTGTTAAAAAATTATTTCCAGAATTCTCCAATAGACAAAGTGAATTTTTATTCCTTAAATTTGACTTAAATGAAGATTCAAAAAAATCAGGCATCATTAGAATGAAACCAATAACAGATGAAGAGCTTTTTGGTTTTGAATTACAATTAACAGAAATACAAAAATATCTTGATGGTTTTTCAGAGAAAGATGCCAGAAAAAACATGGCTGCTTATAAAGGGTATCCATCTGATAAATCCTTTAGCGGCAAACTATTATGTGGTTTCGCTTCAAAAAAGGGAGAATTAAAAAAAGATGGCACTAAAAAATGGAATTGCCCAATGAGATTCGATTTCTTTTATTATCACATTTTAAATAAAGATGGCGAATTTGTTTCTTCGATTATGGAAGAAGATTTTAATGAAAATTTAATACCAGAAAATTGGAGCTATGAAATGAAATATTATGCTGGATGCCCAGCTTTTTCTTCTTGATTTACGCCGCGATCTCTGCTAGTATCATGCCATGATACCTATTTTTAAGTCTTGCTATTCTATAGGCAAAAGCATTCTTACAATTGAAGAATCTGATGATTTAGACGGACCAGATAGTATTATCTCTCTATGTAAAGATAATGACATTAAGCATCTAGTTTTGGTAGAAGACTGTATGACAGGCTTCATTAAAAGCCACAGCTTCTGCAAAGAAAATAATATACAATTAATCTTTGGTTTAAGATTAACATGTTGTAATGACAATAATGACGATTCAAACCTTTCGAATCACAAGATCATAATCTTTGCAAAAAACGACAACGGTTGTAAACTACTAAATAAAATTAGTACATTCTCATCCCTATCTGGCAAAAATAGGGTTGATTTTAATTATTTAAACTCTATTTGGTCAGATGATTTAGATCTTATTATTCCATTTTATGATTCTTTTATTTTTAATAATAACATGTATCTAAATAACTGCATACCTGATTTTAATAAAATCAGTCCTTCATTTTTTATTGAAGAAAACAATTTACCATTTGACCCTCTAATTAAAGAGTTAGTTTTAAAATTTACAGATTATGGAAGAAAATATGAAATCAATTTATGCAAATCCATTTATTACAAAAATAAAAAAGATTACGAAGCGCTGCAGACTTATAAAATTCTATGTAATAGATCTTTTGGTAAAGTATCATCGTTATCTAATCCAAATTTGAGTCATTTCGGTAGTAATGAGTTTTGTTTTGAAAGCTATTTAGAAAATTATGAAAGAGAACTTGCTAAGATTTAATAAGAGACAAAGATATTTAATCTTTGATACGGAAACAGAAGGTTTGAATTTAGTAAATTCTCGCCCTTGGCAAATCGCATGGATTCTAGCTGAAGGAGATAAAATCCTAGAAAAACACGACCTATATATTAAGTGGGAAGATTTAAATATTTCAGATGAAGCAGCCAAAATCACAGGCTTTTCTAAACAGCTTTATGATAAAAAGAGTTTAGACCCAAAAGAGGTTTATAATAAATTTTCTAAATACTTGGAAGATGAAAGCAGTTTGATTGTCGGTCAAAATCTACTTGGATTTGATGTTTATATGATTAATATTTGGAGAAAAAAAATCGGCCTTAACTCTGATTATTCTTTTGTCAATAGGATTATTGATACGAAATCAATTGCTACTGCAATTGCCAAAGATATACCACCTCCTTCAAAAGATAATCTACTAAGCTGGCAATACAGACTGTTAAACCATAAAGAGAAAGGATTAAAAACATCACAACTTACTCTACTTAAAAAGTATGATATACCTCATGATGCAAAAAGGCTTCATGACGCTATGTATGATATTGAGATGAATTTTAGGATCTTTAGAAAACAACTTTTTGAAATTGAATTATGAAATTTACAAACTATTCAACATATAAAACACCATTTCCAGTTGGTGTAAAATTACCAGAAATTAAAATTGATAAGAAGTATTATGATTATGCTGAGTGTGACCCCAAGTCATCTAATTTCAATTTTTTAAGAAAACTATGCTACAAGGGGGTTTTAGAGAAAGGTATAGATAAAAGAGATAATGCTAATAAATATTACCAAAGACTCAAAGAAGAATTAGATATCCTAAACGAATTAGGGTTTATTGATTACATCTTATTAAATTGGGATATCTTAAATTTTTGTAAAGAGACTAATATCCCAACTGGCGCTGGTCGCGGAAGTGCCGCTGGATCTCTAGTTCTTTATGTTATTGGCGTTACCAATATTGATCCAATTCAATATGACTTATTTTTCGAAAGATTTGTTTCTAAAAGCCGTGCCAGAAAGATAGAGCATGATGGACAAATCTATCTAGATGGTAGCTTATTGGCTGATATTGATAATGATATTAGTTATGATAGACGAATGGAGGTTATTGATTATATTAATAATAAATATAAAGGCAGAACATCTAAAATTTTAACTCTCAACACATTAAGTGGAAAACTATGTATTAAAGAATGCGGAAAAATAGTTTCTGAACTTTCTGAAACCCAAGTTAATGAAATCAGTGATTCAATTCCCAAAAAGTTTGGTAAAGTATCCAAATTAAAAGTTGCATACGAAGAGAGTGAGCTATTCAAGAAGTATGCAAATAAATACGCCAAAGCTTTTACTATAGCTAAAAAATTAGAAGGTCTTAACAAGAATACAGGCGTTCATCCATCTGGTATATGTATTAGCTATTATGATCTTGAGGACATCATGCCTTTACAACTTACCAACGACAACTCATTGGTTTCTGGCTACGATATGAATGACGTGGCAAGCTTGAGCGTCAAGTTCGATATTCTTGGGCTTAGAACTCTTTCAGTTGTTAATGATGTATGTAAGCAAATTGGTATTAATGTCGGAGATATTGACTGCCAACACGAATCAATTTATGCCGCACTATCTTGCTTGGATGCTCCTCAAGGGTTATTCCAGATTGAAGCTGACACCAACTTTAAAGTTTGTAAGCAGATTGCGCCTAGAAGCTTAGAGCAGCTTTCTGCTGTTGTTGCTATTGCAAGACCTGGTGCATTAGATTTCAAAGATAAATATGCAGAATACGTTAGGGCTGGTGAATTCCAGTCAGTACATCCTTTTTTTGACGATATTTTGAGCTATACTGGCGGCATTCCACTTTACCAAGAACAGTTAATGAAAATGGCTGTGAAGGTTGGATTTAGTTTGGATGAATCAGAGCAGCTAAGAAGAATTGTCGGCAAGAAGAAGGTCGATCAAATGGCTGCTTGGAAAGATAAAATCCAAGAAAAAGTATCATTGAATAATCTTGATCCAGTTATTGGCGAAGTTCTTTGGAAGGTGGCAGAAGATTCAGCGAACTACTCTTTTAACAAGTCCCACTCTATTAGTTATGCTTATCTAGCTGCAATTACTGTTTATTTAAAATTTAATTATCCACAAGAATTTTTCTTGAGTTTATTAAAATTTGCTAGATTTGAGCCAAATGCACACGAAGAAATTCATAAAATATCTCAAGAATTATCTTTATTTGATATTAAATTACTACCACCAGACCTTAATAAATCTGATATTGATTTTAAGATAGAAGATAAAAATATTAGATATGGGCTAAACTGCATCAAAGGTGTATCCGATAAGGTTCTTGAATCATTACTTGAATTTAGAGAAGGCTCATTTAAGAATAAATATGAAGTATTTATCTCAGCCAAACAATCTGGTGTCAATATTGGTTGCTTGTCTGGCTTAATACAGGCGGGTCTTTTGGATTCTTTTGCAACCAAAGATAGATGTCGTTTGGTTTTAGAAGCTCAGTCATTTAATATTTTAACCGATAGAGAAAAAAGAAATATCGTTGAAGTGGGAGAAAAATATGATTTTGATATTTTAAACTGTATTCATGATTCATTTAAAAATAAAATTCTTGCAGATGATAACAAACTACTGTTTAGCGATAAAAGATTTAATACTTTCAAAAAGAAGTACGAACCATATAAGAATATTTATGAAATAAATAAAAAACACATAAAATACGCTAATTGGTTCTTTGAGAAAGAACTTTTAGGATATAGTTACTCTTATCATATTAGAGATATATTTAAAAATAACGATTTTAAATCATTGATTTCATCGAAAGAAATTAAAAATGTAGAAAACCGCTCTAATATTCAATTTGTTGGGGTATTAACCAGCGTCTTAAAAAGAACAAGTTCCAATGGGAATAAATACGCTAGATTAGAAATTCAAGACGATTTAGGCGCTGTTTGTGGTTTATTTATGGATAGTGGACAGAAAGAAAGATTGACTGAATACCTAAGTTCTGGTAAAAAACTACCAGTCAAAGATGATATTATTATCATTGATGGTCAAAAAAATGAAGATATAGTTTTTGTCGATAAAATTAATATTTTAAGCGATAAGATTTATATGAAACTTTCTGAACTTAAATAAGTGTAATTATGATGATGGGAATTAACGATTTCAACTTGACTCCAAGGGCAAAAAAAGCCTATAAAATAGCTAAACAATTTGCCACAGATAAAAACCATTCAGTCATAAATAACTCTCATGTATTTTATGGGTGTTTAGCTAATGCTAGTGATAGTTTTTGGGCTAATGTAGAGAAAAATAAAATTAATTTATCAATCGATAGGTATCTTGAAATTTTTTCGAATCTAAAAAAAGATAAGCCCAGCTTCTTCA
>Ga0049080_10000570_pt1 | contig 12312 bp, 2 predicted proteins | sample GreLakmeER15MSRF_FD_66716 | JGI IMG/M metagenome (GOLD analysis project Ga0049080, IMG submission 66716) | Freshwater lentic microbial communities from great Laurentian Lakes, MI, USA - Great Lakes metaG ER15MSRF | ecosystem: Environmental > Aquatic > Freshwater > Lake | place: Great Lakes... | reverse complement strand
CAATTTTACTTAATTCTTCCTCTTCTTGTTGCCATTCTTTTAACATTTTAGGAGTAGGTTTTCCATACTTTAATGATTCAGGTACATATTTATTAAATTCTGCTTCACTTCTTTTATTACCTTTTGCATCAAACATATATTTTACAAGATCTTTAACATCATCATCTGCAGCATAATACATACCTTGTTCAACTTGCTTTGTAGCTTTTATTGCCCAATCTTTTGCACTATTTTGATATGCTCTAAATTGATTTAATTTTTCACCATATGATTTCCAGTTACTAATATCACTATTAACTATTGATACTTTAGAATTACTTGCCATGTAATCAGTAAATCTTTGAGTTATAGCTGCTAAACTTTTTTCTCCTACCTGGTTATTTAAAAAATATGTAGCATTTTTATCTAATTGTGTTTGAAATTGTTTTCTATTCATACCTTTAATATACTTATTGGCACCAGATCCATATATATGAGTAGCTTGGGATTCAGTCATAATACCCATACTAACATATTTATCAACAAGTTCATTCATTTTATTTACTGCATCAACTGCATATGTATTTGTTTTTTCTTTAGTAATTTCTTCACTTAAAGTACGTACATTATATTTTCCTGTTACGTCTCCCTCATGAGAAGCTCTTACTTTAATACCTTGTAGTTCTTCATTCATGACTGCTGTCATATACGTAGGACTATTTGGATCATAATCCCAGTGATGTGAACCATCTTTTACTAAACCTTCATTCATTGCTTTTTGCATATCTCCAGCATTACGGATCTTAGCAGCATTAACTAAACCTTGATTTCTTAATGCAGTGTTTTGCATATCATATTGATGCTTAACATCTAATACAGCATATGGATTAGCTTCTATATTTTGTTTAGAATTTCTATATGCAAAAACATGAGCAGCTTGATTTAAATCTTTTTCCATTAAAGATGATGCAATTGCATTATCAATTTTATATCTTAAAGATTTTACATCTCCATAAGGATTTGATTGACCAGTAGTAGTTGTTGCTGTACTACTTTTACTATCATTCATTAAATCAATATCATTTTGTACTCTTGTAAGTACAGACTCATTAATATCTTTATTTTGTTTTAAATTTTCTAATGTTTGTACTAATCTAGGATCTTTATTACCTTTTGAAATTTGAGATTCTATATCTTTAATTTTATTACTATAAACATTTGATGCATCTTGTAATTCTGTATGCCGTGAAATTTGTTCATTTTTTAATCTAGTAAAATGAGTTTCAAGGTAATTCATTTCAGCAGCATTCTTATCTCCACCAAATTGTGCAGCATTACCATATGCATAGTTTTTTCTATTTACATATGATTGAGTTTTATACATTTCCATTATTGCTGGATCTGATCCTAAACTTGCTTCAAATAATTTACTTAAAGGTTCTTCTAACTGCTGACCATTTTTAGTTTTAACAATCCACTTTCCATCAGGACTAAAATCTACAGATTCAATAGATAAGTCAGAATCTTTTGCAAGTTTTAATGCTTTTTCTTGTACATTAACATAATTAGTATAAGATGGACTTGCTATATTTAAAGTATCACCTAATGAAGCTTCTTTAAATTCTTCTCTTTTATAATCTAATGCTGCAACTCCATCATCCCAATACATGCCACGTTGTTCAATATCTAATGAATTTTTTAAACCTTCTGCTCTACCTTTTTGATTTGAATAGTTTTTAGTCCAAGCCATATCTTTCATAAGATATTGATCTTCATAAAATGGTTTAAAAACTTGAGTTGCTTGTGTTACATTTTGTTCTAATGATAAATCAAGACCAGATACTTTTTTAAGACTAACATCAATATTTTTTAATAATTCTTCTTTTCTTTCAATATTTTTTCCATGTGTTAAATCTGAATAAAGATATTGACCATAAACTTTATTTAATTGTTTATAGTTATTATCATATTGTGTTTGCTTTGTTTGCAACACATTATTATAGAAATTCAAATCCGGTTGAAAGGGTTGAAACTGTGGTATATAATCTGTTACGCCTTGTAAATACGTTGCCATAATTAATCTTTATCTATATTGTAAATATATTAAAATTTTATAAGTTTATTAAACTTATAAGGTTTAGTAGAACATGAATGGAAATACATTTGATCCCATGACATAACCCATTTCCATTTGTCCACCTTTTTTTGCTGTATTATTTAAAGCAGTTTGCATATTTATGTCTGATTGACTACCTTGTGCAGTTATTGCTGCTTTAGCAGCAGCTGTTGCTTCAGCAGGTTTAAATCCTTGTCTTAAGTATGCTTGAAGTAAACTATCAAATGTAGCACTAGGTGCTTGAGCTGTTAAATCTTTACCACCTTGAAACCATATATTACCACTTCTAGGATCTATATCATATTGTGGATACATAGCATTAGTTAAAGCTAAGTTAGATGCATTTTTCCAACCAGTACCAAAGGCTTGTCTTATATTTTGATCAGCAGCAATTTTAGCATTTAAAAATTGTTGACTAGCCATTGTATTTTGATCATACAATCTTTGAGCAGCTTGTTGATTTATACCTTGTTCTTGATTTCTAATATTAGCTGCATTTTGTGCAAATTGATTAGATGCTGATACATTAGCATTATTAATTCTTGATAATGTATTAGCTGCTTGTTCTGCACCAGTTCCTTGAATGCCAGACATATTAGATGCAAAAGTTTGAGGTCCTGCAAATTGACCAAGTTGTTGTGCCATTAAATTTGCATATTCACTTTGTTGACCTAATTCTCTTGTTGGATCTAAGTAAGTTGGTGTTGGTACTTCTAAATCAACTCTTGGAGCCCATGGCATAAACTTTTTAATTCTTGATTTATCTTTCATTGCACCATAAAAATTCAGTTTATCTGGTGTTGTCCATTCTGCATTAATATTTTGTGGTGCTGGAGTTAAATCAGATTCAACATAATCTTCTCTTTTAATTTCTTCTTGAATTTTTTCTTCTTCATTAATAATTGGTGCATTATCTTCAGCCATTGTATACTCAGTATACATTTCTGGATTATTAGGATCTTCACTAAAGTATTTTTTATCATTTTGTAAAATTGCATCTTCTTGTTTCATTTTTGCTTCATACTCAGCTTTTGGTAAAGCTTTAGTTTGAGTATCAATAGCACGGTACCACCATTGATCATCTTTATATGCATTAGTAATATCTTCAGCTTTTATTTTTCCTTCTTTTAATTTTTTAGCAATATCAGCATTTGTTTTTACACCTAATTTTTGTTTAACTGTATTACTAGGTTGATGACTTTTATTTTGAATATAATCTAATACTAACTCAGGATTTTTATCAATAATAGCTTGTTGCATTTCACCTGCAGCTTTTTTAATATCTGCTTTAGTAAGAGGTTTACCTTTACCACCAATTGGCTCTAAACCATATTTAACTCTATATTCATTTAATCTTACTACACCTTTAGGGGTATATGCTTCTTCCATTCCATATGGAGGAGTTGCTACACCATTTTGTGCTTTAGGTAAATAACCTCCTCTAGCATATTGAGTCGGTGTTTGTTCATATGTTTCATACTCTGGATACATATAACCTGGATTAAAAGGCATTGTATCTGCATTCATTTGATAACCATATTGAGCCATTGGTTGTTGCATTTCTTGAGGCATAGCAACTTGTTCTCCATTAGGCATTTGTTCTGGAGCTTCCATCATTTCTTCTTGTAGATTTTGTTCCTCACCTTCTTCCATTCCCTCTTCTTCAGAAAATTGTTGTTGCTGTTGTTGAGCTAATTTTGGAATTAAATCTTCATCATTAATACCATTAGCTTCCATATATGGTCTAGCTACTTCAGGAATACCTTGTGGAAAACCTTTTTTAGATTCTTGTGCTAATGCTAATGCTCCTAACTTCATAGTATAATTACGAATCATAATTTCTGCAGTCTTTCTTTCTAAAGCACTTGAATTAGGATCCTGTAATAATTTTCTATATTTACTTAAATCATATTGTTTAGCTAATGTAGCTGGAGTAAATCCACCTTTATCACATGGTTTATTAAACATAGACAAGATTTTACAATCTGTAATCTTCATTGATTTAGTATCACTAAAGATAAAAGTATCATCCGGGAGATTTAATGGAACACCACCAGATGAATGTCTAGGGCCTTTAATCACAAGGTGTTCTGCCATTCCATCACCATTAATGTCACCATAAACAGTTTCCCCTCCTTCAGCTTCTAAATTAGCTTGATTTCTTGGTACTGCTGAAATAGTATTAGCTACACTAATATCTTTAGGACCAGCTTTCATATCTGCTCCACCAAAACTTAATGATTGATTTGGTACTATTCTATTACCATTAATTTTGCCACCTCTAGCTTTACCTGGTAATTTGGTTATTCTTACTTTATGATACATAACTATATTTTTAAACAAATTCTAATTCACCACCTTCTGCCAAGAACTGTTGTATTTGTTCTTCTGACATCCATGTGTCACCGCCTTCTTCATAACTACCACCTTCCTCCATGTAGCCACCATATTTTACTACACCTTTAAAGCCAGTTTCATCTGGTCTAAAATCACCTTCTTGACCATATGTTCCTCTGTCTCTTTTTTCTGTTTGTGCATATATGTTAGAAGCATCAAATTTACTTCCTATATTTCTATTTTGTAAAGCATCTTGTGCTCTTTCTGCAAAACCTAATAATGCATTACCAGCAATATTACCAAAGTCCAATGCTCCTTTAGCATCTATATTCCACTCTTGTTTATTTTTAAACTTTTGTGATACTTGTTGTGATGCACCTGCTTGTTTTTCTGCATCAGATAATATACCTTCATTTTGATATTTACCTTCTTCACCCATTTTAATACCTGGTGCTTCTCCTGTAAGTGGATTAGTATAATCTTTATCCATTGTTAAATTAGCATTACTCATTAATTTATCTGCAGTACCTTGAAGATTAGTTTTAGGTGCATAAATTTGTTGTGCTAAATTTTTATAAACTCCAGTTGTGGGATCTTTATAATAATTAATAGGAGCACCAGTTCCTGCACCTGTAAATGGATTAGATTGTGTTTCTTCTCCATATTCTGCTTTAGGAATTGCAGTACCTCCTTCTTGTAAAAGTGATACATAACCATCATATAAATTTTTATCTATTTTTTTTAGTCTATTTAGATAATTTAATTTTTGAGTAGGAGTCAATCTATTAAATATTTTTTTTCCAGCTGAATCAATTTGTTGTACACTTTTTTTAAATTCATTAATATTATTACCCATAACATTTTTTTTCAAATCTTGTAATTTATTATAACTAGCTCCTTCTTTATTTTGAAAATCAATTTTTTGTTGTCTTGTCATATTTTTCATATTAACATTTGCCCAGTTTGAATTATCATTATTTTTTGTAGTTGAAGTTTTTGTTTTTTTAATATTTTGATTTATATTTTTATTTTGTTGAACAATAGGATTATTATTTTGTTCTTGAATAGCTTGAGGATTAACTAATTGTGTATAATCAAGAGATTCTAAATTACCAAGTTCAGGATATTGTTGATTTTTATCATACATTCTTTGTAATTGAAAATCTTGAAAATCTTGAGCAGATAAATCACCTTGACTTTGTCTATATAAATCTTGTTCATTAGGTATACCTAATAACCCAATACCATAACCAGATATATCTTGTTGTCTTTGTTGCTCAAAGGCATTATTATAAATAGTTTCATCTTCTGTACTTGGTCCTTCTTGTCCTTCTTCTACTGGAATTGGTTCTTGACCTATTGAGTAATTAGGATTAACTCTAGATTGATTTGGCATAAGTTCTGAAGTACTAGTAAATTGATCAAGTGGTTTAGTTTGCAATTTACCATAAGGAGATTCATATTGTGGTATTGCTCTCATACCTTCAGCATCAAGTTGATATCCCGAATCAGTTTCTGGAGTTGATTCAGGAATTGACTCATACGTTTCATTTTCTAATTGACTTTGAGTAGGAGGTATAAACTTTGTACTAACTTGTTCTTCACCTGGATAATGGCCATATATTTTTTTATAATTTTCATCATTTTTATCATGTAATTCTGACATAGATTTTGAAGTATTATTATTTTCCCATGGGTACATTCTTGAACCTAATTGTTGTAAACCAGGAATTTTAGATCTTAATAACATATCTGCTACTGGTCTTTTTCTATCTACTTCTTGATTATTTTTAGAAGGTTGATTAGCATTATTCATCCAATGTCTTTCTCCATCAGATCCAATATAACTTTGTGGTGTACCAGATGTATTAATTCCTGGTTGACCTGGTACATTATAATTTACAGTAAACTTTTTTGGAACTCCACTTAATCTACTTTTACGTACATTAATACTACTTACTTGTGCATTAGGTCCAATCATTCCACTAATAGGATTAAGTGTTCCTGTACCATAAGGTCTACCTACTGGTTTATTCCAGTTAGCTCCACGAGATATAAATGAGAAAGGATTATTTATTCCTAAACCTTGATTTTGTAAATACTGTTGAGCATAATTTATATTAGCAGTATTTTGATCAGTAACTGTTTTATTAGTTTCTTTTGTATTAGTAGCAATTCTATGATTTAATCCAGCTCTTTCAGCTTCAGCAAGTGTACCCTTTCTTACTACATTACCAGCTTTATCTAAAATATCAACTACTGTTTCATCTGTTTGACCTGCTGTTTGAAAATATCCACCTGATTGAAAATAAGGACTAGATATATTTTTAGAATTAGAATAATCTAAATTAAATTGTTCTATATCTTCTCCACCACTCATAAACTTATACAATCCAGATTCAGGATCTACAAATCCTCCTTGTTGATAATTTTCACTAAAACTATCTACATCATTAAATGGTTTTTTTGTTATTGGATTTATTAATGATTGATTATTATTTACATTAAAAGATTTTGCAGGAATAATTTTATTATATACTTTACCATTTGATGCAACAACTTTAATATGTGTATTACCTTTTGAGTCAATAAATTTATTTGTTTTAGTTTTATTAGGATATTGATTTGCTGCATTAATTGCATTTTGTATTACTCCTTGACTTTGTATTATTTGTTGTTCTGGTTTTGATTCAACTTCAGTATCATTTGCACCAGGTATATTTTTACCACTACTATTTTTTACTTTATTAGTTACTATAGTAATATCTTCTGCTGTAGGCATTACAACTGATGCTTTTAATACTTCAGTATTTTTTTCAGTACTTGTATTCTTTTTTTCTTCTTCAACTTTTTGTTCTGCATCTTTTACAATTTCATCTGCATTATTAATTTCTTGTTTTTTAGTGTCTTCAATATCTTTAAGTGTTATTGGAGTTACTGTATTAAAATTAATAGTATATTCTTTTGGTCTACCAAATAAACCAGTTCTACGTACATCAATATTAGCTAAACCTAAGTTACCTTGATTAGGCATAAATTGTGCAAGAGGATTCATTTGTTGTTGCATAAATGGATTAATCATTTGGTTAAATCCTTGAGGCATCATTCTATTCATTCTTCTTGCAGCACGTCTTTCTTTACCTTGACCCCAGCCACCAAATTGTAATTCATCAGGACCAGAACTAGTACCTACTTGTGGATTATCAAATATATCATTTATACCAGTAGCATAAGCTCCAATATGATGCATAGGATTTTCTGGATCTTCATTTTGACTAGGAAATTGTGTTCCACCATTTTGAGCATATCCCTTATATGCATCTTCTGCTTGTTGTTTAAGTGCAGCATTATTTGCAGTACTTGTTAATGCATTTTGAAAATCTTTTATTTTTTTTACTCTACCATTTAGTATGTCAGTTTTAATATCTAATTTTTCTTCTGTGTTACCACCTTCTTGCTTTTTAACAAGTTTTAAATAATTATTTATGAATGCTTTTTTACTTGGCATACCACCATTACGCATTATTATATCAGATTCAGCTTGATCATAACTACCATCATCTACTGATGCACTATCATCACTATAAATATCTTGTAGTTGTTGTTGTTGTAGTTGTTGTTGTGCTAATAATTCTTCTTCTTGTGCAATTTGTTGATTTGCATTTTCTTCAATTTGTAATTTTTTAGCAGTTTCTTCATCACCAGTTTGTTCTGCATCTTGTAAAGATCTTTGATCTTCAATATAATTTAATACATAATTAGATAATTTTTTTATACGTGCAGGTTCAATATTTAATTGTGCAAGATCATTTTCAGCATATTGGATATTTGCCGTATTATCATCTTTAGATAATCTTTGCATTATAATAGATATCAACTGATTATCATTAAATTCTTGTTCTATTTGCATTCCACCTTCTTGAAAATATTTAGCTGTCTTATTTATATAAGATCCTTGTTCTCCTCCTGCTTTATATATTCTTACACGTCTTTTTTCCATGAGTATATTTTATATTATAAATATAATAAATTTTAGTTTAAAGTATAAACTTTTAATGTTTAATCAATGTCCTCTATTGTATATCCAGCATCTATGTATGCTTGTATTTCATCTGGAGTAAGTTCAAGTTCTAATGAACCTCCCTCTTGATATGCTTTTTTACCAAAATTAAAATTTCCTGTTTTTAATCTTTGTAGTTCATTATATTGTCTTTCAGTTACCAAACCATTTTGTTTTTTAACTGTGCCAATTAAGTCTTTATAAAACTTTTTGTTTGTAGAAGAAAGAGCTTTACTATCATATGTATCTAATAGTTGTGTAAAATAGTCAGGATTTTTTATTTCATATCTTGACATATCCATTCCTCCAATACCTGATTTTACTGAAGCATTTGTAACAGATTGTTTAGGAACTTCTTTATATCCTTTTAACCAATGTTCTTTATACAATCTAACTGCATTGTCATTGGTTTCTAAATTGCCATATTTCCCCCATACATCTTTATCTTTTCCTAATTTTATTAATTCTTCTTGTATTTCAGGAGAATTTTTAAAAGCATCTGTCATTGCGTGTTTATTCCATGCATTATCTGCCCATCTTCTTTCCACCATATAAGGACCTTTATACCCTCCAGGACTACCTGCTTTAATTAGTTCTTCTGAACTTAATCTATTTGGGTTTAATGGTAACCCCATATTAAAATGAGCATCTCCATAAACTCCATTTTCCACTGCCCTAATTTCTCCAGAATTTATAGCATCTAAATATCCTTCTTTTCCACCAATCATTCTATAAGCAGATTCAGGATTAGGTTTAAATGCAAATGGATTTAATTTATGGGTATTAGATAATAAACCTTCTTCTGTTCCTAATTTTTTTTCTAAGTTTATTAATTTATCCGCATATCTTTTTGCTACTTCTTCACCCATTGGTGCACCTTTTAATCCTAATAAACCTAATCCTAATTCTGTTGCTCCTTGTACATAGTTACCTTTACCATATTCTCTTCCAGCATGTCCTCCCCAATTACCAGGATTAAACGCATTAAATACATCATTGATACCAAGGCCTCTTTCTTGTCCAGTAGCCTTTAACCATTTATCGTAATCAGGACCTTCTTCTCCTAAACCTTCTGCCATTCCTGGTATATAGGCTTGATCACCTACTAATGCATTTGCAGCCATTAGCAAAGGTTGATTTAAAGCAGCATTAGTTCTATCTAATACTTTTTCACCAAAAGACATTTTATTATACTTATCCCATTGTTCTTTTTCAAATTGAGCTTGAGCTTCTTTTTTAGCTTTTTGTTTTGCTTTATATTCATCTGTAGCCATATAATCATTAATTTGTTTAGCAACAACTGCTTGATTAGCAGTTACATCTTTTGTATTATCTGCTACAACAGGTTTTAATTGTGCTTGATAATTAACAGGAGCTTTATGATTATATGTTGAATTGGGTTTTACAGGAGTTGATTTTTGAAATAAGATATTAGTAGCTCCAGCATTAGGATGTATAAAAGGGGTTTGTCCTGCATATTGGGCTTTAGGTAATTCTTCTACTTTATATCCTTGTGCTATATAATTAGCAATATCATTATCATCAGCATCTACTTCAATATAGTTACTATTAAATCCACCTTGTTTAAGTTTAGGAGTATAATAATTTAAATCTTCTTTTTGTTTTTCTGCTACTAAATTTTTAGCCCAATTAACTGGAAGATTTAATGGAACTTTTAAGCCTGCTTCAAGACCATAATGAGTTCTACCTTGTAATTGACCAGTATCAGTTGCATTAGTTGTTTTACTACCTGATTGACCAAATACATCAGCACCATAATAACCAGATAAACCTGCTTTGATTCCTCTTCTTCCAAGACCAAAGTCAACTCCAGCTTTAACTCCAGCAGGTATAGCAAATTTTTCTTCTTTAATTTCTCTTCCTGGAGTATATGAAGCACCTGCATAAGGCCCAACTTTAGCTAACCATTCTCCACTTTTTAATCCTGTACCGTATATTTTAGATATTGTTGGTTGAACATTTCCAAATGTAAATTGAGGACTTGTAATTAAACTACTATGAAAACCAAGTTTAGGATCATATCCTGCTGTAACATCAGTTTCCATATTTGCTTTAGATATATTTTGAATAGGTACCCATTTATTACCTATTAACTTTAATCCACCTTGTATACCTACTCCTGTATTATTATTATAAGGTAATTTTGTAGTTATATTACCAATTGCTTTTTCAAAACCTTGATTTTTAAATAAATTTCCTGGCAGTTCTCTAGTATATCCAATATTCATTGTAGGATTTTTAGTACCAAAAGTTTCTACACCAGGCATATCACCACGATTACTATAAGGTGTAAAATTTACATAACCATCTTGTGCTTGAGGAAGAAATCCTCCTTCAACAGCCATAGCCATTCTATCATTATCAGTATAACCTAATCTTTCATATGCTGCTCTACCTTCTCTTAATGGTAGGTTAGGTATTCCTCCAACTTTTTGAAAAGATACCGGGCCTTCAGTATTAGTTAAAAAAGATCTTTGTTCTTCATTTACAATTAATGGATTTTCAGTTGCAATATTTCTACCTTGAACATTTGTTACTGGTCTATATCCTATTTTTCTATCTTCATCTATTGCATGTTGAAATGTAGGATGTGTTGGAGATTTTAAATATTCCCCAGTTTTACTATTAATACTATATGCATGATGATAACCATCTTCTTGTTTTGGTTGATTATAATCAAATGTTTCTGGTCTTCCTTCTGAATCCCAATAACCTCTTATATCATATTCTGGATCATCCTGCATTAAATTATCAGGAAGAGTAGGATAAAACTTTTGAAAAGCTTCTTCTTCTTTATTTGTTAATTTAGTTGTATTAGACCCACCATCTTGATAATAATTAGAACTAGGATCAAATATCTTTTTCTTTTTAGATTTTGCTTTCTTTAATAAAGGTGACTGACGGAATAGTTTATTTGTAGCTTCTAAACTTCTAGAATACTTTTTAAGACTACCCCCTTTTTTAAGACTTGGTCTTTCTTCAGTCTCATTACCTTCAGCATCAATATACATTACTCTTGGAGCATATTCATCTTCCCATATATCTCCTTGACGGTACATCTTAGTAGTAGCATAAGGTACCTGTCTTAATTCTTTCATTCTATATTTACCTTCTCTATTAGGATCTGGTTCCATTATAGTTTGAGATCTATAAGCTGTTTTAGTAGGAACAACATTAGATGCTCTTTTTTGGCCAGGAATTATATCTTTATTAACAGAAGAAGGAGGCATATCAATTTGTTGAGCAGGTTTTGTAGCAAGACTCATTAAGTTTGTTGCTTCAGGTTGAACATTTTGTTCTTCTGTATTAATCAATTTATCTTCACCAAAAACAATTTTTTGAGTGGGTTTTTTATATTTAGGAGAATAAGCTATTCCATCAAAATAAGAACCAGATGCATTTATTTTTGAATGCCAAATATCAGGAGAACTATGTTTTCCCAACGCTACTGGATAGTTAAAATTTAAGCTTTTATTATAATCATAAATTTTAGTATCACCCAATCTTTTATCCATAGGATCAAAACCTCCTGATGGACTCTTCTTGGTTTCTTGATATGATTTATTATTGTATTTAGGTAAATTAGTGTTAAAATTTTTAGCCCTAAGTTTCATCATCCCTTCTATGGTACGGAATTTTTCTTCACCAGGCTTTCTAATATCGGGATATTTTATTGACGTTTTATTATAGTCATCTACAAATTCTTTAAGCAATGGTTTAGGGTTAACATTTCCTTTTTGAAATTGATAAGCATTATAAAGATTTAAACTATCATCATACATATCTTTTCTATACTTAT
>Ga0049080_10000568_pt1 | contig 12369 bp, 12 predicted proteins | sample GreLakmeER15MSRF_FD_66716 | JGI IMG/M metagenome (GOLD analysis project Ga0049080, IMG submission 66716) | Freshwater lentic microbial communities from great Laurentian Lakes, MI, USA - Great Lakes metaG ER15MSRF | ecosystem: Environmental > Aquatic > Freshwater > Lake | place: Great Lakes... | reverse complement strand
GTTTTTTGACAAGGCGCAAATCGTGTACAAGCCACAAGTCAAAGAAGTTCAGCAAGCAATCGTGCTCAACGTTCTCGAGCTTTGAGCTTTTAATCTCGAGAGGCAGCAATGGGCGAGCCTGAGGGAGCGTCAAAAACGGCAATTTGCCTTCCATCGTCACCACACCGTCCACTATCTTTCCATCTCGTTGATGCATGCTCAAGTACGCGCGCATGGATTCCGCGTGCTGTTTTTGGCGAAAGCCGACCATGCATGTTTTAGTGCTCGCTCCCATGTCATTGTGCACACAATATATCGTTTTGCGCGAGTGAATTAGATACGTTACATCAGAGCTATAATGCCGAGGGATGTTTCCAAGACTGTGGAACTGCATGTATGTGTATTGTTCAAGTTTATCTCTTTAACTTAACCGGGGGCGCAGATAAATTCTTCGAACTCTATTAGAGTGAATGGAGATTGCGGAAAGCATTGGCGCGTTCGTGCAAATTGCAGTTGCCATCGTCCTTGTGGTCGGCTTCTTCTTGTTGGCATTTTTCGTCTACAACAAGGAGGCGCTGGAGGCGGCAGCTGTGCAGCGGTCGATTAAACACCACACCTACGTATTCCGTGGCATCAAGGACCTCAACGTCAACAACAACGAGACGTATGACACATCCGACCGCCAACACCCCACGTTCCGGAACATGCCGGCCTCCATCAACCAGTCGGGCGGCGCAGAGTTTACCTACAACTTCTGGGTGTACAAGGGCGACAAGATGGGCAACGGCATTAGCAAGACGCTGTCGTTCAAGCCGTCGAGTGGCATTGAGGAAGATGACCTGATTCTATTCGTGCGCGGCTCCAAGCGCCAACAAAAGTTTAATTCCGAGTGCAACACCATGCCCGCGAATGCCAATAATGTCATGGTCAAGTGCCCGTTGGTCAAGTTCCAAGGCGAGGATTGGGACAACTTGGTGGTCGAGCTCAACACAGCCGAGAGCCCCGATGGCGTTCGTGAGCAAGCGCGCAATGCGTGCGGCGACACCAAGGCCCGGTCGTGGAAGCGCGCGAACGCACACAAGATCGCGCTCTCTGGCTTCGCAGATACCAACTTCATTAACAAGTGGTTCATGGTCACGATTGTGCTCACGGACACCGAGCCATCGGACTTGCTGCCCGTGCGCAACAAAATCCGCGTTCGCATTTACGTGAACGGAGTTCTCGAGCTAGACCGTTATGTCGACAACACGCTCGGCGAGACCACGAGCGAGAACCCGAGCGTCATTCTCCAGAACCGCGGGCCGCTGCACGTTGGCCCGCAAATCATCAATCCGAGCGGAACCAGTCCTTCCACGCGCAATGCCGTCCCTGCGAGCGCCAGCTCCATCGACGTATTCATAGCGAACCTGTCGTTCATGAACTACGTTGCTCAACCGGACGAGGTCAAGGGACTTTACAAGGAGTACATCGATAAGGTCATTGCCCCCGCGGTGAACCAATCGTCCGTGACGGTCGACAAGTACCGCGAGTCTGTCGACAAAAACAAGAGCATAACCGCAGGTGACCCGATGCTCGCCGCGTATTAAAGCATACTTTTTACACCTCTTCTTCAGTAGAGTAAGCAGCGCAAACATGGCTGGCGGTGAGATGCAGCTGCTGGCGCCGGCGTCGACGTCGGAGGCCGCGCAGATGGAGTACATCGTGGGGTCGCCGCAGATGTCGTTCTTCAAGAGCGTATACCGCCGCCACACGAACTTTGCGATGGAGAGCATTCGCGAGTCGTTTCTGAATAAGCCGGTCATTGACCAAAACACGCGCAACACCTTTACGTGCACCTTCTCCGGCCGCCGCGCGGACGCGCTCAAAGAGATTTACTTGTGCTTCCAACTGCCTGACATCTACAGCGACGACATCCTGCGCTTCCAGTGGATTGACCGCGTGGCTAACTACATGATTTATAGGTGCAGCATCACGCTTGATAACGGCCGCAGCATTGACGAGCAATATGGCGAGTGGATGGACATTTGGAACTCGCTCACATTGTCGGACGGCAAAAAAGAATTCTACGACAAGATGACGGGCAACTCGGCGAACAATTCGGCGCCGCTGGACCCGACCCCGCGCGTGCGAATGCGCAACAATCGCATGCAATACCGTTTCTATCCGCGCGGTCGGGTGGGAGTGCCGTCTATTCCGGGGCGCAAGTACGTCATTCCGCTGCCATTTTGGTTCACGCGGAACCCGAACCTGGTCTTGCCCTTGTGTGCGCTGAAGTTGCAGACGGTGAACATACATATAGAGTTGCGGTCGCTCAATGAGTTGTACCAGCTCTACAATCCGCTCACAAACGAGTACGTGAGTCCGTCCGTTTACAAGGGGCTCTTCCCGCCGGCCGCGACCGCGCTTAGCGCGTTTCTTTATCCGCCAGGTCAAGCGCCGAGCACGCCGCCAGGGCCGCTCGACCTCAACGCGTACTTGGAGTGCCAATACATATTTTTAGACACGGACGAGAGACTCGAGATGACGCTGGGGCACCATCGGCTGCTCGTGGAGCAGGTGTATCGGTTCGAGCAGGGTGGACTCACCTCGCGCGCGGTCATAAACTTGACGCTGAACAACCCCGTGAAAGAGCTTGTATGGGTCGCGCGGCGAATGGATGCGAGCGACCGGAACGAGTGGTCGAAATTCACAGAGCGCGATGGGACGGGGATTCTGTCGACAGGCAAAATTATCTGGAACAAGAACTACGAGCGCATCGAAGAGAAGAACTCCGAGTTTTTCGAGTACATGCAGCCGTGGCAGCATCACTCGGGCGTGCCGCGCTCCGGGGTGCACTCGTACTCGTTCGCATTGTTTCCGGAGAAGCTGCAGCCGAGCGGCGCCTACAACACGGGCATCATCTCGGCGAACCAGCTGGCCGTCACGTCGCGCACGCCCCCGGCGGGTGTCGAATACGAGGTGATTGTGTATGCGGTCGTGTATAATGTATTCGAGGCAATGTCCGGTTTAGGGCACATGAAGTACACGCCGTAGGGCACGTGAAGTTCACACCAACAGTTAATGTAACTATATGTTAAGGTGGTCGATGAAGCTCGCGTATCTCTTGCTCTTTCTAATGATGGCATACATCGTCTCGCGCATGAGTCGCGCGTACACGGACATGGCGGTCGAGCTGCGCGAGATGCGAATCAAGTGTATGGGCGGAAGTGATAAGGCCAGTAAAAAGAACGATGCAGAGACGACGTTGCCATTGCTTCGCGACATCAGCGCCGTGTCGTCGGCTCTTCAGGGATTTGCCAATAAATTTACTTAGGCCGCTGAGCCATGAATCTTTTTTGTTTCGTCTGTCATCATTACAAAGATGGCATTCTTGACCTGGGTGTTGGCCTGAGAAGAACCAAGCAGTTTATTGTACTCTTCAACGATGGTGTCAATGAGGGTATCGTGCGTTGAAATGAAATCGGGGTCTGCCATGAAGCTCTGCAATATTCGAACAACCGACCAATACATCATGTTTACTACTTCATAGTGTGGTGACATTACCCATTTTCCACCAACAAAGCGCTCAACGAGGCGGTCACGCTTCGTGACAACGCGCACGTTGTGATTCTCTGGATGCTCGGGATTAAAGTGTATCTGTCGCGCGATTTCGGGTATACCTGTCGTGGTATGGTAAGACATTTTACGGAGAAAATCGTCCGTTAGGTACTGTGTGTTTTCGAGGCCGAAGCTGCGGAGTTCAGCTTTGGTCTCGTCGTCTTCGGGAATAGAGATATGCGCTCTTGCTACATGGTATGCATACCCGCTGATAGAATTGAATCCTTTTTTACAAAACTTGCAAACATGGTTTGATTTCTCGGGCACTATTTCTTTACGGAGGTTTTCCAGGGACGCATCGGAATTCGACGAGCACGGTCGCTTGCGAAAGATATGTCGTTTAAACGAAGGCTTACAATCAGTCTCGTAATTACACTTGGGGCACTTGTAATGCATCTGTTAAAGGTCAATTGAAAGCCTTTATATATAAACTTGCGAATTTCGGAAAATGACGGATGTATATTGCCAAATCAATAAAATGCGGCTGCAAAAAGTAGCAAGCAACGAGCACTCGGTTTTAAGGGGAGCATAGACACTTACGGACGTGGTAACCTTTCGGACGAGCGGCCGCGCAAAACTTGTGACGGAGACCCCGAAAAAGGGGCCAAAAATGGTGCGCGGAGCTTCGGAGTCTTGGGCTTCTGCGAGTTTTCAAGGAGGTATGTAAGAGGAGGTCTATAGAACCAATAATCATCCAACAAAGCAAAAAAGAAACTAAGGTTATCCATCGCCATGACATCGCAATGGTATAAAAAATATTCGCAAACGGCACGATTCGAACGTGCGCTCCCATAGGGAAATGCCTTAGCAAGGCATCGCTTTAACCGCTCAGCCACGTTTGCTTACATATTTCGCGCACTACTTTTTTGTCGTCTGAAACGCACCACATTTCAAACAGAGATATTATAAGTTGCGCTCAAGTCTTGGGCTTCCACTTCCACTTCCACTTCCACTTCCACTTGCGAAGGGGTGCTCTCGCCCTCGCTCTGCATTGACGGCGTCTGGCTATTCAGAGCGTGCGACAAGACCGCGACCGCGTCCTCACCGGAGAGCAAGGGCGTGGATACGTTTTTGGGAAAGTGCACGGCCTTTGCGGTCCCTAAGTGTTTCGGCTTCAAGGTCGCTCTCATCATAAACACATCGTAGTGCGTGCCCTCTTGGACTATCTTGAACACCGTATCGTCAGAGTGCGCCGTCCACACATGGTACCGGCCCCGCTTCACGCACGAGCCCGGGTCGAGAGACAGCAGCAGAATCGGCTTGGCACCCATAATTTTCGTTTTCAAGAACAATGTGCGACACATGTTTGTGAGCACCGCGTTCTCATTGTAGAGATGGAACCCGACCACTTGCGTCGTTGAAATGCCGGGAAAAAGATGCCCTTGCTCGAAGCGAATCTTGAGCAAATCGATGGGGACGTAGATGGTGACCATGTTATGTGCGCTACCTTGTTTGCGATACCTCTAAATGCCCCATTTAAGGAGCGCGTTTGAATGAGCATCAATGGCCGATTTACCACCACCGAGCGCCGAACAGAGCGCGTTTTTGCGCGCAGTGGCGCACGGAAACAATGTCATCATGGATTGCGTGCCGGGGTCGGGCAAGACGACGAGCGCCCTCTACGTGGCGCTTCAGTTTCCCGACAAGCAAATCATGCTCGTCACCTACAACCGTGACTTGAAGCAGGACACGTGCCGCAAAGTGCAGGCGCTCGGGCTGACGAATATCATTGCCACAAACTACCACTCGCTGTGTTGCAAGTATTACGCGCCCAATACGTGGAAGGAGCAGCATATAAAAGAAAACGTGCTCGAGCCGGATGCCGCCTTGCACGGGCTCTTGAATGGAGCGGACATTGTGATAGTCGACGAGGCGCAGGACATGACGCTCGTGCTCTTTCAGCTGATTGACAAGTTCTGCAAGGACACCGAGCACCCGCAAATCATTGTGCTCGGGGACAAGCACCAAAACATCTACGGATTCGCAAACGCGGACGCGCGCTTCATTCAGCGGGCACCCGACATCTATCGCGACAACAAGCGCCCATGGATGCGCGTGCCCCTGTCGGAGTCGCATCGCCTCACCAAGCCGATGGCGGATTTCATGAATTCGTGCGTGCTTGATGCGCCGCGCATCGTGTCGCGGCGTGACGGGGTGGCCGTGCAATACTGGAACGTGAACATACACAAAGTTGCGGACCGCTTGTTCGAGACCATCAAAAGCAGCGGTTGGAAGCCGGAGGACGTGTTGATTTTGGCGCCGTCGCTCTCGAGCTCCGAGGGCTCGCCGATTGTCAAGCTCGTGAATGTGATGGCCGCCAACCAATGGCCAGTAGAGGTCCAAGCCGATGATTCCAAGGGCGGCGAGGCGTGTACGCGGCACAAGACAATCGTCACGTCGTACCACCGGTCGAAGGGCCTCGGGCGCGCGTGCGTGATAGTGTTCAGTGCGGACGCGTCTTACTACCAGTTTTATGACACCACGTGCGACCCGCTTTTGTGCAGCAACGCACAGTACGTCGCATACACGCGCAGCTATCACACTCTCATTCTGTTGAAGCACTTTGAGCAGCGCCCACTGCCCTTTCTTACGGGCAAGCACGATGACTTATTGCGGTGTGCCGTTATCGTGGAGGACGACGATGCTAAGAATCTGAAGCTTAAGGGCGCGCAAAACAACCCGGAGAAGGAGCGGCGCGCGACGCCCTATGCGATGACGCGCATGCTCAAGCACTTGCCCGACGAGGTCTTGCTGCAAGCGGTCGCCGAGCTGACGCTCACGCCGATGCCTACGAATCCTCAACAAACCAAAATTCAACTGCCAAGCGAGAGCGTGCAGGGGCCGCTCACGGAGCGCGTGAGCGACTTGACAGGCGTGGCGCTTCCGATGATGCTCGCGCACGAAGTTGGTGGGGACGCGGACTTGGAAATCATGCGAATGAAGAACCCGCGCCTGTGCGCGCTCATGAAACGCGCGCCTAACACCGACCCCGGGACTCTTTCCATTCGCGAGGCGTTGCTCATTGCGCTGCTCAAAGATGCGTCTACAACGTGCATGCGGCACCGCTTGCGTCAAATCCGTAAATTCGATTGGGTGACGGACGGCGTGGCGCGCTTGTGCGTCGAGCGCCTGCGCAGCATGCTCGACCCCCTATTAGATTGGTCGCGCGCGGCTTTCGAGCGGAAAATAGAAGGCACTTCGGCGAGCGGCCGCGGCTTGCGCGGGGTAATCGACATCTTGAATATTCCCGCGAACGTGCCCATCGAGGTTAAGTGCAGCAGCGCACTGAGCACGGAGCACTTTCTGCAAGTCGCGGGCTACATGTACATGCTCGAGAGCGCCGTCGGCTATGTCGTCAACCCTGTGACCTACGAGCTGGTGCGCGTGACGGCGACACAAGAGCAACTCACCGCAATGATGGAGCGCCTCGAACGCTACAAACTGGAACGGAATGTTAAATTCCTCTCGGACGAAGCCTTTGTGGAGCAGTGCTTGCAAGTCACGCGCAATAAATAGGTGCAACCTGGCCCTCGTTTTCCTTCAAAAAAGGACAACGCTCGCTCCTCAGATATGCACTATCTAAAACCCCATCCAACAAAACAAAAAAAACAAAAGAATGGTGTCCTCTATGAGCCACACGATGCAAGCCGAAGCCACCACTATGGAGGAGGTCGAGGCGATTTTCGCCGTAATGCGCGAGTCGTTCTCCAAGTTTGGCATCAGCCGTGTCGCAATGTGGGTCACGGTTGATGCCAAGTCGGCGCCAGCGCCTGCGCATGTGACTGCCGCACCGGTAAATACCACACCGTACGCTCCGCCGCTGGGTCCCATCATTCCGGCAGACAAGTACGCGATTTCTTTGAGCGACTACGAGTACAGTGATGTGACGAATATGCCGGAGGACGACCGCCACGATGCGCTGACCATTGCTGTGAAGCTCAAGGGACAGCGCGCGGTGCTGTCCAAGCTCCGCTTCCTCGCGGAGTTTGCCGGCGGCGACAACCCAATTGAGCTCGCGCGCCGCCGCATTTACGAGGACGATTTCGCGTGGGCTCTGGGGCAGTTTACGCATTAGTAACAAAAACAAAAACAAAAACAAACAAACAACGCATCACTTTTGCATTTGCCTCAAATAGTTATGTTACACAGCACGGCATCCGAGTCGCTCAGGCTTCGCAAGCCGTGCACGTATGCGACGCTCGCATTTTTCGCGTTGCGCACCAAGAATCGGTTGATATCTTCTTTTTCGCTTGTCGGCCCATCCGAGAACACATCCTCGAGGCCCGCGCCGTCGCGCATCGCAATGTAGGAACCCGTGCGATGAATTGCGTCTTCGCGGCTCCCATAGTGCACGCTGAAGGTCTCGTACGCCGAGTCGAGCGTCGGCCCCATGTTCAGGTCGCCCGCGAAGATAATCGGGCGCATCGGCGGCGACCACTTCTGCACGGCTTCCGCAACTTGAAGTGCTTGACTCAAACGCGCGCGCGTCTCTGGAGCGCTGTTGCCCGCTTGCATGTGAGTCCCGTATACATCCACGTAGGTGCCCTTCACGTCCAAAGTGCACATCGCGAGTCCCTTGGCCGCGAACCAATCGAAGCTGCGGCGCATGCTGTAGTGCTCGCTGCGCGTGTCCACTATGGGGTATTTGGACAAAATGACGACCCCCGAGTCAAAGAGCGTATACCACTGGCGCTTCAACACGAACCGGTGCTTGTGCACCACATCTTTCAAGAGCGCGTCCTTGTTTTGAAAGGCCTCGTTCAGAATCACGACATCATACGCATTCAGATGTGGCGAAATTGCAAACGCCCGCTCCCTTGACTTGCCATCCGTACAGATTCCAGGGAGGTTCCAAACGTTAAATAGCAAAACAGTGAGCGTGATGTTTGCCATTTGTCACAGAAGTGGTTGTGTGTATTATTTGTGTTTATTTTTTGCCGATGTGTTGCCGAGCCCAACTTGAGGCGTTCGTGGATGCGTAATGAAATAAGCCCTATTTAAAGCGAGACTTAAATCTCTATGGCAAGTGTAATAAAAGAAAGATGAATGCCGCATTGACCACCGACATTCATGGTGTGGACCGTCTCGTTTTTAGAGGCAATCCGCAGGATGTCGCAATGTTTGCGCACCGCGCGTTTCAAAGCATGCAAAAGGGGCCAACTAATCGTTACGAGTTGCGAGTCCGTTTGAGCGAGGACATTTTTGACATTGTAATACATCGCGCAAATTACTGGCTCGCATGGGATTCAAATATCACTACCATAAAAACGCCTGATGGTGCACGCGCGCTTCTTGGCACCGAGGTTGCGACGTTGCTCACGGAGTTGGGCGACAAGCTGAAAAACGCGCCGTTCAAGAACGAGGTCCTTTCGCACTATCCGCCACTCCCTTTACGAAAAAAGTGGGACTAAGCTGAGTGCTTTTCTTTTTATGCATAAAAGATAGAAGTGGACTGTTCTATGTCTATACGAACATACCGCCAAACTGTGAAGTCGCCGTCGCCGAAAGCTAATGCAGAGGCGGGTGACATGGCCGAGCTGCGCTCTATAATTGCCAATACGGAGCTCGAGCCGATTATCATCAACCCCGATAGCAATTTTGTTATGGTGACCTACTGGTGGGGCCGTGGCAACATCAACAAGAACACGCAGTCACCGTGCCCCGATGAAATTGCCGAGGGGGAGCCCCTCACGGTTCAGCCGATTAAGTACGATGACATGATTCGGAATTGGGTCCGGTGTTGCGAAAAGGCCAAGTGCAACTACTTGGTGCAAGAGTACCCGCAGTTTGCGGTGCGCGGCAAGTATCAAATGGCGATTAATGCGAAGCCGCTGTTCATCGCAAAGGCGCTCGATGCGTGCGTGGGTCGCGCGGTAGTGTACATTGATGGCGACATGACTGTGGAGCGATACCCGCACATATTCGACATGCGCGACGTCGATTACATGGCGCGCGGCTGGAACATCGACCCGCGCTCCGTTCGTAAATACAAAGAAGAGGGCAACATTTGCTTCGACCCCTACATTTTTGAGACGTCGGGTGGCACCATGTACTTCGGGAATACCAAGATGGCGCGAGACCTCTTGAAGTTGTGGGCAACCGTGTCGGCAGAGCCCAAAAAACAGGGCAAGGCCGATGACCGGATAATCAGCATGCTGCTTACGATAAGACAAGAAGTCATGCTGATGACCAATGTCATTCAACTGCCATTGGAATTCCTATGGCTGACCAAGGCATACACGCCAAAAATAAGGGGCAAAACTGTGACTTACCTTAGAAAAGAGGATTGGTCGCGCAACCACATCTTCATTGAGCACCCCGAGTGCTTGACCGCCGAAGACGTCGCGATAGAGCAAGGCGCCGCCGCGAACGGCCGAAACCCTGATGGTTACGACCAATTTGTGCAAAATAAAGTGGAATGCCAAACGCACGGCGGCATCTTTTACGAGCGCATCTTCTTCGATGATGAAAAGATGGTGGCGTCGTTCAAGCCATACTTGGAGTACTTACGCAAGGAGACCCTATATGTAACGGAGGACGACGAAGGCAATGCCGAGCCAATCCCGTGCATGTACGTGGAGCCGTATTCGGTCACCTCGGCGACCCCCAAGCGAGCGCAAAAAATAGCAAATTACGGCCCGCATACCAAGACGGTGCAAGCGAATCGCGCGCGCGCATCAGAATACATTGGTCTCAAAGCCATGGAGAACAAAGTGGTCAATGTTTTCGAAGCGGATGTCGAAAAGCTTGGCGGAAACAGGGTCATTGATGTGCGCGAAGAGAATGCCGTGCCGCTGATTTTGTCTTTGCTGGCAAACGGCAACGATGTCTTTTACCACCCCAAGGAGGCTTACAACGTGCGTGGGGTCTCGCGGAGCATGCTGCGCTCCAGAGCGGATATCGTGGCCGTAAACATGCATTCCGACGATTTGAGGCCGAATTTCCATCCAGACAGCGCCTTGTATTTCAAGAGCGGCAGCCGCATTCTCTTCCAAATGTTGTCCATGTGTCGCACGGTGCGCGGAGACCTTACAAACATTTTCAACTCGAGCTACCACTTCATGTCGCGCATGCGATGCATGTGGGTTGACCCCATCATCGTTGTTAAGCCTCCGTCTCCCAAAGAGACCCCGAAGACGATGAGCAAACTTGAGAGACTACTGGCGGCGTTTGCAAAGTCTATACTAAGACCGGAGGCCAGCCCTTCCATATCTAGCCCAGTCCGGCCCACACCAGTTGGCGGCGCTAAGACGAAGACGAAAGCAAAACCGCGAACCAAGCACTTAAAGAAGTGAGTGCATTATATGAGTTATTAAGATGCCTCCTCGGAAGCGTATTTCAAAGAAAATCCAAGAGCCAGAGCCAGGGCCAGGGCCAGAGCCAGAGCCACAGCCAGAGCCAGAGCCCGAAGAGGTTGCTGCTGTAATAGAGCCCGCGCCTACACAAAAGCCAGTTAGAAGGAAAAAAGTAGTTAAGAAGGCCGACGAGCCGCTCGATAACAGTGCACATGTGCCCCCCGCACCTGCACTTGAAGCTGTTGTTTCTGCGCCCCCACTCGCTGACTGTTGCCCTCCAGATGACGGCTCGCACATCATTCTTCAGCTACCCATAAGCGCCGACCGAGTGAAGGCCATCATACAAGAAGGGACGGAGGCGCTGGGTGTGGACGGAGGAAACCCGTGCCCGTATGTGCCTTCGCATTGTTGGACGATGGCGTGCTCCTCGTTCGAGACGGCCGGGGCAAACGAGGTTGCTGCCGACCAACCGCACATAAGCATGAACACAAGCATATGTCACTGGTGCTGCCACCCTATCGTCTCTCAAAAGTTCGGGATGCCCATCAACTTCGACTCCGTGCACAACATCTTTCACGTTTACGGACAGTTCTGCTCTTTGCCGTGTGCCGCCGCGTACAATGCCTCGACGCACATGGGAAGCGACCGGATGTGGGACATTCACAGCTGGATTCAGATGATGGGGCAAGTGTACCAACATCCCCTTCCCGTGCGGCCCGCGCCCTCGCGCTACGTGCTCAAGATGTTTGGCGGGCCGCTGAGCATCGAAGAGTTCCGCGCGAGCCACAGAACCCTGTCTCGCACCGTCGTGCTGAACGTACCACCGCTCGTGAGCGTGCAGTCGCAGGTGGAGTGGGTGAACACGTCGTTTCTGCAGGTCGACTCCACTGATGCGCGCAAGCTAAGCCGTAAGAAATCTATCGTCGATTCCAAGCGCACGCTCGAGTCCAAGATGAATCTCACAGTAACGAATGCTTGAACGCGCGCGATAGGGCCCGCCCCTACTTAAAGAAAAAATGGAATGCCTTAAGTGGCTAAACACGGTTGTGAACATATCGCGAATGCAGCGCCCGACGCCGTACCGAATTTCTACAATCACGTGCAATGGCGACATTGGAACATCGTTGTCCTTGCGCGCGTTGCACGAGCATTTCGAAATCGTTGAGCGTGGTGTGCCGGGCGGCGGTTGGATTTTCATCGAGCTCAGTCTCAACGAGTCGCGCGGCCTCGACCCCAACGTAAAGCGGCGCAACAACCCGAACCGCAAGAGTTTCGCGAACCAAGTCACCGTTATCCGGGATATGGGCGCGCTGAACTACATGCCCAACATCAAGATCTTCAATAACGGAAACGTGCACATGACGGGCGTGCGCAAGCTCGAGGACGGCGAGCGCATCGTTGCGACAATTGCGGAAGAAGTGCGCCGCATTCAAAACGGGCCGATGCCAACGGTCGTTCCGGAGGGCGCGAGCATCGTCCCGGGGAACTTCAAGTGTCG
>Ga0049080_10000565_pt1 | contig 12411 bp, 11 predicted proteins | sample GreLakmeER15MSRF_FD_66716 | JGI IMG/M metagenome (GOLD analysis project Ga0049080, IMG submission 66716) | Freshwater lentic microbial communities from great Laurentian Lakes, MI, USA - Great Lakes metaG ER15MSRF | ecosystem: Environmental > Aquatic > Freshwater > Lake | place: Great Lakes... | reverse complement strand
TCTCGGAGCGGCTGATGATTTGATGGTAGATAAGGCATCTCTTTAACGGGCTGTATGATGAGTTCGTTCATTCTATAGGTGCTAATCTTTTTTCAGGAGATTCTTCATGAAAATTGCTTGTCTCCTGGTGGTAGGGTCAAAGTCGTCGGGGTTGTTTAATACTTCTTTCATAAGTGCTGTTGTCTTGTAAGGTGCCTTTCTTGCTTTCTTTGGTGCGCGAGATTTCTTTACAGATGAATTAGGCTGCATCCTGTCATTTAATGCCTTTATCTTTGCGGCTCTGACGATATGCGAATCCATCTACTTGGAGATATTATATTTTTCTGCGATATGTTAATCACTGATACAAAAGTTTCCGGATTGCGGAATAAGAAAAAGGAGCACGAGCTTCTACTGCCTTCACATCGGGGATATGACTCTTTACCTTTTTCACAGTCTTGGAAGGCGGCTCAGGCACAGGAGCAGGAGTTTCAGGCTTATCATTTCCCTTTAACACCTTTTTGATGGATTCCTTCTGGCCTGGAAATTGGGCGGAAATCACCTGGCTGCCTGTTTCTTGATTAACGAGCATATCGTTTGCATCAACTGCCTTAGGGCGACCAGTAGAAGCAATACCCTTCTTGGGAGGGGCGACAGGGGCTTCAGCGGCATCAGGAACGATATCTTTTTTAGAAGCCACCTCTTTGCCCTCTCCAGGAAGATTTGGCACATCAATGGGCGTGGATTTGCTAACAGACGGGTCAACAGGTTTGGCGGCCACGGCATTGACGGCACCACGGGGCGCACCATCAATAGGAGCAACTTTCTCATTGGTGGCCGGGGCTGCTGCTGGGTCTTTTAATACTTTCTTGGCACGTGCCTTGCGGGGTTTCGGGTCAGGCAAACCCTTGGCCTTAGCCTCCTCACGGGCTGCTTTTACTCTCGCCCTCCCCTCCTTCAGCTTTTCCAGCAACTTCGCTTTCTTCTCGGGGTCCATTGTTATTATAATCAGGGGTTTGATTTTCTTTTAAATTAGCTATCCATTGACGTTTGGATTGACCTTTCCAATTGGTGGCTGTCTTACCCGCCCAAGAATGATGACGAGGCTCTGGTTCATAATAACCAATTGGGACTGTCTGATGCTTTACGATATGTTCTTCATAGTATTTTTTGTTTGCATCAATAGACAACCAATTCATCTTTGACACACTTTTAGTCTGAGGCTCTTCCATCTTTCTTTGACGAAAAGCCGCCAACTCCCATAATTGCCGAACACGACCAAGAGGTTTATGAGGGACGGCAATATTCTCTTCCGCAAAGATAACACCTGACTGTCTCATCAATTCCAAGATATCTCTGTGTTCCTTGCTGCCGGGAATGACTGGGGTAAATGGTGATACGATTGCTTTTGCTTGAATGAATGATATCGGCATTGTTCTAAAATACACCCACATTAATCAGACAATTAATATCTACTATTTTAGATAAGTGCACTTCACCGTCTGCCACATTTCCGCCGCAGTTAAAGAATACTGTCGAATCTTTGTTATAGCCATGGCCGTTGAAAGATGTGACGGGTGTCAGGAGAAGATTGTTATGCTTTATCATATAAACTGCTTTGTTATAGTATGGTTGGTCTTGAGAGTAGTAAGACTTATTGCCATAAACTTCTAACACTTTTGTTGAGAGTAGCTTTTGAACGTAAGGGGCGGTTGCCATAAAGATGCCGGAAGTATATCCTGGGTCATCGGATGCGCTCATATCTGCACCGTAATTTGGGTCTCTTAGCGTGCCTTCCGTGCATACATATAACTGGTATGGCACGGTCTTCTCCAGCAATGGCTTGAGGGTCCTCAAAACGAGTATATCAATGTCGATATACATATAGACATCTTGAGTGAAGGCGTGTTCGGCATAACGTATCTTCATTCCCTCTAACACAGACGCGGGGGCCGGAAAAATCTTGAATGCGTAAGGACATTTGAGAAAACTTAGGAGACTGCCAAGAATGCCGGGATTTATTCTTAAATGCTCTATTGTTCTCTCGTCAATGGATATGAGCAAGAAATCTTCGGGAGTCAGAGAATCGCTTTGAATTAGCTTGGATAACCAGATGTTGAATATCCGAACATATTTATTCTCAGAGACTGGCATATCCTTGAGAGTAAACAAGACACAATTGAGGAAGAGGGTTTTCATCTAATATTTAATTATATAAAGCAGATTCAAGAAGTTAGGCGCTGTGGGCATTGCGACGTTTGTTCTGAGTTGGCCCGAGCTAACATATGGGTAATAGGTAGTTTCTGTAATTCCGCCATTACCTGTTCTCAAGTCTAGACCTGCTAAAGCAGTAGAATTTGTATCGGGGGCACCAAAGTGAAAATGACTACCTACCTCAAAATCCCCTTGATTCCTTGTCGTCGCTGCGTTACCAAACACATTTGGAGTGCCATAGACGTAGGGAGTATCAAAACCTGGGGGAACGTGGGCGAGGTCGGTCACACCTTGAAACGTTGCTTCTATGAGAAACGCTGGACCGGTGTTGGGTATTACAGGTATGGGCGACACTCCATCACACGACCGGAGTAAGACATAATCCTCGTTTATGATAGTTGATACATACATTGCAGGAAACTGGGTGGCGGGTGTTCCAGCGATAGAGACAGCACCGAGCGGGATATACGACCCGTAGTTCAGCGCACCCCCTATCTTGCTTTGAATATTCCAGGTTGTGATAGATGATACTCGGACTGTGGGGGGAGGAGGCGGTACGAGAGTCGAGACGATTAAGGGGTAATAATTATATTGGCTGTCGCTTTGGTATGCGGTTAATTGTATGGTAGGCGGCCCTGCTATTGTGCTTGGAACGAATGTCTTACTAGGTGTCCCCATAGGAACTGCGAATGTGAGGTCTGGTAAATATGTAAATCCTGCTGGTGGAGTTGCGCCGTATGTCGTCCCGATGGTAGATGCGAGAGCGGCATAGGTGCCTGTTGAGATTAGACTGCCGTCGCAATTCAACCAGCCTGGCGGAAGATGGAAGTTCTGTGAGAGGGTTGTTTCTCGCCCCCCGGCCCATATAGTGATAGAACCTGTTGGGACGAGGAATGTTAGACTGAATGGGGGATATGCTGCGTTATTGATGGTGCTTACATTGATGTTGCTTGTGTTGATGAGGGCAGATGTGAGATTGCCTGAGAGGGTTAGAGCTGCGAGATTACTCGTGTTCATGTTTGTCGCGGAGATGGTTGAGGTAAACATAGCAACAGATGATACATTGGATGTGATGACACGGCCTGCAGGTGTAAATCCTGGAATACCAGAATAGTATGTTTGGTAATTCCCACATATCGTAGTGGCTTTGTCATAGCTGGTAAGGGCATCACCCACAGTTAAGATAGTGCTGGTAGTCCCGACCAACTGCTCTACATTTAACATATCGTTTGGGGTAAGTGCGGACCTTATAGTCACGTCATCAGTAGCAGACTGAAATCTTAGTCCCCCTAAACCATAGTTAATATTCGCTGAGCCAAGAGCATTTGACAACAAGATAGTAGAGGCAACTGATATTGTAGAGGTGGTGATGGGTGCTACTCCGCTATTCGTTAGCCCGCCATTCACAAAGAGCGTAGATGTAAAAAGTGTGGAAGGGATTTGATAAGGGGTTGGAGGATAAACAGTGCCGTTGATAGTGCTTACGTTGGTGATACTGACGGCTGACAGAGATGAGGTGGTGATGGGTGCTACTCCGCTATTCGTTAGCCCGCCATTGACAAAGAGCGTAGATGTAAAAAGTGTGGAAGGGATTTGAAAAGTGATTGGAGGATAGACAGCGCCGTTGATGGTGCTTACGTTGGTGATACTGACGGCTGACAGAGATGAGGTGGTGATTGGACCGAGGCCTGTGTTGGCGAGTCCGCCATTCACAAAGAGGGTAGATGCAAAAAGTGTGGAAGGGAAGGTAGGTGTTCCTGTTGGTGGAGGATAGACAGCGCCGTTGATGGTCGAGACGCTCGTAAGGCTGGAGACATTAACATTTCCTGTCACACTCACCGATGACATGCTGCTAATGTTGACTGAGTTGATGACGCTAGGACCGACTCCTACAGCATTCAGAAACCCCCCACCTGTAAGATTTAATGGGCCGGCACTAATGGCTACTCCACCCCCCGTGACAGCCATTCCACCATTTGTTAAAGTTAGTCCGCCGTTTATAAAGACGGTAGAGGCCAACATGGTAGAGGGTGTTGCGCCAGTAACTCCGCTCTGGGGGGGATAAGGCTGTCCGTTGACAAAATTGGTGAAGAGCGAGCTTATGACTCCTGTTGAGATATTGGCTGTTTGTTGGACGTTCATTAATTGTGTCGTAATCTGAGGCGATGTCAGATTCGTTGTTGCTTGTATGAGAGTGCCTGTGATGGGAGCTGGTGTGCTGATAGGCCCGTTGAACGTTGCGCCTAATGGGCTTGTGGCGTTGAGGAGACCTGTTACAGAGAGTGAGCCATTCAAATTGGTTGTTCCAAGATTTGTGAAACTTTGATACGCAACCATATAGGGTGATGTTATTCTTCCAAAGGCTAATGGGCCACCGCCTGGATTGAATAGGCCCGCAGTGACTCCTGTGCCGTCTGGCCCACCGATTTGCACATTACCTCCAAGGGTCGTTAGAGAACTCGTGAAGGTTATTGTGCTTGTTGTGAGATTCGTTGTGCTCACGAGTGGTGCGGCAACTGCCGTTGCGCCAGTAAAAGTAGAAGCAAAAACGTTTCTGAAGTATTGGACAGACCCATTCCCAACTGCGTAGATATTACCACCTCCAAAGCCGTCGCCCAGAACCATGCTCTGGCGAACATTCACAACATTTAACGCATTTACCTCGTTTATGGTGCCTACTGCGCATATTACTTGGTTGGTTTGTATTCCGCTGGTGCCGCCGCCGATAATAGTGCAGGGATATGGGAATCCTTGTGTTTTAAAAGAGAGAAAGGCAGATGGATTATCACTTACAAAGTTTCCGGCCAAAAGTATTGTTGAGATTGCGACAGTTGAGGGTAATTGAATGCCAAAGCCTGGTGGAGGGTAGGTCTGGCCGTTCAGAGATGATACCACCATTGAGGACACGCCACCCACTCTTGATGCCATAGAAGAGACGATGAGAGACGATATCTCAGCTCTTTTGGTGAGCGATGAGATTGTGTTTTCCAGTGTAATATTTGCCTGAGCAATTTGCGCCGTGCCCATACAGCTTACAAACTGTGTATTGATTTGGTTCGTCAAAATACCTGGTGGCCCTATGATGGTAGATGAGTATGGAGGGGCACTTGAACTCGCGGGAAATGATATGTATGCATTGGAATTACCTCCTACCAAGTTTCCGTTGAAGAAGACTGTTGAAGCGAAAAGTGTGGATGGTGTTTGAAAAAGGGGTGGATAAATACTTCCATTAATGCTGCTCGTGGTGAACTCAGTGATTGTTCCCGCATTTGCTTGGAGTGTGGATGTGTTGAGACGAGGTGTGCTGACATAACTGGAGGCATTTAAGAAGTTTCCATTCACTTGGTTTGAAGCATTCACGACGGTAAAGTTTGCACTATTACCGAAGATTTGCGTGACAAATGTATCACTTGTTACAGTCATGGTGAGCGCGCGCGCATTTGCAAAGATACTGGATGTCGCTAAGAGCTGCGTTTGGAAACCTGGCGCTCCCCAGAAGAATCCGTTTTGTGCGTTTCCTGTGACCTGCCCCTGTATTGTGAGATTGGTTGAGAGAGTTGATATTACTGCTGTGCTGATTTGGGCGTGGGCTGCCGAAATGGACGATGTAGTGAGGGAGGATGTTGTAAAGGCTGGAAGAGTTGGATTGTTCTGTATGACGGGCACCCATTGACCGAATGATTGAATCGTTGATACGGCATTAACGAGGTTGAGAGGGTCTCCGACAGAGCGCACACAATAGGCACCGGCTGGAATACCAATCGTGGTAGATGTCTGTAGAGCTGGCACAACTCCTGGGGAGGGCGAATTGGTGTCAAAGAATATAGATGAGACGTTTGCGCCAAGCGTTGAGAATTGTAATTGGGTGGTCCCATTGATGGTTTGAAAGACATTGGGATTTGCGCCACCTGATGTGCGTCCTGTGATAAGTCCTACTGCGCCTGTTACGAGAGCAGCACCGCCAAGCACTACACCGAGACCTTGTGATGCCGCACCTCCTATTAAGCCTTGTATGGTGTTTCCGAGACCCAAGTTGATATTGGGATTGACTGCCACATTTCCAAAGAGCGATAGAGTGCTGACGAGATTGAATGTGATGTCGCCCGTCAATGATGATAGAAGTGTCACATCAATACGATTCGCTCCAAAGTTTCCGGCTGTCATGGAGGATATTAGGGCGGATGAGATATTGGCTTTTCTTATGGTGAGAGAAGATGCATACCCGTCGTTGGTGGAAATATAGTTGGTGCTGATGTTACTTGCTCGTATCGTGTTTGTAGAGATGCTGGTTGTGGATATGGCGGGTGTCAAAACATAGTCATCCGCTATTACATATTCTGAATAAAGGACAGGAGTTGACATGTAGATGGAGGCTGTGTAAGAGTTAGCAGTGCCAGATGTTGTTGATACGACTGTATTGGCAAACAGGGTGCTGACTTTTAGAGATGAGACTGCCAGTGAGCCATTTCTCACATTAACGGAAAGGTCTCCATTTGGTGCGCCATTTATATAGGCGATACACTGACTATCTACTGTCTGATTTCCGAACACTTGTAAGCCGGCCAGAGCAAGGTCATCAAAGACTGTGCTATTATCTTTTACACAAGCTATATATTCCCCATCAACTGGTTTGGTTGGCACAGAATGCGATAAGTTCATCTTGAGACCTTCCACGGGTGCGTTCAAATCTGTGGGCGGCCTTTGAAAGAGTAGGGGCGCATTATACTCAACGCCTGAAGATACATTATGTGTTAAAAGAATATTTCCGGCCGGGTATGAATTGACGGTAATTGTTGAGACTTCCAAGTTGGCAGGATTTGTTCCATTATTGAATGTCCATATTGGGTCTGTGGGATTTGCATATACCCCTGTGAAGAGCAATTGTCCATTGTTCTCCCCAGTGTCAAAGCTCATCTACTTGGTTCAATATATTATGTGCCAATTATCTGATTGGGTTGAAGTTTTGTCATAAACATGTGTCCATTGATGTTGTCTAATACTATCCATTGATAATGCTCTGTTGACTGTTTATACCATTGTATTTTTTCTGACATTTTCATGGTAGTCGGTAGGTGGCCGGTCAGATAATCTTTGATATTACGTTCTATTTCTGATGACGAGTTCATGCGTCCGAGAAGCACATAATTGATATTGGAACGAGACATCTTGTTAATCATGGTTGCCGTCTGTGCACAGACAATGGAAGAGATACGGGAATTTCTGTAAATTGTCATGAGGCGTTTCATTTCTTGGTCTTCTCGTTTGTCTGGAACGTCATCAATGATTGCGAGAAACTCATAGTTGTTCTTGGTCTCGTGATTGATTTTATACATCTCCTTTAACACCTCCGGGAAATAGAAATCTGAATTAACACAATGCTTTTTCAACATATCATAGGCGTCTGAGTTGAGCGAATTGGACATGAGAACAGAAATATGTTTTTGGAAATGACGTTTGAAAAGATAATTAAGAAGGGTCGTCTTCCCTGACCTTGTGCTTCCGCACATGATAAACGAGCAGCCAAACTTCGGGTCCGGTAGTTCCAAAGATGCTAAATTAAGAACAGGGATATGAATCCCTCCAACATTTTGCATCGTCCCTTGAGTAATATATTCCCCCCTCTGGAACTCATCTTTCTTGCCTGTGCTTTTTACAGATTCATCGTCCGAGCTGCTTGAGTCCATCTAATAGATGAATATTATTTATTCAATTTAGAATGCCCACGCAAGAACTCCCGGCAGCATTACAAGAGTTTATGGCACACAGAAAGCATTTGAAAGACAAGGAGTCGAAACCTGAAGTCAAGAAACGTATGGGTCTCACCGACCACAAGCATAGGGCAGAATTAGAGCAAGGGATACAAGGAATTATAGAAAAACGCCCCAAGGCAAAAATCGTCAAGGAGTTCTTTAAGGAGCGTATCAAGGAGCTTACTGCCGTAAAGATGAAATGAATCTATCCCTTTCACGGATTGCTTCTTCAAGTGTTTTGTAGGTCTTGTTAAACGCTAATGTGCTGTAATGCTTTATTTGAACTCTATAAGAATCTTTGTTCCGTCGGCAGATGTATTTATGCCCTGTCTTATTGTTCTCATACATACCCTTGTTCTGACAATTCTCTGAATGTGAAACCCACCGCAAGTTTGATGCACTATTATTTGTTCTGTTCCTATCTATGTGGTCTATTTCAAGCCCCGGGTTATTGATAAGAGGGAGAAATCTTTCACCAACCATCCTGGCTACACTTTTGCCTTTTCTAACGTTGGCCAGAAACAATACCAAGTAACCATCTTTTGACAACGATGGCTGTTTGATATATTGCGTGTGCTTGTTCCTAACTTCACCATTCTCTGACACTTCATACGTATTGTCGTAAGAAATCCACATACTACCTACTAGACAAATAGAACCTAATTCAATTTTAGAGTTTACCTTCGGGGAATCTTCCGGCACCAAATGCTCCCTTTTCGTCTTTGGTGGCTGAGGCACTGACGGAAGACATAGCATTCTTACCCATACCTTTAGGAACTCCGCGAACAATTCCATCTACAATGACAGGGCTTACACGTTTAGGTAGTCCAGCAACAATCCCTTCCATCAAGCCGGACATCTTTTCCCCGGGAGCTTTGGTCGCTTTCTTATCATTGTCAAGATGTTTGCTTGTCTTTTGCATTCTATATTACTGTGTATATTTTTATTTAGATAAATTAATTTATCAATAACTAATATAAGAAAGGATGCAAAACGATTTGACTGAGTCCGTCCAAGCATCAATCCGCCCCGGCGAGATGGTAGATACTTATTACTATGGTGAGACAAACACAGAGAAGCAGGCTTATCCGGCCATTGTCAATACCCGCTTCGTGCAACAGTTCACGAACTTGGGTGCTGGCTCTTCTCAGTTCGTTATCTCTCCTAATATGGGTGTGAGCGACATAATTCTCCAGTTTGCTCTGCCTGCCTCAACGGGCACCAACTACACTTCCGGTGCCTTGTCTTCTGGTTGGGGATATGCTTTAATCAACCGTCTTTCAGTGCGCTACGGGTCTTCGGCTCAGTACTTCTGGTCCGGACCTCAGATGTGGCTAGAAAACGTGCTGGACGCTGAGAACAACTCTAAGGTAGATGCACTCCTCCAGCTGGGCGGCAATGCGGGGGTAGGTGCGGCTCTTGGTAACGCTCAGGCGAGTGTGTATCTGAAGCTGCCTCACAACTCCGTGCGTGCGGATGGTAAGCCTCTGCCATTTCCGTCTGACCTCCTCGTGCAGCCCATAGTCATCACGGTGGAGCTGTTCTCGCCCACGCAAATCATCACGAACCAGGGTGCGGCGGCTCCTTTCACGGTTGGCCCCACGGCTCTGGCGAGCGCCCAGCTCCAGGTCAAGCAGGAGATGCTGACGGATTCTTCCGACCAGCTGGCTCGCCGTGTAGACATGAACTCTCATGCCTACACCTTCCCGCTCCATTACTTTGCCCAGCAAGAGACCACTACGTCGGTGACCTCAGATGCCAACAACTCTGTGAATTCTATCAATTTAACTGGTTTTAGGGCAGGCGAGATAAAGCACATTGTTCTCTGGCTGACTCCGGCTGCGACCTCCACGCCTGGTTCTGGCAACTACCAGCCTCTTTCTTGGCAGGCGATGACGGACATTCAGCTGACCTACAACGGTGAGATTTTCAACCGTTTTGATGCGGGTGGCTTCCAGCTGTGGAATGCGACGGAGGACTCGAAGACCCCGGTGGTGAACGGCCTGGTTCAGCAGACTTTTGGCGCAGTGGCCTCTACCACGGTGGTGTCCTACTATGTGCGTCTTGACCTGGCCCAGGTGAACATTGCCTATGACCGTGAGACAAAGCTGGTCCATGGCAAGCCTATCTTAAACGCTGTCGTGAATCTGTCATTCCGTGCGCCCACTGCAAATACGGCTTTCGTGCTCCACGCCATGTATCTCTACAATGCGTCGCTTCTGTGCTCCCGCGGAAGTGCCGAATACATTTTCTAAATATTAGTAGATGGAACCCCTGACAATTCACGATAGTATAGACATAGAACACCAAGGTGATGCTCTGGATTATATGTGTAAGAAATATGAAAAAGAAGACTTACTTTCAATCATGTGGATAAAAACGGACGACGATGGCTTTCACCATTTTGAAATTATTCTCCGCAGTAAATAGATGCAAGAGCTCCCAGAATTAGACGAATCTGCTTTCAAAGATTTGAAAGAACATTTGTCTAAGGCAACAATCCCAATGAACCGATACAGAAGAGGAGTGGGTGATGGCCGTTCTCAGACATTTGGAATGGTAAGAAAACGGTCAATGGCCCCGGACCTTGCTAGAAACTCTTGGATGGATGCAAAACTTCATCATCTCTTAATGAAGTTTGCTCTGGTCAATGTGCCTGTGCCTTTTACATCAGTGCAGGTGAATGACTCTTATCCCTGTAATCCGCACAGAGATAAGCACAATGTAGGTATGTCTTATATTGTGGGGTTTGGCAGCTTCACGGGTGGGGAATTAGTGCTGAAGAATCCGGCTGATACAGAATATAATATCAGGCACCGACCGATACTCTTCGACGGGTCAAAGATAGAGCATTGGACCAAGCCTTTTACGGGAAGACGCTGGTCAATTGTATTCTTTACATTGGAATCTCCGCCACGTCACCCAATGATACGCCGTTTGGAAGATTACGAGCCGGTGATGGTAGATGGTGTGTGGGTGATTGCTTGGAGACGTGAAGATGGAAACACCACATATCTAAGCAAGAAAAACGGCCTACCCCACCCCCTTAAAGGCCGCAAGAAAAAGCCCGAGCCAGAGCCAGAGCCATACAATCATTCTCTTACACAAGCCCAAAATCTTATGTTAAACGCTAAGGATAGACAAGACCCACTCTCGCATCTATAGCAGGGTTAGTATCTAAGTGTTCACCCGATGTTGTGACATAACCATAGACTCTAAGCGTGATAGTCCCCCCAGGCACAAGATTGGTCGGTGGGATAGTTAGATTCATAGGTAGATATATCTGCGCTACTGCGCCAGGAGCTGCGATAGAATTGCCGACCGTTTTAGTGCCTATTAGTGCCTGCTCCGTGGGCTCTGTTGATGTTACATAATATATAGCCCAAAAAGAATTCACTGTAGAGCTGAAGTTGAAATAGCCGTATCCGTCAAACATAACGGATTGCCCGGCAGAATAGGTCGGAGGCACATTTATCTGTATGGTAGATACGAGTTCAAAAGTTGCTGCTGTAAAACTATTTCCTGAGCCAGTGCCTATCACATTCGTCACAACACCTCCAATCGTCGCACCCCCAAGAGTATAGGGTCTCGCAACGTTGTAAAGCGCAATGGTGCCTGCCGAAGTCACAACGCCTATTCCAGCCTCTTGGCTTATTGTTATCGGCCCCGTCTGCCCGTTTATGCTTGGTATAGCGTCGGGGGGGACTGAAAAGTCTATGTTCTGTCCGGCAGGTGTTATAGTCATTCCTGTTGCGGATAGCGTGATGGCTCCATTAATAGCAGCCACAGACAGCACACCGCCATTAGTGATAGTAGGACCAGACACACTAATACCTGTCCCTGCATCCAACGTGATGATGCCGGTATTGCTGAACATGAGGCTGTTGGTTTCTTCATCTATTGCGATACTTATCCCATCTCCCGGTGCGAGTGCAACAGTACCTATGAGAGTCCCGACAGATAGCACACCTTCATTGGTTATGGTGACATCCCCGGCAGCTGTTACAGCACCAATACCCGTACCAGCTGTCGCAGTGAGAAGGCCAAGATTGCTGACAGTCACCGAACCCGTCTGAACGTCCAGACCAATCCCATCACCGCCTGTGAGTTCTAAGACACCCGTATTCTCAAAGACGAATGTTCCGGCAGTATTCAAGATTGAGACACCTAACCCTGCTTCCAGAGTAATAGCGCCAGTAGAAGATGTTGTATCATCTGCTATCGAGGTCACACCATCGTTCGTGATGGTTATGGCGTTTGTGCCGGCAATACTTATCCCACCACCGGCATTTGCGCTCGTAATACCATTAGAGCTGAGTTCTATGTCTTGACCGGCTACTGCGATAGTGAGAGAGCTGTCGGGGGAGGAGAGTGTAATAGCCCCATCTATTCCGGCTATAGAGACTACCCCACCTGCAGGAGTTGCGCCTCCAGATGCCACATAGCGCCAAGTGAACCAGGTGTTGAG
>Ga0049080_10000563_pt1 | contig 12438 bp, 13 predicted proteins | sample GreLakmeER15MSRF_FD_66716 | JGI IMG/M metagenome (GOLD analysis project Ga0049080, IMG submission 66716) | Freshwater lentic microbial communities from great Laurentian Lakes, MI, USA - Great Lakes metaG ER15MSRF | ecosystem: Environmental > Aquatic > Freshwater > Lake | place: Great Lakes... | reverse complement strand
CCTGGTTGTGAAAGACGGCAAGTTCGTCCCTGCGCCTCAATAAGCGTGTCGTCTTAGGAGCCGCCAACGCCTAGCAAGGCCAGCGGCTCCTTGTCATAACAACCCATCTCCTCATGATTGCTCAACAAGTACTAAACGGCCTGGTTCTCGGCGGCGTCTATGCCCTTTTTGCGCTAGGCTTTACCCTGATTTTTGGCATCCATCGCATCATGAACATGGCGCACGGTGCGGTATTCATGTCCGGCGCCTTCATTGGTTTGTACACGGTGCGCCTTGGCTTGCCACTTTGGGCGGCCTTGCCGGTTGCTATGGTCGGCGCTGGCTTTGTCTCGATCCTGATCGAGGTGGTCGCATTCAAGCCGCTGCGCAAGCTCGCGCTGGCCGATGCGGAACTTGCGTCAATCATCTCCAGCATTGGCGCCGGCCTGATCATTTTAAGCATCGGTCAATACGTATCGAAGACCGAAACAATGCGTTTTCCGTTTGGCACAGTGCCGATCGATGCAGTCGTGGTTTTCGGCCTGCGCGTTACAGCGCTGCAGTTGCTGATGCTAGGCGTGGCCATTGCAAGTGTGGCGGTTTTAGCGCTCTACCTCTACCGCACGCCACAGGGTCGACAGGTGAGAGCTGTGGCCGGCAACTACCGTGCTGCGCAGTTACTGGGCGTCAACCCAAACGCAATTTTCTACCAAACTTTCTTTGTATCAGGCGCACTCGCCGGTGCGGCCGGTGTCATGGTCGGCCTTGCGTTCAACGCCATCCAGTTCCTCATGGGGGAGCCCTTTCTGCTCAAGGCCTTCGTGGCCATCATCCTGGGCGGACTCGGCAGCGTCCCAGGTGCGCTGGTGGGTGGCCTAGTGCTCGGCCTGCTGCAGTCCTTGTCGGTTGCCTATCTTCCAGCTTTGCTAGTGGATGCAGTTATATTTCTTTTGTTGTTTGCGATTCTGATGGTGCGCCCAGATGGCCTCTTTGCGCAGAGCACGATGGAATCTCCGACCAAACGCGTTTAAGCCCATAGGCACCTTGATCATGATGAACTTTTTCGCGCCACATTTGCCGCTTCTCGACCTGATTTTCGTCGGCACGGGCTATGCGCTCAGTCAAGCGATCGTGTTTCGCGCAGGCACCTTTTCCGTGGCCACCTCGGGATTTGCTGCTGTGGGCGCCTACGCCGCTGCCATTCTGACCGTCAAGCACGGCTTTCACCCCGCCGCTGGGGTTGCAATAGGCACTCTGCTAGGTTTGCTGTGCGGGCTATTGCTGTCGTTACCGCTTGCGCGTTTACGCGGCGTCTACCAAGCGATCGCCTCCTTGGCATTTGTTGAAATCATAGTTGCTTTCATTCTCTTTTTCGAGGAATTGACTGGCGGCCCGCTTGGATTTCACAACATACCGCGAGCTGCAACAACCTGGACCCTGTTTTTTGTCATGCTTGCAACCATGGCACTGCTGATCTTGCTCGGGAAGGGTGGAATTGGGCGCGCCTTCGATGCCATTCGCCAGGACCCACCCGTCGCAGCCTCCCTGGGCGTCAACCCAACCAAGTACCATGTGTTGTCGTTTGCTCTCTCGGGTGCCATCGCCGGTCTTTTCGGCGGGTTGGACGCAATGCGTAACTTCAGTTTGACGGCTGAACAGTTCGGCTTCGCTATCCTGATTGGCACGCTATCAGCGGTTGTACTCGGTGGCCGACGTTCGGTCATAGGACCACTGGTCGGGACGACAATTCTTGTATTGCTGCCGGAAATTTTCAGACCGCTGGCGGACTACAGGCAGGCGATTTACGGCCTGTTACTTGTCGTGGTCATGGCCTTCCTTCCGTTTGGCGTCTACGACACGATCATCATGAAACTTCACAATCGACGGCTTGCGCGCGCTGGCATGTTGTTACCCCCAAAGGCCGCATCATGAGCGCCGAGCCGAGCTACTTCAGATCCGCGTTAGCCGCCATGTTCAAGACGGAGGTGACACTTTGAGTTCCCTAGTCCTTACCGGAGTTGGAAAGCGCTTCGGTGGCCTTCAGGCGGTTTCACCTTTCGATATGGAGATCGCCCGCGGCAAGATCACCGGCCTGATCGGACCCAACGGTGCTGGTAAGACCACCGTGGTCAACCTGATTACTGGCGTCTACAAACTCAGCCAGGGCAGCATCCGATTTGGCGAGATCGACCTGACCGAGGCGACACGGCATGAGGTTGCACGCGCTGGTCTGGCACGAACCTACCAGACCATCCGCTTGCTACCCGATGCCACCGTAGTTGCAAACGTAATGATAGGAATGTACCGACACCAGAGGGCCCCATTGCTGTCGCAGCTTTTTGCTTTACCCTCATCGAGGGCGGAAACCGCGCGTTTTCGTGACGAGGTGTTCCATTTGCTGGATCGCTTTGGTATGACACGCTACGCGGAATATCCAGCTGGTGCCCTATCATACGGTGACCAGCGACGCGTAGAAATGATGCGCGCACTCGCACTCAAACCAGAGGTGCTGCTGCTCGACGAGCCTGTGGCCGGCATCAACGAGGTCGAAGCGGCAAAATTGGGCGAAATCTTCCGCGGGCTAGCCACTGAGGGCAAAGGCATGGCCGTGCTGCTGATCGAACACAACATGCGCTTCGTGACCAACCTCTGCGACTATGTTTATGTACTCGACAGCGGCACTCTGATCGCTCAGGGAAGCGCCGAGCAGGTCGTCAACGACCCCATCGTCGTCAAGGCCTATCTTGGAGACGATGAAGATGCTTGAGATAACCAATCTCCACGCCGGCTACAGTGGTAACACAGTGCTCCACGGCGTTTCCATCAACGTCGCCCGGGGCGAGATGGTGACGATCATCGGACCCAATGGTGCCGGCAAGTCCACACTCCTCAATTGCATTAGTGGGCTGCTCGGCACCACGGGCGGCACCATCAAGCTTGAAGGCCGTGACATCACTGGTGAGGACGCATATCGCATTTCACGCTCCGGCTTGCTTCAGGTGCCTGAGGGGCGCCAAATTCTGGGTGAGCTTTCGGTACTTGAGAACCTGCAGCTTGGAGTCACAGCCCTGCACGGCCGCAAGCCCACTCACGACCTGCGGCGGATTTACGCCTTGTTTCCGATCCTTGAGGAACGCGGGCGCCAGCGCGCTGGCTCGCTTTCTGGCGGCCAGCAGCAGATGCTGGCCATCGGACGCGCCCTGATGGGCGGGCCGCGCTTACTTCTGCTCGACGAACCCAGCCTGGGCTTGTCGCCGCTGCTGGCGAAGACTGTGTTGGCCGCGCTGGGAGAGCTCAACCGCGAAGGTCTGACCATCCTATTGGTCGAGCAAAACGCTCGTGCGGCCTTGCGCGCCACCAACCATGGCTTTGTGCTCGAACAAGGCCGGATTGTGCACCAGGGCCCCAGCGCCGATCTGGCACGAGACCCGGACGTGATTGCGCATTACCTTGGCCAGGCCGGTAACCGGCTCAGACCAATGGGGCATTCTGAACTAAGGAGCTGAACCGTGGCCGAACTTTCGCATCGTGAACAAGTACTGCAAGCCATTCGTGGCCTCGCGGCTTATGGGCTCGGACCCAATATCGGCGGCCACGTTTCGGTCCGAGTCCCTGGAAAACGAGAGTTCTATATCAACGCATTTGACAAGACCTTCGAGGAAATGCAAATTCAGGATATTGCACTGCTGGATTTCGATGGCAAGGTCATTGAGTGCGAGACGCATGTCAGCCCAGGGCTGACCTTCCACCATGGCATCTACAAACAGCGGGAAGATGTCAATGCAATTGTGCATACGCATGGCTTCTGGCTGACCGCGCAATCAGCGTTTGGCCGACCGGTGCGCACGCTACATAACCTTACCACCTACTTTCACGGCCGCACCTGCATAAGCCCCAGTGATGACTTCACAGCCATTGGCCCAGCACTGGCCGTGGACGACGTCGCGATCATCATCCCCTGGCACGGCGCTATCACGATAGGCAAAGACATTGGCGACGCCGCAGCATTGCATGTGACACTGGACTATGCTGCCCGGCTGGATGTGACCATGCCCGCCGACACACCGGAGATGCCTGAAGCCCTGCGCGAGGAACTGGCCCGAGTGTTACGTGGCGCCAACTATTTGGACCTTACTTGGAACCTGATCAAACGCAAGGGAGTCGACGCCTACGACGGCAGACGTATAACCCCCCGCCTAGCAAATTAGAAGTTGAAGTCGCAATCCTGTCTTAACCAAAAAGGAGATAAAACATGGAAACTATCCTAGAAACCCCAAGATCAAGCACCTTAGCCGGCACCGCTCAGTTCGAGGCTCATCCGATCTCTTGGCGCTTGGGCACCGAAATCACGGGAATCGACCTGAAACGCAGCGATGATATTTCGGACGAAAGCATTCGCCAAATGTGGCAGCTGCTGGGCCAGCGCGGCATTCTCCTCTTTCGCAAACAAGGGCTGAACCACGACCAGCATTTGGCGTTCACGCGTCGATTCGGCCCGCTGGCATTGACAGGGCTCACCAGCCGTTACGCCCCACCGGGATATCCGGATATCTTTACCGTCACCAACATCAAGACCGACGGCGCCCGCTCGGAAACCGAGAATGCTGCGCAGCAGTGGCACTCCGACCAAACGTTTCTTAAGGTGCCGGCGCGCGCTTCCATGCTTCGTTGCGAACTGGCGCCGCAACATGGTGGCGACACCATGTTCGCCAACATGAACGCAGTTTACGAAGATCTGTCTGAGGGACTCAAGGCAACACTGGAGCCCCTGAAGGCCTTTCACAGCCTGTTCAGCACGCGCTCCAAGGTCATGAAAGGCCGCAAGCCGCTCGGCGAAGAGGAGCTGAGCCGGGTTGAGGGGGCGGTGCAGCCTGTCGTACTGACCCACCCGGACACCGGCCGAAAGTCCTTGTACATCAATGATCAATGTGTCGATCATTTTGAAGGCTGGACCATCGAAGAGAGTAAGCCTTTACTCGAGTATCTGTACACCCTGACGTCGCATCCCGCCTACACCTATCGACATCGCTGGCAGCACGGCGATATCGTATTTTGGGATAACCGCTGCACTCAGCACTACGCTCCTCTGGACTACAACTTTGCCCAACTGGATGCGCCAGAAAACCGACGCCTGATGTTTCGCAGCACGCTTGCTTGAGCAAAGACACCAAGCAGCCATGATTTTCGAAGGTTTTCAGCGAAAAAAAATTGAGGTCAACGGCGCTACGATCAACTGTGTTTATGGGGGACAAGGTGACCCGGTTTTGCTCCTGCATGGTTATCCACAGAATCTGAGCGAATGGGCAAAGTTGGCGCCGCTTCTGGTAAACCAATATACGGTGGTTTGTGCCGACCTCCGAGGCTATGGCGACTCATCCAAGCCCGTTGGCGCGGCCGACCACAGCAACTATAGCTTTCGCACCATGGCTGCTGACCAGGTGTCGCTGATGAGCGCACTAGGGCATGAGCGCTTTCATGTTGTGGGACATGACCGTGGTGGACGGGTCTCCCACCGGATGGCCTTGGACTGGCCTGATCAAGTACGTTCGCTGTCAGTCCTTGATCTCGTACCAACCCACGCGCTTTACAACCAGACCAATCGTAAGCTGGCGTCAACCTATTGGCAATGGTACTTCCTGCCCCTGCCAAAACCATTTCCGGAACGGCTGATAGGTGCCGATCCAGATTACTATTTTGAAAACTGCCTGGTCAGTGTCGGCGGCAAGGGACTGGACAGCTTTGATGCCGACATGTTGGCGGAATACAGACGTTGCTGGCGCGACCCGGCCATGATCCACGCGTCCTGCTGCGACTACCGTGCTGGTGCCAGCATCGATCTTGCCGATGACGAGGCCGATCTGCACATCAAACTCGATTGTCCAGTTTTTGCTTTGTGGGGTGCCGATGGGCTCATGTGCAAACTCATGGATATTGAGGCCGCTTGGGCGGCGCGCTGCGCTAACCTTCGGGTGGACCAGGTCCCGGGAGGGCACTGGTTTCCCGAACATGCTGCAGAGCTGACAGCCACCAAGCTAACTGAATTTTTCCAGGCGCAGCGTCCATGACACAGGAAGGTTCTGCGCAAACCTGTGCTGATGGTGTGCGAAGGCGGTTAATCGGATGTTGACAAAGGGATAACCATGGCAATGAGATTTGACGGAAAAGTTCTACTGACCACCGGTGGCGGCTCAGGTTTAGCCGCAGCAGTGGCACGGCGGTTCGCCAGTGAAGGTGGACGGGTTGCCGTTCTGGATCTGGATGGTGCACGCGCCACTGCGGTCGCCGCTGAATTGAAGGACTCGATCGGCTTGGCGGTGGATGTTGCCAGCGAGGAAGGCGTGCGTGACGCCGTGGCCAAGGCGCATCGGGAGATGGGACGTATCGATTGCGTCTTCAATGCGGCAGGCCACGCCGACTTCGGCCCAATCGAAACATGGACGCTTGAACGCTGGAACCGCATGATGGGTGTTCACGTCGGCGGTACTTTTCTGGTCTGCAAATATGTCTTGCCGATCATGCGCTCCCAGGGTGGAGGCTCAATTGTCAATGTGGCGTCCATCGCCGCAATGGTGGCTCAACCTAACAATTCGCCTTATGGCGCAGCCAAAGGCGCTATCGTTGGGTTCTCACGCCAACTGGCGCTGGAAGCAGCACCCCTGGTGCGAGTCAATGTAGTTGCGCCCGGACGCATAAGAACCGGCATGACAGTTCCCTTGTGGCAGCAGCGCGGCGGCGGCAATCTTGAAGCAGGTGCCTCTCAGGCGGCCGTACTCAATATGCTCAAACGTGTGGGTGAGCCTGACGACATCGCAGGACCGGTCTGTTTCCTGTTATCTGATGATGCGGCTTTTATGACCGGCACCACACTGGTCCCAGACGGCGGTGAGACTGCGATTTGACGATGGGTGCGCAAACCGAGTTGTTCATGGGCCCGCGTGGCCGCATCATGGCGATGGATTCAGCCTACGACGTTTGTAAGGAAAACCGAGATCGCGATCTGGTGATCAATGCTTCCTACTGTGGCGTTTTGCCCGCGCGTTTCATCGCGGAGCAGCGGCCGCGTGGCTCCATCGGCGTGGACTGCGCAGTGGGTCCTGCCGGGGCCGCTGTCGCGGGGCTGTGGTACTTGGAAGCCTTGAACATTCCAGCGGCTGCAGCGGACGTGGCCACCGTGCGGTTGGGTGACGGGGTTGACTTGTACTCCCAAGGCAAAATCAGTTTTGCCAATCGACCAGCCATGGACTGTGGTGTTGTGCCGGGTATGCGGGTGCAAGACGCGGCACGCGCTATCCTGGATGGCACGCCTAGGTCGCCCTCAGCCGCTGACGTGACCAACCGCACGATGATGCAATCCAATAAAGACGGACGTCAAGTTATCTGCACCGATTCGATTGCCTTTGGTCTGCCTGAGGATGCACGCAATGTGCTTGTTACAGGCGGCCACACTGGGCGTAGCGCTGTTCCCTACCTGCTTCGGGTAAGACCACACGGCTTTATCTGTTCTGACGGCGGCAAAGGCCGAGAAGACGCGGGAGTCGCCGGCTTGTTCCTGGTCGAAAGGGAAGGCTTGGCAGGTGCGACGGTCGATGCCCGCAGCACTCGCATGGGCGAGGGCTTGAGCAGTTACCATGATGGCGTAATCAGCGCCGCCAATGCACTCGCCAAAGTAGCCGGGGTTAGGGTCGGAATGACAGCGGCCCAAGCCGCTGCTTTGCTGCTGCAGCGGCCTTGACGCCGCTTGAATTGCGGGCTTGCCCACGTCCCTTGCTGAGCTGCCTCTCCGCCACGGACCTTGACCAGGCGACCCGACATACCTGAAGTTACCTATGCCAACCGAAAACACCCCTATGCTTTTGGACCAGCCAGAGCTCCTCTACACCGACCTGATTCGGATCAATGCCGCACTCTACGGTAGCAAACCCGCAGTGGTGTGTGGTGACGACAGGCTGAGCTGGACCGAGTTTCATCGGCGCACCAACATGGTTGCCAATGCCCTGCTCGCCGGCGGTCTCGCGCGTGGTGACAAGGTCTGTCTGGTGATGAACAGCTCGATCGCCATGTTTGAGCTGATCTGGGGCGTGATCAAAGCTGGGGGCGTGGTGGTTCCGCTCAACGTGATGATGGCCGGAGACTCGCTGGCCCTGACCATCAATGACTGCGACGCCGCGCTGCTGTTTGCGGATCCCTCCACCTTGGCGGCAGTCGATGAGGTGCGTCAGACCCTGGGCAAGGTGCGCACCGACGGCTACTTCGTCACCGGCACGCCCGTGGCTGGGTGGGCCAGTACCGATGATTGGGCTGAGGCAGGCGAGGCGGCCGAGGTCAAGGTTCGTCTGACGCACAGCGACTCGATGAACATCATTTACAGCTCGGGCTCCACCGGCGTGCCCAAGGGTATTGAGCACAGTCATTTTGCCCGTCATATCTATTCCGTTGGATTTGGCCCCGGCCTGGAAATGAACCGATGGTCGGTCGCCATCTGCACCACCCCGCTGTACACAAACGGCACCTGGATCACCATGCTGCCGGCGGTGTATTGGGGTGGGACTACGGTGCTCATGACTAAGTTCAGCGCTGAGAGATTTTTTGCGTTGGTCCAGCAGGAGCGCTGCACCCATGTCTTCATGGTGCCAACCCAGTACATCGTGCTGCTGGAGTGCGCTACCTCGGCCCAATTCGATTTGAGCTCGATGAAGGTGTTGCTCAGTGGGGGGCAGGCTATTGCCACCCGCACTATGGCAGAGCTCAAGGCGCTTTTTCCAACTGCACGCGTCTTCGAGTGTTATGGCATAACGGAAGGCTTCATCACCCTGGCCTCGCCCGAGGACAAAGCCCTGTCGGGCAAAGAACGCACAGTCGGCCTGCCGATGTTCGGTGGAGAGATCGTGATCCTCAATGATGAAGGCCACGTCCTCCCTGCAGGCGAGGTAGGGGACATCACTGGCTACGGTCCCGCCCTTATGAAGGGCTATTACAGACGCCCGGACATCACCTCAAAGATGATCTGGCGCGATGCTATGGGGCGTACTTTTCTGCGCAGCGGAGACCTGGGGCACGTCGATGCGCAAGGCTACCTCTACATCTCAGGTCGGATCAAGGACATGATCAAGTCCGGGGGCATCAATGTGTATGCCTCGGACATTGAAGATGTCTTCATGCAGCACCCTGATGTGGTTGAGGTCGCCGCCATCGGTATCCCTCACGACAAATGGGTGGAGACGCCGTTGCTGCTGGCCATCATGCGGGAGGGCTCGGCCACGACCCCAGCAGAGCTGATGACCTGGGGCAATGCCCGCCTGGGTAAATGGCAGCGGGTCAGCACCATCGAGTTTCGCACTGAGTTTCCGCGTGCCACGCACGACAAGGTGCTCAAACGCGCGCTACGCGACCCCTACTGGCATGCCGCCAAATCAAACACAAACACCAAAAGGTAATTGCCATGGACTACATCTACCCCGCCTATAAATCGCTCAAACTCGACCGCCCTGCCGATCAGGTGCTACGGATCACAATGTCACGCGGAAAAATCAACGCGATGGATTTTGAGTTCCACCATTCGATGACCACCATTTGGCAACACATCGAAGACGACCCTTCGGTCAGCGCAGTAATCCTGACCGGCGAGGGACGCGCTTTTTCCGCAGGCGGCGACTTTGAGCTGGAGCAAAAACTGGTCACAGATTTCGAGTGGCGCGCGCGCATGTGGAAGGATGGGCGTAACCTGGTTAAGAACATGATCCATTTTTCCAAGCCCTTGGTATCGGCCATTAACGGCGCAGCTGCAGGCGGCGGGCTGGCGGCTGCCTTGCTGTCAGACATCAGCATTGGTGGCAGATCAGCCAAGATTGTGGACGGTCATGTGCGCCTCGGTGTCGCGGCCGGCGACCATGCGGCCATCATTTGGCCCTTGCTGTGCGGCATGGCCAAGGCCAAGTACTACCTGATGACCGGCGAACCACTGTATGCCGAGGAAGCAGAACGCATTGGCCTGATTTCCATGTGCGTCGATGACGACAAGCTGCAGGAAACAGCGCTGAAGGTGGCCGTTAATTTGACCCAGGCTGCACCGTCGGCCATCCGCTGGACCAAACTGGCAATGAACAATTGGCTTCAAATGGCATGGCCAATTTTTGAAAACTCTCTGGCCCTTGAGATCCTTGGTTTTTCCGGCCCCGAAGTCGTCGAAGGACTGAAGGCCTACGAAGAAAAGAGAGCGCCCCAGTTCAACCCCGTGTCGCCCGTCTGACATGGGCCAGGTCACGATTCCCAACCCGCTGGACTTTACCGGTAAGACTGTGCTGGTGGTGGGCGGCTCCAGCGGCATCGGCAACGGCATTGCCCAGGCCTTCCGCAGACACGGTGCGCAGGTGCAGGTCTGGGGTACACGTGCTACCGCCGCCGACTACCAGAGCCAAGACGGCTCCAATCTGGACGGCCTGACATACGCCCAGGTCGACGTCAGTGACTTTGCGGCGGTTGCGAATGCAGCTCAGTCAGAGGCACTTGACGTGCTGGTACTTTGCCAGGGTACGGTCGCCTATGGGCGAGAAGAGTTCAAGATCGACACCTTCCGCCATATCATCGACGTCAACCTCAACAGCTTGATGGCCTGTGCCGAGAAGTTTCGGGATGGCTTGGCCGCCCGCCGGGGCTCGCTCATCACGATATCTTCCGTGGGCGGTCTTCGGGCGACACGCGGCAACCCAGCCTACGCCGCCTCGAAGGCCGGAGCCATCCATTTGACTCACACGCTCGCCCAGGCATGGGCACACAAAGGCATCCGAGTCAATGGCGTGGCACCAGGCCTGGTCGACACCAAATTGACTAAGGTCACCATTGAAGACGCTTCCCGCCTGCGCGAGCGCCTGGAAGGCATTCCGGCTGGCCGCCTGGGCGTGCCGGATGACATGGCCGGCGCCTGCCTGTATCTGGCGTCCAGCCTGGCATCCTATGTGTTTGGTCAGACGATTGTGGTCGATGGTGGCCGAACGTTATGATCCAGCCTTCCGCTGAGGGAGTTGAACGGCTGGCGCAATGGGAGATCTGGCTGCGGTCAAGCACTGAGGAGCCGCTGGATCCGAAGGCGCCTATAGTTGACCCCCATCACCATCTTTGGGACCGCGCGGGCCACACTTACTTACCGAAGCAGTTCCAAACCGACGCTAGCGAGCACCGGCTGGTGGCCAGCGTGTATGTTGAATGTCGTTCAAATTACCGGACGAAAGGCCCTGAGGCTCTAAAACCCGTCGGCGAAACGCAATACGTGGCCGAATTGGTCGCCGGCCAGCTTGAGACGCAACAGGCGGCACTGTGTGCTGGCATCGTGGGATTTGCCGACCTGTCACTCGGCGATGAGGTCGTGGCAGTGCTGCAAGCCCATGAAGAGGTAGGCGCTGGTCGGTTCAAAGGGGTCCGTTACGCCACTGCGTGGGATCCACATCCAACAATTCACACCGCATATCCCAGCCATCCCGGCATGCTCTGTGATTCTCAGGTTCAGTTGGGCGCACGATGCCTCGCGCGCCTTGGTGCGTCGCTAGACACTTGGGTCTACTTCCACCAGCTCAGTGACGTGGTAGAGCTAGCCTATGCTTGCCCCGGTCTGTCAATCGTGGTGAACCATGCCGGTGGTCCACTGGGCATTGGCCCCTATACCGAGCGACGGCAAGAAGTATTTGCGCAGTGGCTCCTAGCCGTCAAAGCCTTTAAATCCCTAGACAACGTCACGATGAAGTTTGGTGGCCTTGCCATGCCGTTGGCCGGATTTGGTTGGCGAAAGCACCTGAAACCGCCTACATCGCAGATCATGGCCGAGGCCTGGCGTCCCTATTTTGACGTTTGCTTAGAGGTTTTTGGCCCGGCTCGCTGCATGTTTGAGAGCAACTTTCCAGTGGATCGAACCGGTTGTAGCTACACCAGCTTGTGGAATGCCTTCAAGACACTGGCGCATGACCTGTCGGCAGCCGAGCGCCTATTACTTATGCACGGCACGGCCGAACGCATCTATCGCCTGTGAAAGGTGTTTTTGGGATCCAAACCAATTTCCAGGCCAAAACCACCGCGCTAAAGCCATCGCATGCAGGCAGTATGGTCCAAGATATCAATTATGCGCCTCACCGCACCAACTTTACAGCCCCGAGGCCGCCCAGCCCCAACATGCACGACACGGCCGAGGGCAATCTTGGCTTGGCGACGTGTAATTAAGCGGCCCGGGCACTTTAACTGCTTGGACATTCCAACAGTTGCATTAAGCAACTACTGGCTTGTAACACGAAAAATTACATGCTTGTATTTTCGTTTGCAACCCAATGATTTATATAGATATTTTATGAGGCTGGATTTCTGTTAAACCCCGTACCGCTCCCGGTACGCTTTCACTTGTGGCAAATGCGCTGCCAAGTTGGGTGAGTCGCTGTGAGACTCTAAGTACTTCAATAAATCCCCCAACTCCGCAATCGC
>Ga0049080_10000560_pt1 | contig 12474 bp, 13 predicted proteins | sample GreLakmeER15MSRF_FD_66716 | JGI IMG/M metagenome (GOLD analysis project Ga0049080, IMG submission 66716) | Freshwater lentic microbial communities from great Laurentian Lakes, MI, USA - Great Lakes metaG ER15MSRF | ecosystem: Environmental > Aquatic > Freshwater > Lake | place: Great Lakes... | reverse complement strand
CAACCGAGCGCATTGATGCGGCGCACAGCCCCATCGATTACGTCTATTGGACAGATTTCTTGCATAGCCCTGCCCGCACATGGGACGAAGTTTGGTGGGTTGCCCGCGCCGTCTACATGACCAAAGACGAAGGCATTGAGCGTTTTGGCGATGTCTTCAAGAACGTGGGCCTAGACAGCAGCAACACGGACATGGATGCCAAAAATCCAATGACCGCACGCAACACCTACGACAAAAAGGCAAAGGTGTTTGAGATTTGGAACAAACGCACCGGTAAGGTTTGCTGGATTGCCAAAGGTTATCCACAGGCGTTAGATGAGCGCGATGACCCGCTGGAATTGGAAGAATTTTTCCCTTGCCCGCGCCCGCTGATGGCAACCACCACCACAGGGACGATGATCCCCGTGCCGGACTATGCTGAGTACGAAGACCAAGCGCAGGAACTGGACAATCTGACCCAGCGCATCTATTTGCTGACCAAAGCCTGCAAAGCGGTCGGTGTGTTTAACGCCGAATTCAAGGAATTGGGCCGTTTGTTTACCGAAGGCGTGGACAACAAGCTGTTCCCCGTGACCTCATGGGCGGCAATGAGCGAAAAAGGTGGGTTGAAGGGCGCTATCGACATGATGGACACCTCAACCATCATTATCACTTTGCGCGAACTGTATGCCGCACGGGAGCAAGTCAAGCAGGCCATCTACGAAATCATGGGCATTTCGGACATCTTGCGCGGTGCATCCAAAGCCCAAGAAACCCTTGGCGCACAGCAGCTAAAAGCAAATTTTGGCAGCTTGCGGTTGCGAAGCAGCCAAGGCGATGTGGCGCGGTTTGCGTCTGACATTTTCGCGCTAAAAGCGCAAGTCATCTGCAAGTTTTACCCGCCCGAACTAATCGTGGCGATGTCCGGCGTGATGGACACATCCGATGGGCAAGACCCGCAATTGCTGCAAGCCGCCATTCAGATGCTGTCCAACAGCACCATCCGCGACTTCCACATTGCGGTCGAGGCCGACAGCTTGGCGCAAATTGACGAACAGGCAGAAAAACAAGGCGCACAAGAAGCCATCCAAGCCATTGGGCTGTTTTTGCGTGAGGCAATCCCCATGATTAGCCAAGCGCCCGAAACTCTTCCGATGGCCTCCGAGATGCTGCTGTTTTTGGTGCGCCGGTTCCGAGCCGGTCGCGGGTTGGAAAGCGCAGTTGAACGCGCCATGAAAGCCTTGGAACAAAAAGCGGAAATGGCTAAACAGCAGCAGCCTGGCCCGCCGCCTGAGATGCTGCAATTGCAAGCTGACCAGCAGGCAGAACAGATGCGGATGCAAGCGCAAGCGCAAACTGAGCAAATGAAGATGCAGGCGCAGGCCCAAATCGAACAAGGCAAGGCACAGCTTGAAATGCAAATTCATCAACTTAAGGTTGAAGCCGAAATGCAATTGGCGCAAATGAAAGCTGACTTTGAGACTGTTAAGCAAAACAACGAATTGCAGATAAAAGCCCGCGAAATGGCTGGTAAGGAAGAACTTGAGCGATGGAAAGCCGAACTGGATGCAAACACAAAAATTACAGTTGCTCAAATTGGAAAAGTTGAAAATGTTGACAACTTGGGCGGCACAATTTTGCAAGCAATGGACAAAATTTCAACCATTCACGACCAAATGGCAAACCAACACGGTGAAACCATGCAAAACATTGGCGTTGCCATGCAGAAATTGAGTGCGCCCAAGCGTGTGGTTCGCGGCCCTGATGGAATGGTGGTCGGCGTGGAGGCCGTGCAATGAGCCTTGTCCTTGCGGATCGGGTTAGACAAACATCCACGACAACGGGGTCGGGCACATTCACGCTGGACGGATCGGTTACCGGCTTTCAATCATTTGCTGCGATAGGCGATGGGAACACAACCTATTACACCATCACGCTAGATTCCCAATGGGAAGTAGGCATTGGAACGTATTCAGCAGGCACGCTGACCCGTGACACAGTAATTTCGTCCAGCACCGGCAGCAAAATTGTTTTTGGCGCAGGCACAAAAGATGTGTTTGTGTCTTACCCTGCTGAAAAATCAGTAAATCAAGATGCAAATAACCGTGTTTTGATACCTTACACATCAGGCGTGACTGATGTGGGGTCTTTGAATGTAGGAAACGCAACATTACACACCGATTCTGGCGTGATTGCAGGATTTACCGCAAGTGAGCCGCTTTATTTGTACACCAGCTTACAAAATACAAGCACAGCCAACACATCTTATGCAAGCTATGCGGTCAATGATGGCGGTCACACCGCATATGCTGAATTGGGAATAAATAACGCAAATTACAGTTATACAGCAGCAGGATTTCCAAACAATGGCTTTTCAACGCCACTGGCAAGTTTTGTGGAATCGTATGGTGGCCCATTGGTTATAGGTAGTTGGGACAATCAAAAGATTAGTTTTATTGTTAATGGCGCTGTCAATACGACAGATGCGATGACCATAAACACCAATGGATCGGTTGCATTTAATGGGCAAGTTGGAACTGCTGGGCAAGTTTTACAAAGCAATGCAACAAGCGCGCCAACTTGGGTAAACAATACAACAGGTTCAGGCACTGTTACTTCAGTTGATGCAACCGTACCAGCATTTTTGTCTGTTACAGGCGGGCCAATTACCACTAGCGGAACGCTTGCAATAAGCTACTCAGGCACAGCATTACCAATTGCCAATGGCGGCACGGGGGCGACTACACAACAAGCAGCTATTAATGCTTTGGCCGGAAGCGTTCAAAATTCACGGTTTTTGGCGGGTGATGGTACAAATGTCACCATGCGTGCAATTGCTGTAGGTGATGTTCCGACATTGAATCAAAACACCACAGGCACAGCCGCAAACGTCACAGGTACAGTAGCTATAGCAAATGGTGGCACAGGACAAACCACAGCATCTGCCGCATTCAATGCTTTGTCACCAGTTACCACTACCGGCGACCTGATTCTTGGCAATGGGACAAATAGCGCAACCCGTTTAGGTATTGGCACAGATGGGCAAATTTTGACTTCTAATGGTTCTACAGCAGCTTGGGGGTCAAGGGTAGCATCTGGTACAGCGGTAACACTGACAACACAAGCGACCGTAGATTTCACAAGCCTGCCAAGCTGGGTGAAACGAATTACCGTTATGTTTAATGGGGTATCACTATCTGGGACAAACAACCCCTTGGTGCAGCTTGGGTATGGTGGCACACCGACCTATGTAACTTCTGGTTATTTGGGTGGAGCGCAAAATCTTAGCACTGTGCCCAGTTCTGCTGCGGAACAACCTGGAAACGGGTTTGTAATTAGGAATGCAACCGCAGCCAATGTGAATATAGGCATAATGAATATGGTACTTTTGGATTCGTCAACGAATACATGGGTGGCAACTTACTCAGGTTACGTTAGCACAGCAGCTATTACTTTCACAATGAGTTCAGTCGCGTTGTCAGGCACTTTAACTGCTGTTCGTTTGACAAGAAGCGGAACAAATACATTTGATGCTGGCACTATCAACATTTTGTACGAGTAACACCATGACTACACCAACACGAATCGAAGTAAACGTCCAGACCGGCGAGGTCAAGGAAATTGAACTGGAAGGCGAAGAACTCGCTGCATATGAAGCTGCGGTAGCCGCTGAAAATACGCCTGCACCGGTTGACTAATTATGTTTGGCTTTTCAGCCTTTGCCGCACTTCCATTTAGCACCGCATATGAGGGTACGCCTGCGCCACCGGTAGAAATTCTATTAGGCGGGCATTTTGGGTTTGATGAAAAGAAACGCAAAAAACAATGGGATAAAGAAAAACAAAGCGAAGAAAAACGCGCCTTAAAGCTGCGCGAAGCCTTGTTTGGCTTGCCGCCTGCCGAGCGCGAAGAAATAACCAGCGCACCGACTCAAGCCATTGAGATTGCCGCCCGTGACCCAATTGACTACTCTGCCATGATGGAAAAAGTAAGGCAGCTTGAATTTCGGATAAGATTGCAGCGTGATGACGAAGAAATCGCACAACTACTGGAAATGCTATGAAAGAAACATGGGTTTTTCCGTCTGACGGCTCTGAGCCTTACGAACGAAGCAAAGGGTCGCCCGCCGACCGCATGATGATCTTTGGCGACATTGAGCCTTTTCGGTCGCCTGACGGTCAGATGATCATGGGCCGCGCACAATGGCGCGAACACTTGAAGGCAACCGATACCATTGAGATGGGCCATTCGGATGTCAAATACGCCCAAGCGCAATGGCAAAAGAAAAAAGAGGCTCACACCGCCCGCTTGCGTGGACAAGTGGCACGGGTGCAAGAATTTGACCGCCCAGGCGCACCCATTGCGCCGACTCAGCGCAGCAACTTGAACGTGGAGATGGCAAATCGGCTGCACAACCGACCGCCGCCCGAGCGCAAGGAAATGATCAAAATGACCCTCGACCAAATGAAAAGGATGAAATAAATGGAAAACGAAGTTGTCGCACCCGACACGACCGAACTGACCGCAGCGCCCGAAACGTCTGCGGCTTCCACAACGCCAGCCGAGCCGCCAAGCCGTGCCGACACGATCCGCGAGGCATTGGCAAAAACATCATCTGACCCTGCAAATCAAGGCAAACCAAGCCAGCCCCGTGAAAAGGGCAAGTTTGCGCCTAAATTTCCAACCAGCGAATCCCAAGCGCCCAATACGCCCGAAAAACCCCGGGTGGATATGCCCAAATCCTTGCGGCTAGAACTGAAAGACCATTGGGAAAAAGCCCCGCAAGAACTTCAGCAAGCATTTGCCCAGCGCGATGCCGATTACGAAAAGGGCATCAGCCAGTACAAAACACGAGATGCCGAGGCACGGGCCATCACCGAGCAATTTGCCCCGTATGAGTGGATTCTGCGGAATGAGAACACGACTCCAGCGCAGGCTATTGCTCCCCTTTTGCAGACTGCAGCCCTGTTGCGGACGGGCACACCGGCGCAAAAGAGCCAAGCTGTGGCCCACATGATCCAGCAGTTTCAGATTCCGATTGACCAAGTTTCTGCCCATTTGGGCGGGACTGCACCGGTTCAGCAGGATTCGCATTACAATGATCTCGCGCAACAAGTACAGCAGCTTACGCAACACATAACGCAGCAGCAGTACCAAGCGCAGAAATCAAACGAAAACAGGGCACTCTCTGTTATCCAGCAGTTTGCGAGCGACCCCGCAAATATGCACTTTGAGGCAGTCTCCGACCGGATGTTGCAGCTTCTCCAAGCGCCACAGGTTTTGGGTGACACAAGTCAGATGTCCGAGCGCGAGAAATTGCAATTGGCGTATGACACGGCAGTTAGGCTTGATCCGCAAATCGCGCAAAGTTTGTATGCTCAACAGCAACAGCAGTCGCAAGCGCAAGCCCAAGTGCAGAGAGCAAGAACAGCGGCGGTAAGTGTGCGCGGCGCACCTGGTGGCAGCGCAAACCCCGTCATCAATCAAACTGACCGGCGGGCCGTGATAGCCAATGCGCTACGGTCTTTCGGTTAAATAGGAGTTAGTCATGGCATACGCAAATGCAAACTACTCGGACGTTTTGGCAACAACCATTGAATCGCGTTCCGGCACAGTCGCCGACAACGTGACCAAAAACAATGCTTTGCTGACCCGTCTGCGTGAAAAAGGACGGTACAAGCCGTTCACCGGCGGTTCGACCATTCTTCAAGAATTGTCGTTCCAAGCAAACAGTACCGCAATGTACTACTCAGGCGCTGAAGTCTTGGACATCAGCCCTGCGGACGTTATCAGCGCGGCTCAGTTCCCCATCAAGCAGGCCGCTGTTGCGGTCACCATCAATGGCTTGGAAATGCTCCAAAACAGCGGCGAAGAACAGATCATCGATTTGTTTGACGCACGTTTGGACGTTGCCGAGGCATCGATTGAGAACTTGATTTCGACCGGTATCTATTCGGACGGCACAGCCAACAACGGCAAGCAGATCACTGGTCTGCAAGCTATGGTGGTTGCTAATCCGGCAACCGGCGTGGTCGGCGGTATTGATCGCAGCACATGGTCTTTTTGGCGCAATCAGACGTTTGACTTTTCAACCGACCTCGGCGCATCTGCATCGTCGTCTAACATTCAGACCGGTTTTAACCGCCTGTATGCCAAGACCTCGCGCGGTAGCGATGTTGTTGACTTGATTCTGTTGGACAACAACCTGTGGGGATTCTTCATGTCTTCCCTGCAAAACATCCAGCGTTTCCCTGGCTCTAGCAAGATGGCTGAACTCGGCTTTGTTGCAAGCAAGTACATGAACGCTGATGTGGTGCTGGACGGTGGTATCGGTGGCAATATCCCCACCTCTACGGGCTATTTCTTGAATAGCAAGTACATCTTCTTCCGACCACACACCAACCGCAACTTCGTCCCAATCGGCGATGAGCGCATGAGTACCAACCAGGACGCAATCGTGCGCTTGATTGGATGGGCCGGTAATATGACTGCCTCGGGACTTCAGTTCCAAGGCGTTATGACTGAATAAGGAGAATCATCATGGCTGATTACGTCACCGATGGAAAAATTGGTATTGACCTGACCGCAACCTATGCGTCCACGTCTGCCGGTTCCACTACCCTGTTCCCCGTTACCCCTGGTACTCGGGTCAACACCAGCAACAACGGCGTGTATATGTTTGTCCGCGCCGAATCCACTATCAGCGCATTTGATGCTGTGATCATGTCCACATATGCAGACTCGGCGAGTACCACTCCCGTGATGCGTGCTGTGCCTGTGACCACCACCAATGCTGCTGCGCTGGGGTTCAACATGGTTGGCTTTGCACAAACCGCGATTGCCTCTAGCTACTACGGCTGGGTTGGTCTGAATGGTTTGCTCAAGGTTAACTTGCTGGTTGGATGCAATCCTAAAGTGCCTTTGTATACCACCTCTACCGCTGGATCGCTGGACGACACAACCGTGTCTGCCGGTTTCATTCAAGGTATTGTGGCGAACACTTCGGCAACGTCAGCATCTGCACCATTCTGCATGGTCAACAATGCTGGCTTGATCATGGTCGGAGCAGGCTAAAACCGGATTCCCCGCTAAAGAAGCGGGGTTTTCTTAATGAGTTTTCTTCCCCTCAAAATTACCGGTCAATGTGTCGCGGATGATGACACGCTGTTCGCGCACATGGATGCTGCGATTGCGCGTGGTTATCCACAAGTTGTTCACAATCAGAACACGCACACTGGCCCAATTCTGCTGGTGGCAAGTGCCCCAAGCGTCACAGGGCAACTAGAACTTATCAAGAAAATGCAAGCAGCCGGTGCGCCGGTTGTCGCCATCAAGGGCGCACACGATTGGCTAATCGACAACGGCGTGATTCCTGATTACGCCCTAGCAATCGACCCACAAGAGCACAGAATAGCGTTTTACAAGCCCCACAGGGCTGTGCAGTACATGATTGCATCACAATGCCATCCGGCGATGTTTGACAACCTTGAAGGCTGCGATGTCACCATTTGGCATCCATACATCACCAAGGGCCAAAACCGCCCCACAAACGTCATGCTGATTGGCGGTGGCACTACCTCCGGTCTACGCGCCATTTCGCTTTTCTATGTCCTTGGATACCGCCAGTTTGAATTGTTTGGGTTTGATTCCTGCAACACCGGTCAGGCGCTGCGGGTTAACGGCGATGGTTTAAAGGACGGCGACAAGCTGATTGAAGTCAGGATCGACCCTGATGGCGAGACGTTCCACTGCAACACGGCAATGGCGTTGCAGGCAGAGCATTTCCAAACCTACTACGATTACCTACCGGATGCGGTGTTCAATGGTCATGGGCGCGGACTGATCCAGGCCATCATTCGCAAAAGGGAAGAAAACATGATGACATTGGGCAACCTCATCAACACCCAAGCGCAGCAGAATGATCAGGTTTCGTTTATCCACTTTGGGGATCATTGGTCGGCAAGCTGGCGCTATAGAGCCAAGATACCAGCGGGCGATTGGGCAACCCTCAATGTATTTACCGCAGGCACATTGGTGTTTGCCAAGCCCCAAGCCAAAGAACTGATGGACATGGCGCAGGCCAAGGCGCGTGGCGCACGGGTCATTGTGGATTTCTGCGATGACCATTTTGATTGGATGCATTACACCGAGGCGTTGCGAATTGCCGATGTGGTGACTTGCCCAACCCAAGAGATGGCAAAGCGCATCAAGGCATTGGGCAAAGATGCCGTGGTCATTCCCGACCCGTTTGAGTACGATGAGATGCCGCCACACTGCAACGGCGTGAATTTGCTGTGGTATGGACACGCCGTCAACAAGCAAAGCCTACAGCGCATCTTGCCGGACATTGAGCGTTATCCTTTGCGGGTGGTGTCTAACTTTGGCGGGGCAATCCCTTGGTCGCATGAAACCATGTTGGAAGAATTTGCCCGCGCTGACATTGTGGTGATTCCCGCCACCGATACCTACAAAAGCCCAAATCGGGCAATTGAGGCGACCCGTCAAGGGTGTTTTGTAGTCGCAGAGCCGCATCCAGCATTGGAGGGTTTTCCTGGGGTTTGGATTGGCAACATCAAAGAGGGCATCGAATGGACAACAAAGAGGAACGTATCAAGCAATATCTTGGCGGCGCAGAAATTCGTGATGGAAAAATATGGGCCGCAAATAGTGATCGATGCATGGAAGACGATTACGAAACGGCCTACAACCTCGGATGCGGAAAAAAGCATTGGAACAACTGGGTCAACGTAGACCTGTATTCCGAAACATCGGACATCAAGTGCGATTTGCGTAAGCTGGAACTTGCCAGCAACTCAGCCGATGCGGTCGCCGCCATTCATGTGCTGGAGCATTTTTACGAATGGGAAGTACACGGTTTGTTGACAGAATGGATGCGTGTTCTCAAGCCAGGCGGCAAAATGATTCTTGAACTGCCGTGCATGGACAAGGTGTTTGCCTACATCCACAATTGCGTGGTGCAAAAACAAGGATTGCAGCCGTTCATGACCACCTACGCGCTGTGGGGCGACCCCAAATATAAAGACCCTGCCATGTGCCACCGGTGGGGCTGGTTTGAAACCCCGCTGCGGCAAATGCTGCAATCGGTGGGCATGGAGCGCATCGAATTCTTTGACCCGCGCTATCACTTTCCATTCCGAGACATGAGGGTTGAATGCTACAAGGTGTCCTAAGTAACGCCGAGCGTCATGCCCAAATGTCGCAAGCACATGGGCAAATGCTCAAGAAAAGGCCCAAATTTAACGACAAATGGGCATCCATCGTCTGTTACGGCCCAAGCCTTGCGGACACATGGAAACTGATAAAGCGGCCCATTGTCACGGTGTCAGGCGCACATGACTACCTTGTCAGGCGCGGGATTGTGCCGGATTTTCATGTGGACTGCGACCCTCGGGAACACAAGGCGCGGATGCTGCAAAACCCGCAGGACAAGACAACTTACCTGATGGCGACCGTCTGCCACCCGAAATATTGGGAAGTGCTGAAGGGCCGCAAGGTGCGGCTGTGGCATCTGATTAACGGCGATGACCTAGAAACCGTAGCTTGGGTGATGCAAAACCATCCTGAAGGCGCAAACAGCATGATTGGCGGCGGTAGTTCTGTCGGACAACGGGCAATGAACGTCATGGCGGCGCTTGGCTACAGGCGGTTCAACATTCACGGCATGGATTGCTCATTCACAACCGACCGACACGCTGCGGCGCATTTGGGCAAGGAACAAGCTAAAATTATGGTGAAAGCTGGAAACCGAGTATTTCAGACCACAAGGCAAATGCTACAAGCAGCGATTGAGATGGAACAATTCATCACAACTCAGGATGCGGAGATCGCATTTTTCGGTGACGGGCTTATGCAAGAAACGGCACTTCAACTAAAGGAAATGGCATGAAGAACGAAACGGCTGGATGGACAAATGAAAGTTTCATGGAGGACAACCGAGGCAAGATGGCGGTGTTTTTCCATGCTGTGCAGATCAAGAATAACTACAAATCGGACTTGGAAAAGCGCCCGATTTTTGAGGAACGCATCTACTTGAAGAAGCTGGTTCCAGGCGATTCCACGCTGGTGGTTGACCGCCCAATGCGCGAAAGCGACATGGAAGAATTCCCCATTGAGTGGGCGCGGTTTGAGCAAAAGAAAGAACAGAAATCCGATGGCACTCCCATTGAGGCATGGGCAGCAATTAGCGACACGCAAAAGGCTGAATTTCGGGCGCTCAACATCTTCACAATTGACCAGTTTGCCAAGCTGCCGGACTCGGCAGGCAATAAAATCATGGGGTTCAACGAACTCCGAGGCAAGGCTCAAGCATTTATTGGTGCAGCGCAGGATAGCCAACTGATGGATAAAATCCGCGCTGAGACTGATGAAAAATTAAAGGCCCAAGAAGTTGAAATGGCTGCACTTCGTGCCATGATTGAGGAATTGACATCTAAGAAGGCTGGCAGACCTCGCAAAGAACTGGTGGAATAAATGGCTTACACATTACTGCAACTGGTTGACCAAGTTTCGGGCGAACTGGGCTTGTCCCAACCAGCGGCAGTAATTGGCTCCACCAACAACCAAACCGTCCAATTGCTGGCCTTGTCTCAGCGGTTGGGCAAAGACTTGGTGCGCGAATTTGAGTGGCAGCGGCTGGTCAAGGCTTACGTCTTGCAAACAACCGCCGGAATCAGCACCACCGGCACAATCACGGCAGGCTCAAAGGTCATTACCAGCATGGGAACGACCGTAGGCTTAGAAGTGGGCAATGTGGTGACCGGCACAGGGCAAGCGCCATATGCCGAAATTTTGACCATTGACTCGGGAACACAAGTCACGCTGAACACGCCGGTGGCAACCTCAACGGCGGCGGTGTCCATGACATTTGCCAAGCAAGACTATGCGATGCCAACCGACTTTGACCGCATGATCTCGGATACAAATTGGGATCGCACAAACCATTGGCGCAACCTTGGAACAAAAACCAGCCAAGAATGGCAATGGCTGCAAGGCGGCATCATCTCGGTTGGCCCACGGGAACGCTACCGTATATACAACAACCGCCTGCGGATTTTCCAAGCCCTGACAAGCATCTACACCTTTGCGTTTGAGTACGTCAGCAATTATTGGGTGATGTCTAGCGGCGCAACCCAAGGCGACAAGGGCGCATATACGGTTGACACCGACACGGCAATTTTCCCTGATGACTTGATGTTGGCGGGTCTGAAGTTTTATTTTCTCAAAGCCAAAAAACTGGATTACGCCATTGAATTGGGCGAATTCACCCGGGCGTTGAGTTACACCAAAGCGCAGGATGTGCCCGTACCGGCGCAGTCTCTTGCCCCGATTGGCATGAATCCGCTGGTCGGCCCTTGGAGTGTTCAAGACGGCAATTGGCCCGCACAATAGGAGATCATATGAAGCTAGATGGACTTTATGCCAACATCCAAGCAAAGAGGGCTAGGATAGCCGCTGGATCAGGCGAGAAGATGCGTAAGCCTGGCACAGAGGGCGCACCTACTGCAAAGGCTTTCAAGGAAGCTGCAAAGACCGCAAAGCCTGAGAAAAAGAAATGACAGCGGCTTGGCAACGTAAGGAAGGCAAGAATCCTGAAGGCGGTTTGAACGCTAAGGGCCGAGCCTCGGCAAAGGCTGAAGGTATGGACTTAAAGCCGCCTATGAAGTCAGGCGACAACCCGCGCAGGGCATCATTTCTTGCGCGGATGGGAAATATGCCTGGCCCAATGGAAAAGAACGGTGAGCCGACTCGATTGGCGTTGTCCTTGAAAGCATGGGGAGCCAGTTCAAAAGAAGATGCTAGGGCTAAATCCAAAGCCATATCACGAAGAAACAAAGACTAATGCTTGCATCATTTGCCAGAGCGCCATCAACCCAACGTAGCCAAACGGTATCCGTAGCCGCGCCTATTGGCGGCTGGAATGCCCGTGATGCATTGGGCGCAATGGAGCCGCTGGATGCGGTCACGTTGACAAACTTTTGGCCTGGCACAAATTCGGTTATTTTGCGGAACGGCTACACCAAACACGCCACCGGCATTACTGGCACGGTTCAGACTTTGATGGCTTACAGTTCGGGCACATCAAATCAACTTTTTGCTGCGGCGATCGATTCAATTTACGATGTGACTGCGGGCGGCGCGGTAGGTGCTGCGGATGTCACCGGTTTATCCAATGCCAAGTTTCAATACGTCAACATCACAACCCCTGCCGCATCGTATTTGATGGCTGTCAATGGTGTGGACAAGCTGCGAACTTACGATGGTTCAGCTTGGCACACTGATGGCGATGGATCGCCATACGACATTACCGGCGTAAACACCGCCAATTGCTCCAACATCACGTTGTTCAAAAATCGCGTGTGGTTGGTGGAAAACGGGTCTTTGAAGGCGTGGTATCTAGCCGCAAACAGCATTGGCGGCGCGGCAATTGCGTTAGACATGACCAGCCTTTTTCAGTTTGGCGGCTACATCATGGCG
>Ga0049080_10000559_pt1 | contig 12490 bp, 10 predicted proteins | sample GreLakmeER15MSRF_FD_66716 | JGI IMG/M metagenome (GOLD analysis project Ga0049080, IMG submission 66716) | Freshwater lentic microbial communities from great Laurentian Lakes, MI, USA - Great Lakes metaG ER15MSRF | ecosystem: Environmental > Aquatic > Freshwater > Lake | place: Great Lakes... | reverse complement strand
GACCGTCTTACGGACGCCGGCGGTATCGATGAGCAGCTTGACGGTGGTGCCTTGCTTGCCGCGGATACGGCTGATCGCCTTCTGCAGGCGGAGGCCGACGATGTCATCCATTTCGCCCGCTTCACCTTGGCCGACGGCGATGATGCGGTCACCCGTTTTCACTTGCCCGGAGAGGTCCAGCGGGCCGCCTGGGAGCACTTCCTTGATGGTGCAGTAGCCATCTTCGTCCGACAGGGTGGCACCGATACCGCAGAGCGAGTTGCGCATCGCGATCTCGAACTCCTCGAGCGACTGCTGGGAGAAGAAGATCGAGTGTGGGTCGTACTGCGTGGAGTAGGCGTTGAGGAAAAGCTCTTCGACCTCCTGCGGGTCAAACGTGAGGTAGACGCGAACCTTTTCGTAACGCTTCTTAAGGCGGGCGACGGCTTCCTTGACCTTTTCGGGCGTGATAACCGGGGCCGTCGTCTCAGGCGAAGGCTTGGCTTTGGGGCCGGCGGTGGTGCCGGGCTTATCTTCACCGAGTAGTTCGGAGAGGATGTCGAGGCGGAGGCGCCGGGACCAGAGGTCATCGGCGTCGGCATCGCTGGCTGGCCAGTTGCCTTTACGGCGGTCGGTCGGGAAGACGCCAGGTTGACTGAGGTCGATTGGTTGGTTGAGGGCGGCGAGGGCTTCGTCTGTCCGCAGGACGACCTTGGCCTTGAAGGCCTTGTAGATTTCAAACGCCGGCGTCAGGTTGCCGCGCTGTAAATAGAGATCTAGGCTCTTAGCGTAGCGGGCGGTGAACTCATCGACTTCCTTCTGCGTGAAGTACATTTTCGCCGGGTCGAGGCTTTCGAAGTAGGTCTTGATGACTTCGTTGGTGTCGATCGACGACATCTCCTTTTTGCTGATGTGGAGCTTCTCGAGTAACGCGACGGTCGCTCGGGTCTCGTTCTGCATGAGCTCCGTGGTCGTGTAGTTCTGGGTCGTCTGACCGAAGGCGGCAGCCGACAGCAGGACCAGTAAAGACGGGGGAAGGAAACGCATAGTGGGGGTATTCAGCGGAGGCGGGCGCTGAGTTCTTCAAGTTTGCGTTTCTCGCTCTCCGTGAGCGAGCCGAAACCCTTCTCGGAGATCTTATCAAGTAAGTGGTCGAGCTCCGCCCGGGCTTGGCCCCGCGAAAGTCCTCCGGCGGAGCTTTTTGTGGCTGTTTCGGGGTGGTAGGCTTCGGGGGATGCAGGCATGGGCTGGCTTTGTACGACATAAGCGCCGCCGGCCTCAGGAATTGTCCGTCCCAACCAGCGCCACATGAGCCAACCTGAAAGCAAACCGCCTAAATGGGCCGAATGGGCGATGGCTTGCTCGGGGTTCATCGGCCAGGCGGGATTCCAGAAGGTCCACTCATGCCGGCTGGGGAGTTCGAGGAAGATCCAGCCGAGCGCTGCAATGCCGGTGGCAAAGATGAGGACCCAGCGGGCTTTGATGGACACCGGGAAGAAAAGAATCAGCAATGAGATGGTGTTCTCCAGTCGGTCGAGCAGGGCGACGACCATCAACGCGTAGACGCCGCCAGAGATACCCAGTAGGTGCACATTACTACTTGGCCCGCCGATTCCCGTGAGCCACCAGACGATGGCTCCGAGGAGGACGCCGCCGAGGAGGGTCTGTAGATAGGCGCGGCGGCCGTAGCTTTCTTCGACGAGGTTGCCTAGCCACCAGAGGCCTAAGGCATTCAATAAGAAATGCCAAACGCCACCGTGGACCAGCGCATAGGTCAGCCACTGCCAGGCTTGGGGGGCGGCATTGTTTAACTCCAGTGGCTCTAGGAAGTTGTAGCCCTTGAAGCGCGTGCTCCAGTCAATGAGGCCGAGGATGCCGAAGGTCAGCAGCACCCCGAGCGTCCAAGCCGTCGCGGTCAGCTGCCGGCGTTCCGGCGTGCTGTCGCGCATGTAGGCTCGGTCACCGATGCCCACGGCTGGTTCGGCTTAGAGCTTCTTCACGATCTCGTCGGCGAGGCCATACTCGATGGCCTCCTCGGCGGTCATGTAGAAGTCGCGGTCGGTGTCCTTGGTGACTTTTTCAATCTTTTGCTTCGAGGCCTTCGCAAGGATTTCGTTCAGTTCGGAGCGGAGACGTTCCATTTCCAGAGCTTGGATGTGGATGTCCACGGCAGGAGCTTGGATGCGGCCCATGATGAGGGGCTGGTGAATCATCACGCGGGCGTGCGGGAAGACGAGGCGCTTACCCTTGCCCTTGGGCGCTTGGAGCAGGATCGAGCCCATCGAGGCGGCCATGCCAGTGACGACGACCGTGACGGGGGAGCTGATGAGGCGGATGGTGTCATAGACGGCCATGCCTGCGGTGATCGAGCCGCCCGGGGTATTGATGTAGAAGGTGATGTCCTTACCGGGGTCCGAGGTCTCCAGGTAGAGGAGCTTTTCCACGATGTCCTTGGCGGAGGCGTCGTCGACGGCACCCCAGAGGAAGAGCTTACGCTGTTCCAGGAACTTCTTCTGGATGAGCATCGCGCTGGGCGAAGCTTCCTTGGGAGCTGCGGGGGTCTTCTCGTCCTCGTCTTCGTCGTCGTGAGCCATGGGAAGAGTTAACTTGGCACAAAAGGGAGCGGAGGCAAGCGTCTCGAGGAGGGTTTTTATGCACAATTCTTGGCTCAATCCTAAGCGTGTGGGGTGGAAATCTGGGTTTGCCCAGCCCCCTTGCCGCTGGCGCTTGCGCCCAGCCGAGACTTCCAACTAATGGGGGCGTGCTTTCTGTCCGTGTCACCGGCCTGCGTCGGCGCCTCGGTTCCGCCGAGGTCCTGAGTGGCGTCGACCTCTCCGTCGAAGCGGGGACGCTCTACTGCCTCGTGGGCCCCTCCGGGAGCGGTAAGACAACGCTGCTGAAAATCTTAGCTGGTCAGTCGGAGTCCGACGGTGGCCGGGTCCTCTTGGGTGGCAAGGACCTCAAGGCCCTCGACCCGCGTGACCGGGCGACGGCGATGGTCTTCCAGAACTACGCTTTATTTCCGCACCTGACGGCTCTCGAGAACGTCGCTTTTGGCCTGGAGGCCTTGGGTTTAACGGAGTCAGAAATCCGGAGCCATGCCCTCGAGGCGCTGACGGCCGTCGGGGCGGAGGCTTGGGCTTTGCGTCGCCCACAGGAACTTTCTGGCGGCCAGCAGCAACGCATCGCCTTGGCCCGGGCCTTAGCCGCGAAACCGAAGCTACTCCTGCTCGACGAGCCTTTGAGCAATCTCGATGCCGCCGCGCGCATAGAACTCCGGGATCGGCTGCGAGCACTCGTTCGCTCGCAGGGCTTAACGGTCATCTGTGTGCTCCATGATCAGAAGGATGCGTTAGCGATGGCGGATCAGCTGGGCGTGATGCGGCAGGGCAGGGTCATCCAGTCGGGCGCGCCCATTGACGTGTATCGTCGGCCGGTCGACAGTTGGACCGCGACCTTCCTAGGTTCGGCCAATCTTTTTCCGGGGACGGTCGTGCATGCCGCTGCGGGCGAATTCATCGCGAGCACTGCTCTGGGTGAAGTGCGCGGGGCACTCTCACAGCCGGCGCAGCCGCCGGCGGTCGGGGCAACGCTCATCATCTGTATCCGCCCCGAATGCCTGCACCTGGATGCAATGGCGCCAGACGAGAATGCCTTCGCCGGCAAGGTCACCGATTCATTATTCCAAGGTGATCTTTCGGTGCATCGGTTCACGACCCCAGCCGGACTGGTCTTGCAGGTGGCGGAGCTCAATCCCCGCCAGCGGATGGGTTCCAAGGCCACCGTCTATGCTTGGGCGGAGCCAGAAGACGTAGTGGGCTTAGTAAAATAGGCTTTTATAGCGTTTAGTAATGGCCGTGGAGGGGTGGTAGCAGGGTTGCGTTCTATCGTAATGGGTATTTAGTGCGTTTGTGGCCCGCCCCGCCCCCCAGACGTCCTCTCGACGCCCCGGCTTTTCGCTGGTGCTGTCGTTGATGGTGGCCGCGTTCCTAGTCCTGACGATTATCGTTCTCGCCAGCTTCATTCGCGTAGAGTCACAGCTCGCCTATAATCGGCATGCGGTGCTGCGCGCCCGCCTGAATGCCTTGGCCTCGATGCGGCTCGCGGGCGCTGCCTTGCAACAGTTTGTCGGCCCAGACACCCGGGTCACGGCACCTTCGTCACTCTTCGAGGACCCCGCTGTCACGACTGGTAACTATACTTATCCGGTGCTTGGGGTTTGGCAGAGCTGGCAGGGCCGTGACCACGATACGGGTGGGCGTTACGCGGGTCGTCCGTATCGGCCGGACTATAATATCAAGGCCTCCAATTACACGGACAACTTTGGGGTGCCTGGAGCCGGTCGATTCCTGACCTGGCTGACGTCTTCATCGATTGGGTATTACGTAGCGTCGTTGACACCGCCCCCGCCGACCCCCCCGCCAGTGGTGATTGTTCCAAGGCCCGTGGTGCCAGGCGTGCCTGGGACGATACCGACGCCGCCACCACCCCCAGTGCCGCCGCCGAACAAGCCGACGCCACCGCCCGTCAACCCGAAGCCGACCGCTCCGCCAAAGGTCACCCCCGCCTATGATTCGTCTGCCCTCGGGACTTGGCGTTTTGCGGCTATCCGGCCGACGTTCGGCCACTTCAACTACATCTCGCCTTTGGTGGGTCCAGCCACCACGGCAGTCGCATCCGGCCGAATCTATCTGACCCCGAACGCCTTTCCCGATGGGACTGGAGCTTTCGCTTGGTGGATCTCAGGCGAAAACCAAAAGGCCCTGCTGCATCCAGCCGACAATCCAGCGGCGCCCGCACCCACCATTGATGAGGCCATGCAACGCGTGCGTACTTATGGGAATACCGATTTAGCCGCCCTCGGCTTGGTCGGAACTCCGCCCGGCACTTCCTTGCCGACCCGTGGTACCGCCGCGCTCGTGCCGGTGGCGACCGTTGGAAAGTCGGGCTTCCATGACTATACGACCTACTCCGTTGGGTTACTGACGAACACCGCTAATGGTGGCGTCCGGAAAGACCTGTCGTTGCTCGCTGAAACTTGGGATTGGATGGACGAAGCGGATCCCCGTCGTGAGGTGAGGTTGCCGCTGTTCCGGGCTCGGCCGCGGGTGGCGGCTTCGTCGGCGCCCTACGCGGACCTCTTGTATGCGCGTCCTAAGTCCGCGGAGGTTGAGGGCACCGCGGTTGGTAACCGCTACCGCCATACCTTGATGTACTGGTGGTCGGATTACGGTTCCAGCGGAGGCTCGACGAGTTACAACGCCGGGACCTTCGGCTCATTATCCTATATTCCACCAATCCGCAGTTGGAATACTTTGGTGGACTACACCTTGCAGTATCGCAAAGCCGTCGTGAACCGTAGCGCGGGTGGCTTGGTCGAAATGGCGCCGTCGCAGGCCGGCAGCAGCCCGCTCTACAGTTACCACGAAACAGTTTATCGGCAGCCGGTCGTCGCGCGCGTGCAGTTCGTCTTTGCGCAAGCCGCCACCGATAGCGGCGCTCTCGACGGCACGCAGTGTCGCGCCATCTTGGCTCAGCCTGTCGTCACGGTTTGGAATCCCTATAACGTTCGGATGAAGGCGAAGAACTTTTCGCTGACGATGAAGGGGAATAGCCTGCCTGTGGCTTTTGAGTTATCACCGATTTCGACGGCGGGTGGACCGCTGCCGATGGGCTCATGGTTCAATGGTAACTGGGGTTCGCTTGGCCTGTCCTTGCAGGACCCTTCGGGGTACATTGACCTCATGCCTGGAGAGACGCGGGTCTTTTCCTCGTCGACCGAAAGCGCCCAGCTCTCGCTCGCCTCGCCTGGCTCCGTCCGTCTGCCTTTATCGCCAGGGTATGCGGCCGGCCTGCCGGTGGGGATATTCCTGAACTTGGAGAACCTTCAGGGGAGTACGCGCATCACGGCGCGGATGTTGAAACTGAATACCGGGCGCGATGCCATTGCGGCAGATATCAATATTCCCGGATGGACGCGGGGGACGCCGATTCGCTTGAGCTTCCGGAATAATGACCCCATCGCGGCGGCCTTCATCTTTACGACGCTGTATGGGCCCGACGATCCGCCTGGCCCCGAGGCGACTTTGGTCGACGTGCGAACCAGCCCTCGTCCGTTTGGGACTTTCTCTTTCGGTCTGCGGGCGGCTAACGACGGCACGGTGAAACTAGACCGGGGCGTCGTTTCCCGCGGCACGATCCAGTCCAGTCCGTTCTCTGGCTATACGGAGCTCGGCGATAAGTCCCGCGAGGTGCTTACGGACCTATCGCCAACGACTAATCAGGTGACCGCCCTCGGCGATGGTATCCAGTATCAGGGTGCGCTGCACCCAGTGAACGCACCCTTTGACCTCTATTACCGTCCGCTGAGCGGCTGGATGGATAGCTACGCGCCACAGGTCGACGCAGGTCAGCGTGGGTTTATTGTTTCCGGGTTGGATGCCTCCAGTGGCTTAAGCCGCGCGGTCGTGGCGGAACTGCCGACGGTCCCGCCCCAGTCGCTCGCTGACTTGCAAGGGTGGGATGCACGTGGCTTCAATCCGGCCCCGCCCTTCCAATACGGCTTGATTGGTAATTCCGATGCCTCGCCGATTTTGCCGGCCGAGGACGTCGTCGGCCGTTGGTTTGATAACGCTGGTAATTACCACCTCCGCACCGAGCTCTCGACGACTTTCTTGCAGCACGACGATAGTTTCTGCCTGAACCACGTGCTCTTCGATGATTGGTTTGTTTCTTCCCTCGCTCCCGATCAGTCCGCCTGGGGTCGCCTTAACGGCTCTGCGTCCGGCAGTCAGGTGGTCGCTGAACTTAAGTTATCCTACCAAAAGTACTTGGCGGGTAAGCCGCTGCCGAATGCGTGCTATCGTTTGGGCGCGGACGCCCCGAGCTTTTCGCCTGACAGCGTTGACGCGACGAAATTTCCGGACGCGTATCTTCGTTTCGGTGCCTACCTGACCGTGCCCGGACAGTTTAACGTGAACAGCTGCTCCGTGCCAGCGTGGCGGGCAGTGCTGGGGCACCTCCGCGACCAGCAGGTGCCGGTGGCTAAGGCTGCGTCGGGTGATATCACATTGGAGAAGTCGCGGCACCCGCTTCCGCGCATGTTGCCATCTCCGGAAGCTTCTACAGGTAGCGGCACGCCGGCGGCGGCCCTGACGGGTTTCGCTGCCTTGACGGATGCGCAGTTAAATCAACTGGCCATCGAAATCGTCAAGCAGGTGCGGGCACGTGGGCCTTTTCTTTCGCTCTCGGAATTCGTCAATCGGCGGCTGCGGCTCTACGATGGCACGGACAAGGATTTGGCGCTCAATGGCGCCCTGCAGGCGGCGTTGAAGGCCTTAGAGCAGTCGCCAACGCTCCATCCCGCTACGCGGGCCGCGGCGCTGGGTAAGCCGACAACCCCGCCGACGGATGCGCGCTTGTCGCCGGCCGGTTACCCCAGCGATTACATCAACCCGCGCGCCTCCGTCGGTAACTCAACGCACGGTTTACCTGGCTGGCCGCGGCAGGCCGATTTGCTGCGTGGTTTGGCCCCGATTATCTCTGTCCGCGACGACACCTTCATCGTGCGTTCCCTCGGTGAGTCGCCGCACGGCGAGAGCACGGCCCGCGCATGGTGTGAGGCGGTTTATCAACGTGTGCCTGAATACGTCGATAGCCGGATTCCGGCTTACGAGGCACCGTTGGGCAATAAGCCTGACCCGACCAAACCCACCGTTGGCTTGGTGAATACGGTCCTCGGTCGCCGGGTTAAGTTGGTATCCTTTCGCTGGCTGCGCTTCGACGAAATCTAGGACCTAATCGCTGGCGGGTTTTTCTCGCCAACCCGCTCGGTTACTTACCTCCTGTGGGCACTTGGAAACCGCGCCCACCATTCGTTCGGAAATCGGACCCACGCTTAAACTGGCGATTCCCATCATGCTCGGGATGTTGGGCTATGGGCTGATGTTCTACGTCGATGTCGCGATGGCTGGGCACTTGGGCGAAACGGCCCTCGCGGCCTCGGCCTTGGCTTCGAACCTTAGTTATATTCCGTATGTCTTTGGCATCGGGGTGGTCGGAGCCGTCGCGGTCTATCAGTCGCAGGATAACGGCGCGGGCGTGGCCGAATCTGCGCCCGCCATCTTGCGGCACGGCATGGCTTTGGCGCTGGCAATCGGCCTCGTCACCGCAGTCTTGAGCCATGCCTTCGTCGGCTTCCTCCCGCTTTTAGGTTCTTCCCCGGAGGTCACCGCCGAAGCCCGCGAGTTCTTCATTCTGATGTCTTGGGCGATGATCCCAGGCTTATTATTCCATGCCTTGCGTGGGCATCGTGACTCGCAGCATCAGCCCTGGATATCATTGGCGTGGCTGAGTGTCGGTATTCTCGTGAACATCCTCCTAAACTGGCTCTGGATGTTCGGTCATTGGGGCTTTCCAGACTTGGGACTGGCTGGGGCCGGGTGGGCGACCTTAGTCGCACGCTGCGTGATGCTCATCGGGCTCTGGTTCACCCCGGGGCGTGGGGAGGTCCGCTGGGCGGAAGGCCTGCAACTCGCGGTATTACGTCGCTTGCTCAAGACGGGCTGGCCCGCGGGCCTGCATAGCTTGAGCGAAGTGGGCATCTTTGCGGTCGTCCCAATCATGGCCGGCTGGCTTTCCCCGACGGCCCAAGCCGCGCACCAAGTCGCGATCAGCACCGCCTCCGCCGCCTTCATGCTGCCCTTGGGCCTAGGCATCGCCGCCGGGATCCGCGTGGGCGAGGCCTATGGTGCCAAGGACCCGCGGAGGGTGCAGGCAATTGGCCATGGTGCCTTAATCCTGGGGGGCCTCATCATGTCTGTCTATGGGCTCGGTATGGTGCTCACCCGGCCTTGGTTGATGCAGACCTATGGCGTGGCGGGAACGGACATCGCTACAGTCGCCTCGGCCCTCCTGATCTTCGCCGCTCTCTGGGCTCCCTTCGATGGCTTGCAGGTCGTCGCGGCTCATCTCCTTCGCTCCGTCAACTGCGCGAGCTGGGCTTCCTGGAGCGTCTTCTTGGTCTACTGGCTCTTTTGCCTACCGTTCTCCTTGGCCTTGGCCTTCCCGCGAGGGTTCACGCTCTTCGGCGTGCCCGTCGGTTGGTATGACCTCGGTCCTACGGGCATCTGGATTTCCTTGGCGACCGGCTTAACGCTCGTGGCCCTGGCGATGACCTGGAAGTTCCGTCGCGTCGCCCAGGCTGGCGTTGCTAGCTGAAAATAACCGTCACACGTTCGCCACTTCGTTGCGGTACAATCTTAACTCGCCCCGGGCTTTGCAGGCCGCGGCGAGCGGTTAGTCTTTCGGTGCACCCCAAATGCACCTCACTCAAGAAATCAAAGATTCCTGGGAGATGGAAGAAGATCCGGAATACGGCTACCGCGAGGAAGCCGAAGCAGACGTCACCCTCATGTCGCTCGAAAAAATCCAGTTACTCATCGCCGAGCTGCGTGTACTGGAAGGCAATCATGGCCTACCGAGCGAAGTAATGGAACGCGTCTGCGATTATGTGGCGCGAGACCCCGTGTACTCTGCGTCCACCCGTTTACTCTTCCGTTCGACCATCGATCCACTCCGGCCGTAAGCCGGATAGCAGCCGTCTTTAGGACGCGCGCGACCTAGGAAAACCTAGGCAGGGGCAGTGTCGTCTCGGCACAAAAAAACCGACCTTGCGGGCGGTTTCAGAAGCGAACTTTCGTTCAGCTTAGATCGAACAGGCGGACGAGGTCGTGGGGACAATCTCCACCTTGCGGTGTTCGCTGTCCCACTTGACGAGGCCGTCGGCCTTAGCGAAAAGGGTGTGGTCGCGACCCATACCCACGTTGCGACCGGCACGCATTTGCGTCCCGCGCTGGCGGATAAGGATAGAACCAGCAGAGGCGAATTCGCCGCTGTAGAGTTTAACGCCGAGGCGCTTGGAGCGAGAATCGCGGCCGTTGCTGGAAGTGCCGCCACCTTTCTTTGTTGCCATGGTAGTGTCTGGTTAAAAGGGATTAATTAGGCAGAGATGGTCTCAACCTTGATCACGGACAGCTCTTGGCGGTGGCCGCGACGACGGTAGTAGCCCTTGCGGCGGCGGTGCTTGAAGATGTCGATCTTCTCGCCGCGCTTGTTCTCCAAGATCTTGGCGGTGACCGTCGCGCCAGCGACAGTAGGGGTACCGATCTTTGCATCGGCTCCTTCCCCCACGAGGAGGACTTGGTCAAAGGTAAGGAGATCCCCTTTGTTCTTACCAGGGTACTGGTTAACAATGAGAACGTCGCCTGGCTTGACGGTGAACTGGCGACCGGAGGTGATAAATGTGGCCTTCATGGCTGTCGGAAGGTCGGAGCAAACGGAGGGAAGGGGGGTTGGCAAGGGGATTTTAGGTTCGGGGGCGATTAAACCCAGAATTGCCCGGGAGAATGGCCTTGGAGGGCTTTAAAGGGTGTTTTTCGGAGAACTTATTTGATTCGGGCTTTCCTGCTCCTTGCCCTCCGCCACAGTCCGAGGGGTGAACCCGTTCCAGTCCCCCCCCCATTCCTTCGAAGATTTACCTGATAAAGACGAGGAACTCGCCCGGGAGCTGACCCGTAACCTCGCCAAAGGGCCCACGGTACATGCCGCTGCCTTTGTCCACGCTAAGGCTGTGGTGATTGGTAACGTGACGGTCGGCGCAAAGGCCAGTATCTGGCCCTGCGCAGTCCTGCGTGGTGATATCGCCCCGATCAGCGTGGGCGAGGGTACCAATATTCAAGATGGGGCGGTCGTCCATGTGGCCGATCGTCTGCCCGCACTTATCGGCCAGCGCGTGACGGTTGGGCACTTGGCCATGATCCATGCATGCACAATCGGCGACGAATGCCTCATTGGTATGCATGCGACGATTCTCGATGGTGCCGTCATCGGCTCGCGTTGCATCATTGGTGCAGGCGCGTTGGTCACCAAGGGCACCATCATTCCGTCTGGCTCGATGGTCTTAGGTTCGCCGGCCAAAGTTGTGCGTCCGTTGACGGTGGAAGAGCAGGCGAGCTTGCCTGGCTGGGCTGAGAAATACGTGAAGGTTGCCGCGCACCACCGCCGTTTCGAGTGACCGTACCAGGCGTCCAGTCGGCGGAAGTAGTGCTCGGGCCGGAGGCCTGGCGCCCGCGGCGTGATGCCCATCAAGCCCGTGGAGCAGCCCTCGGGGACGCCCGACGGCAGCGCGCCGCGACCGCTACACGCGAGCCGGTGGAGGATTTCCTTTTCACGTATTATCCCTTTCGCCTCAGCGCGCTCCAGCGGTGGACGCCGGGAGTAGGCGTGGCGTTAGTCGACGCCGATGAATTATTGGTGGATGGACGCTTCCAGCGTGGTACCGATGGGTGCGTGCGCGTCGTGGCGCCAGATGAATTGGAGCGCTCCCGCTTGACCTTTACGCGCGACCTGTGCGTTGCCGTCGCCGGTCGCCCCGCGTTCCTCGGGTGCTTCGGCCTGCACGAATGGGCGATGGTCTATCAGCAGGCCGCCGAACGCCGACACCAAGGCTGGCCCCTGCGGCTCGGGTCGGAAGGCACCGATGCGGTCGTGCGGGCCTTACCGATTCGTTGCACTCACTATGACGCGTTCCGTTTCTTCACGCCGCCTGCTCGGCCGTTGAATAAACTGAACCCTGACCTCGATGGCCGCTTGATGAACGAACAGCCAGGCTGCGTCCACGTCACGATGGATCTCTATAAGTGGGCGATGAAGTCGGCGCCGTGGGTGCCAGCCGAACTGGCCGCCGATTGCTTTGAACTCGCGCGCGATGCGCGGTCGGTCGACATGCGCGCGAGCCCTTACGATTTCTCCGCCGTTGGTCTCGCGCCTATCTGCATTGAGACGCCGGAAGGGCGTAGCGAGTACGAGCAGGAGCAACGTCGACTCACAAAAAAGGCGGAACCCTTACGGGCCCGCCTGATTGCGGCGCTGAACGGTGCGCTCAGCATTTCGGTTCAGTAATTAAGGCAGCACCTCGACCTTGAGGTCCTTGTAGTCGACCTTGCAGCCCGGGTCGTGCGCCTGCAGGGCGAACGTGCCAGTGCCGAGCTTGCGACCAGCCATGCCTTTCGGCGGAGTCCAATCCGCTGGTTCAGTGAAGTCGACGGTCTGCTTGCCGTTGATCCAAATCTGGATGCGCTTCCCTTCGACGCGGATACGGTAGTCGAACCACTCGTCGTCTGGGGCCGGGGCAACGTCCATGACGTCCTTAACGCCGTAGAGGCCGCCGGTCTTCTTCTTATCGCCGTGCGTGGCGTTCACTTGGCACTCGTAGCCCGCGGCCGGCCAGCCAGCGTCTTGGTAGGCGGTGTGGAAATAGATGCCCGAGTTGGCGGTCTTGTAGGTCTTTACCTTGGCGGTGAATTCGAAGTTCTTGAAGGAGGCCTTCCCGTCGGGGCCGACGTAGTAAAGGTGACCTTGGCCCCCGCGGAGCTGCAGCACGCCGTCAGCGACCTTATAGGTGCCTTCGGGGGAGTTCTTCGAGGGCTTCCAGCCCGCGAGGGACTTGCCG
>Ga0049080_10000553_pt1 | contig 12547 bp, 18 predicted proteins | sample GreLakmeER15MSRF_FD_66716 | JGI IMG/M metagenome (GOLD analysis project Ga0049080, IMG submission 66716) | Freshwater lentic microbial communities from great Laurentian Lakes, MI, USA - Great Lakes metaG ER15MSRF | ecosystem: Environmental > Aquatic > Freshwater > Lake | place: Great Lakes... | reverse complement strand
CACCTGATACAGCAACAGTTTCATAGGGTGTAGGCATTTTACTCTCCATTATTATTTAGAATCATTCTTTAAGCCAAGTTTACGGCTGCGTCTCCCAAAATTATGAGCTGATTTGAGACTCATTTTCAACTCCTTCATTCTTGAATAGTTCTTCTCTATTTAACCTGTTTTTTTTCTCTTGCAAGTACCAAAGATCAGAAAGTTGATCTTCAAATTGTTGTTCAGCAACTTTTTGTTTATGAATGTTGCGTTTAGAAACAGGAATACTACTATCAGACATTTTTTCTCCGTCTAATAGTAGTATTATAGTTACTTTAGTTGTCTATGTCAAGCTATTCTGCCAACCATTCTTCTTTAAGAAGAGTATAGCTGAACACATCACCGTGTCCTGCTGTTACTTGTTTATTACAGAGAGATAGAAATTGTTCAAAGTCAGAATTATTTGCAAATACTTGACAACCAGCAGACCATTTATCTACATTTGTAGAACTTGTTCCTGCTCTATGAATATTGATGCCATAGATGCCTGTACTTTCGCCTTGATCAAAATCATGTTGTGCATCACCATCTTTATCACGATATACAGTTACTGGTTTAATTTGTACTAATGCTGGTTTTTCCCCTTTGTGAAGACCTAATCTCCAGCACCCTCTCCATTGTCCTTCTTTGAGAACGGCAGTTCCAAGTTTATTCATGGTTTCTGTCATCCAGTATGTGCCAGGATCTGTTGTAGCAATCCATGACCATTCTTGCCATTCACCAACATCATTTTTACAAATCACATAAACACGATCATCAAATTTGTTTGGTGTTCCATTTTTTTTGCGAACGCCAATAATATTTAAATCCCATTTATTTTCAAATACTTTGAAACTTTTTTTGTTCATTACCTCTAATATTTTTGGTTTTGACATTATTTTATCTCCCTATACAGTTTTGGAAGAAAGTGTTTTTACTTTCTTTTCTATTTTAAGTACTCTGCCTTCTAATTCTTCTGCATCAAAATCAGCAGAAAGTGAAGAAGATTTCTTTTCAACTGTTGAAAGTTTTGTTTCAATAGATGCCATTCTTGCTTCAAGAACTGTATTTTGGGCTTGGCAAGGAGGAGGTTGAGCACCGTTCATACCTTGTTGTTGAGCTTGAATTTCAAGTTTTTTCATTTCTTGTTCGTGTTTTTGTTCTGAAAACTTTTGATAAAATTTCCAAGCGGCTCCACCACCAACAACTGCTACTAATGCAAGAATTATTGCTATAGCACCACCACCACCTGTACTCTGAACTACTTGATTGACATCAAAAGGCGCGTCAGGAACGCTTGTAATCGCTTCCACTTCTTTTTTTGGTTCTGGTACGGGTGCCTGTTCTGTTTTGTCTTCTACAGCTTGTGGGACAGCTTCTTCAACACTTATTTTTTCATTCTCTGGCATGGTTTTCTTCTCCTTTGCTTTTTTGAACACCTCTTGTTTTGGTTCAGTATCTTCATAATAAGTTCTAAACACTACACCTTCAGATAAAGTGCATTTTCCAGACAAAACTTTGTCCATTGCTTCTCTATCAGAAAGTAGAATAATGTCGCCTCTAATGTAGTGACAACCTTCTTCCATACATATAAATAGTTATTCTTTTGCTGGTTTACCGATAATGGTTTTTAAATATCTTCTGTTTTTTAGATCAAATACTCCATAATAGCGTAAGGAGTCTCTGTATCTTCTGACTATTTTTTTCATCTGTACGTGATCTTTAATGCCCAACAAAGCTTGTGCTTGATCTAAACTTCTTGTTGATGAAACAGCAAACAATACAACACTTTCTCTTACAATTTTATTTATATTATTCCATAAATAAAAACCATAAAGTTTTCCATTTATAGATTTTGCACTTAATTCTAATTTTAAAGCAATAACTTCTTCTAACGAAAGATTGTTCAACATGAACTCAAATTCGTCAGAAGATTTACTATTGCTTCTTAAAAATTTAGAAAATGAATATTCAGAATACTTCGATGGTTTTTGTGGCAATTATTCTTCCGTTTCTATTGATTCGTCTTCTTGTTGTTTCTTTTCTTTTTCTGCTTTATATTCTGGAGTTGTTGGTTCTGTTTTTGGCATATCCGACATTTCTTCTTCAAACTTATCAAAATACAATTTTAAATTTGTGATTAAATAATCATAAAATAAATCTTTGTCTTGTGAATCATCAAGAATAATATAAGCATCCATTATAGAATTATCAAGTTTCTTGAAAGTTTGAAGAGCCATATTTCTTCCAGTAGAATCAAGCTTTTCTTTTTCTAAACCAGCAGAAAGTCTTGCTTCTGGGGTTTTAGCGTCTTCTTCTTCTTTTGCTTTTTTACCTTTTGTATCGAATACATCAATAAATTTAGATGAGTCTAATTCATCACCAGAATCTTCTAAATCAATTTTTATTTTTTTCTCTTGTAATCGTGGGGCTCCGGGGGGAGTTTCTTCTTTTCTGTATAATTCTGGTTTTAACGAATTTTGAACAGCATTGAGAATGTGTGCTCTAAATGATCTTCTTTGAATATCAGAAGTTGTCATTATTTTATAATCTGTTTGAATAACAGGAATTATCTTTTTAAGGAGATCTTCAAGAACATTTATACCTGTGTTGTCGTGAATTGGTTGGTCTTCACCAGCTTCTACAATAAGTTTTTTAACAATAAATCTCAAATGTTGTTCTTCAAGTTTATTTTTCTTAAATTCTTTTACTTTATTTTCTTTGTGTAATTTTATTGCGCTTCTAATGACTTGACGCAATTGAAGTTCTTCTTCGTTCATTTTTGAAGTTCCTTTTTTCTTTTTCGTTTTTGGTTTAAAAAGTGTATCCTTGGCAGCACCAATTTCTACTGCACCAGCAGACATTGCAGAACCAGACATTTCATCAATCATTTTTAATAATTCTGTTAGATTTGTTTGTTGACTACCTACTAAAATATTCGCAACTTTTTGTTTTGTCTGTTCGGAAACTTGTGGCATAAATTGGTATAATGCTTCTCTTTCCTGCTGTCCTGAAATTACTGCCGTTATTGTACTTCTAAAATCAGTTGCTGAAATTGGTTTTCCCATTTTGTCAGCAATTGCTGGTATGGTGACGCTGTATCCTACTGGTCTTGATGGATTTTTCATCGCTGCTTTGTTTATACTTTCTTGTGGATATCTATTGGCATCTTTCGTAGAAGTAGCAATAAAGACTTTTGCATTTGCAGGAAATTGCTTATTCTGAATAATATCATAAGCAGAACCTACTGGAGAAGGTATGTTAGATTTTATTGCAATTGCGTTGGTATAACCAACATCTTTAATATAAAGATTAAAGATTTCTGCGGCTTGTTGTGCTGTTATATCACTTCTAATTGATTTGGCTGCGACGGGTTCAGAAACTATAATAATGACTTCATCGTAGTTAGAAGCTAAATACGAGACTACTGCCATATGCCCAGCGTGTGGTGGTTTAAATGAGCCTGGAAATAAAGCTACAGAATGTCCTTCTACTTGTTCTCTCAACAAGGATTCTCTTTGGATCATTCTGTTTGCTTTTGTAAACCCTTCTCTATCTACAAGTTTAATATAACCAGCAGGACTTGCTATTACATAACCTTCTCCACCTTCCATTGTTCCAATAGAAGATTTTACAGGTGCGTCTTGTGAATCAAGCTGTTTGATAATGTTGTTTTTAACATTCATCACTGTTTTAACAGAATCCCATAAAGCATTAAAACCTTCTTGATTTTGTTGAATATAGGTTTTTATACTTTGTTTTGCATTTTCAGATGCTTTAGAACTATCCAACCAAGTAATAAAATCTTTTTCTAAATTATCAAGTCCAGAATCAACTTTTGAATTTGTATAAGTATAAAATAATTCTGCTAAATTAGAAATTTTTAATGAACGTAAAGTTTCTTTATTTAATAAATCATCAATTTTAGAAGCATTAGAACTAATTCTATTTTTTGCAAAATTTATTTGTTTTGTATCTATTTTTACTGGTTCTTTTGGAAGAACAGGTGGAACAACTAATAAATCTGTTCCTTGAAAAATATTATAATCTTTAACACTAGATTTGTTACCTTCATAGTCCATTTGCCCATGAACTACCACACCTACTTTGCTTTGTCCAATTCTTTTTCCAATATCACTATTTGCATCTATTTTATATTCAACAATGTTTGGTTTAAATACAAACTTTCCATCAATAATTTTTGGTGTTTCAACATAAAGTAAATCTCCAAAGAAATATCCACGAACATCTTTTGGTGTTGATGTTTCAAAAATTGAAAATGCATCCTTTAATTGACCAACGAAGCTTTTATAACTTGGAGTTACTTCTTTGCCTTTGCTTGTTCTACGAACATTAACAAAAAGGTTTTCAAGCTCTTCTGGTGTTTTTGTTTTTCCGTCATAACCTTTGGCAGTAAAACCACTTTTATCAGTAAATATAAATTGACCGTTTTCGTCACGACCAAATACAACTGCCGGTGAACCATCCCATTTCAATGAAGTTGTTTTTTGTCCTTCTTCGGTTGCTAAACTTGCAAGTGCGTCTAAAGCACGGATTGCTCCTTCACTTCCTTCCCAAAAAACTAAATCTTCTGCATGTTGTATTCTTGGACCATCGCTTATATTTGCTTCTTGTAAAGATACGGCAGGAACATCTTTTCTGTTGTCAGTATTTAATTGAGGAAATTGAACTCCATATTTTGGAAATGCCTCAACTGCATCAGCAACCATTTTATTATAATCTGGATTGTTTTTAACTATATCTAAAATTTTATTAATAGAAGTTAAATCTTGTGGGTTATGTCCCTTACCAAGAAGGATATCGGTTATTTCTTGTGGACTCCTAATGGTTTGCCCACCAGAACGAGGAGTCAAACCATTAAAACCAGACCATTTATACCCTCTAAACTTTGCTATAGAAGCAAGAAGAATTTGTCGATGCTGTCCTTTAAATTCTCCCGGTGGTTCTCCTTGCGAAGACCATTTCATAAACTCTGGATCACCAAACATTAAATCTGTTTGTACATAACCATTTGCTGGATTTCCATTAATAGGAGTTCGAAAGTGTACTTCTATACCAGTTTTAGCAACATATTCTCTAATGTTCGCATCAGGTATATTTTGTGAAACCCAAAGAACTAATTCTCTATAAACATCTTCTTTTAAATTTTCTTCTGAATCTACTGCTATATCTAAATCACCAGAAGTAGGATTTTTCCCTGTTGTTCCGAGAGTGTTGTTTAATAAATCAATATCTAAAATGTTTTCTAACCATTTAATGGTTGGAGCAACATCTGCTTGATTAATTCTTTGAGTTAATGCTTTTCCATCTTGTGATTTAAAAACATTACCACCCTCTAATATTAACATTTATTATTATTCCTTTTCTTCTATAATTTCAGAATCTTTTTCTTTTGTTTCTTCTAATAACTTAACCTTTTCTTCTAAATCAAAAACTTGCTCTTCTAACTTATTAACATGTTTCTTAACTTCCTTCAAGTGACTTTTTGCTATTTCTAATCTTCTTTTATCAGAAGTAGAACTAGGACGCAATGTATTCAAAGTTTCAGAAAGAGATTGAATATAGGCTACCACACTTGGAGAAACATTTTCTTCAAGATGCATAAAATGTCTAGTTATGTTGTTTAACAGTATATTATTCTTCATTTAATGTCTTCTTTTTACTTACTTTTGGAGCAACAAATTTTTCTTCTAGCTTTACTTTTTCTGGATTCGGGGTTATACTTTCAACAGTTGTTTCTTGTTTTGCTTTTTCCCATTCTGCTTTTAGTTTGAAAAATTTACTTGCTTTCATTATTTCTTCTCTTTTTTAGATTTTACATATTTTTGAAGTTGTGGAGGAACTTTACCTTTTTTTGCTTTTGGTTTTGATTCTTTTGCACCAACTTCTGCATCATTTGGTTTTTTATCTGCCCAATCTGGAACACCATCACCATCTGCATCTGGTTTCTTTTTCTTTTCTTCTGATAAATTACGACCAAAAAACTTATTTGATAAAAGACCAAATAGTTCTTGATTCTTCCACTCACTTAATGATAAGGTAGATTCATCTTCTTGCTCTCTTACAACATTACGAGTTTTAAGAGATTTTTTAGCACTATCACGAACTTTTGAAACATCTGCTCTTTGTTCTTCTTCTTTCTTACTCTTCTTTTTTTCTTTTTCTTCTGAAATCACTTTTGCAACAAGCTTTTTTATTGTTGCTCTTATATTAGATTCATTCATTTGTTTTGATTCCTTTGTAATTTTAATTATTTGTTTTGAATTATTTTTATAATTATCTTCCCAATCTCTAAAAATCATATTGCCATTTAAATATGCTTCTTCTTCAAACTTTCTTAAAGTGGTATTATTTTGAGTATAGTTCTTATCTTGAAGACCTTGCCTCATTGATTGTGTTAAACGTCCATCTTCATCTTGTTTATAATGAATCAATTCATGAGCAACAGAACGCAAAATATCTTTTGGGTGTCGATTAGTAACAAAAATAGTTATTTCTTTATCTTCTGGATGGTAATAAGCAGTCTTTCCAAGTGGATTCTTGGAGTTGTCTTGATCATCAACAAAGTTAATCTTTGGAGAATTTTTAAATCCAAGTTCTTTTTGTGCATAAGGCAGCAAAGATTTTACAAGAACTTGATATTGTTCTTTCAATAGCATGTAATAAATAGTTAAACATCGTGAAATTGTTGATGAGAAACCAAAGAAACGCAAACAGCTAATACTTCTTTCTCAAACATAGAACCCATAGGAATAACTTTTACTATTCCTACTTTTCTATCTCCACGAAAAACTATTTCTAATTTTGATACTAACCCAAATCGCTTTCTCATTTCTGGAGAAACAATATTTTTTTCTGAATCAGCAAGTTCAGACCAACTAATAATATCACCAATCTTTATTTTTTTGAGTGCTGATCCTCCAAAAACATAATCTTGTGTCATTCACTAATTTAAACCAATACAGATGATTTCACATTCAGGAACTAAAACTTTTTGATTATCAATATAAACAATATGTCTTCCCTTTTCATCTACTTCTTCAGTCAATCTTGTTACTAAATTACCAACCTTTATAGGAACCATTTGTTTTGTATCAATATTCACATAAAACTTAATACCTTCGCCAGAAAGATACTCATAATCGTATAAATTCTTTATTTTTTTTTGTACTTGGAGTAAAGCTTTGGTTGTAAGAGATTTATAAATTTCATGTGCTTTGGTTGTCATTTGATTCCTCACATCATCTAAAATAAATAGGTTTGGATTATATCTTATTAACTTTTATATTGTGTTTTATTAATAATTCAATACCCGATAAGTCATTTTTATATTCTTCAATATAATTAACTTCTTTTATGTCTGCATTTATAATAGCTTTGGCACACATCTTACAAGGAGAATGCGTTAAATACATTTTCTTTTGTTTTGGATTGTTAAAATCCATCTTAATAAGAGCGTTTATTTCTGCATGAATAAAACCAGAGCCACCTGATTCTTGCGATTCTCTTTCATTGGAACCACCCTTCTGATCTCCATTATAACCTAATGACAATACTCCTGTATTATCAAATGGCACAATAATACATCCAACTTTAAATTTTGGATCTGTGGAACGTTGAGAAATTGTTTGTGCAAAAGAAGACCATACTTGGTCCCATGTTAGTTTATTCATTAAACTAATATAATATGATTTTTATCTTTCTGCTACTTTTTTAACAGAAACAAGTTTATCATAATAAAATTCTGGTATTTCTTTAATAGCAGGAACAAGTTTATTGTTCAAAAAGAACTGAACATCGTCTCCTCTATCAAACTCTGCTTTTACAATAAGATATTTAATATCATATTTACTTGTAGATTGGGGAGAAACTTCTGTTCTTACAATAGTTACGTTTTCAATACCGCGAAGAATGTCTTTTAATTTTGTAAAGTTGATAAATTCTTCTTCTTTACGGAGAACCTTAATAGAAAATTTAAATTCATATATTTTCTGTTCAAATGATTCTTTGATCAAGGAATTTTTTATAATAATTTTCATTACATTAAATAGTTCTAAATACCCATTTTTTTTAAAATGTCTTTTTTGATTTCATAATTTGAGATATGTTGTATTTTTTGATTTTGATGATAAAAAGAAACATAAGTTGCAACATAAGAATTTGCACAAGAATATTCATCCACAAAAAACCAAGTATCATCTTTTATATGTTTTTGAATTTGATCCAAAAGATTAATTGGTTTTTCTTCCTCCTGCCCTTCGTTTTCTTTTTCGGACAAGATAGAAGAACGAAGGTCAAGACCAGAATCTATAAATCCATTAGCTTTCAGAATAAAAGAATGTTTCTCCTTCCCATATGGATAAAGTTTACAACTAGCATCAGGTTGCAAAAACCCAGAAAGAAGATTTGATTCATCCTCGAAAAGTTTGCAAAGTTTCTCAATATATTCAACAGATTCTTGATTTTTTAATATAAAAGATGTAGTGCAATAATTGCTTACTTCAACGTTCATTTGTACCCTTAAAGTTTTTTTGTATCAGAAGGAATATTTTTTGCTGAACTTACCTTTTGAAATCCAGAAACAATTTGTGCATCTATGGAAGAATCAATTATAACAAACCTACCATTAGATGCAAGACCTGTATTGTCAACTCTTATTTCTTCTGGACGAATATCAAACTCTTTTATAACACGGATAACTCTATCATAAGGATTATGTTGTGTAAAACCATTGGCGATTATTTCTAATGGATCGTTTGTAAATGTTAAGTTTTTTTTCTTTAATAAAGTTTTAACATCCATCAATTTTTTTTCTGCAATTTCTTTTTTTCCTGCGTTATAAACAAATGAAATTACAACACAAAAATAATGAAATTCTTTATGATTAGAAAAATCAACCTTGCTATTTGGAAAAAAACTTGCAAAGTTTATCATGGATTCTACATTCTTGGAAAAAGGTTTTACCTTTTCTAAAGCAGTCCAACGGTAATCATTACCAGAAACAATAGAACGAGGAAAGATATCAGAAAACTTACCAATTCTACCAATTGATGCATCAGATTTATTTTGATCTCTTGCTGTGCCTTGTGGTGTAATATCGAATTTTATTATATATTCATCTTCAATATCAAAAGCACATCGAAAAGCACCACAACCTAATGCTTTTGCTTTTCCATTTGTTTGTTTTTCAACTTCATCTTTAAAAAAATCAATTTCTATTTTAACATCATCAAGGGTTATATCCTGATATGTTTGTCTTTTATATAATTGCTTGACATTATTTAAAAATATATTATATGCTTTTTCAATTTCTAAAGCAATATTGGATATATTGCCAAAATACTTTTTTTCTGTTTCTCCACCTTCGGACATTCCTTCGCCACCAAACATCATAGTGCCTTGTTCACAAAGCTTTATTCTTATTTTCTTTTTTGGAATAACGGTCAAAGCATATTCTGCTCCACCCTCTTCAAATTGAATGTCAGAATACCAAAACTCGTTTAAATAGTTATTCCAATTTTCAAATAGATTTTTCATGATATTATAAATAGATTTTAAATATCAAAGAATACAGGTGTTGGGTCCGTTAATCCAATAACACCAATATTTCCTTCGTGCATATCTCCAAAAACATCAAAATTTTTATTATTATCCAACCAAATTTGTATTGCAGCATCAAGAAGTTTATTCGCAAATTTAATTCCAACTCCTTCTTCGTTTAAAGAAGCAGACATAGACTTCCACTCTTTAGAATCTTGAATTAAATCAATTAAAGATTTGCGAGAATGAAAATCTTGCAAGGATTGCATAGGATTTGATGTTTCTTCTTCGCGCAGAAGAAAACGAAGTTTAGATAGAAAGTCTGTTACTGAATTATTAATTTTTTGAGTCAATTTTTCATTAAAATCTGAAACTATTAAGTTATAATCATCCAATACAAGAACCCTTCCCATTTCAACCCAACCATAGGTATTACCATGTATATAAGCAATACCAGAATCATAAACAGGAAGTTCCCCTTTATAAGACATTCCAGAATGAGTTCTTTTAATTATTTGTTGGTATCTATTATTTTCCGTGTTGATTCCAGATTCTCTTTCCTTATGAGTACCTGTATAGATTTTTAACATATTTCCATTTTTCAATTTATAAACAGTTCCAAGTGTCCCAGCAGCAACAAATTTTAAAATTTGTGTTTCCTTTAAGGAAGTTATATCAGATAAATCTGATGGATTTAAACTTGACAAAATATAATTAAATTTATGTGGTAAACGTTTACTATTTTTTATAAAAAAGTTTAAGTTATATTTTAGATTTTCATCTTCCTGGGAACTGTCAGAAATTTTTGTTACTTTGGAATTCTCCAAAAGTTCTTGTTTTAAGAATTTGTTCCAATTTTCAAATAATAGTTTCATTATGTTATAAATAATAAAGGCCCTCGATTATCGAGGGCCTTTAAATAATGTTTAATCTAATTTTGTTTTTGCTATAACTCTTGCTTTTCTGATAAGTTCCATAGCATTTGCAATACCATTTCTTATTGCTGGGTTTGATTGTCTTTCAATTTTTTCAAGTTCAAAAAGAGCATTTCCTAGATAACCTTTTAATTGGTCAATATGCTCTCTATTAGGACTTTCACCGGGCTCTTCGAATTCGTCGTTATCCATCATTTCTAATAACTCTTTTTTGATAATTTTTCTCAATAAAGACTCTGTTAATTTTGCCATTTTATATCTCCTTTAAAGTGTGATAACATAATAAATAGTTATAACTTTATTAATTGCTTGTTGACAATGTTATAACCATCAACCATTCCAATTTTATAATAATCGAAATTGTCCAACAAGCAAATTTTTTGTTCTGCAAATTTTCCACCACTTGCATAATAAGCACATACTTGTCCAATAACTTCTGTAAATAAGGCAGGGGCTGCTTCGGGAGGAAGAGTCTTTAAATGAACATTGTATGCTTGTATTTCTCCCATCAAAGAGAATTGGGTTCCTCTTGAACCAATTGCTTGGATATGTGCCATATAATCATGGATTGCACGAAACTTCGCATTTACTGATTCATCAAAAATATCATGTTCGGCATCGATAGTTGCAACTTTCATAACACCATTTTGCTTAACATCGTTCTTTAATTGTTGGGCATTTTCATATGCGTGATAATCAACAAACTGAATATCAACTTTAGAAGAAATGCGTTTGAACATTGTTTCAATAAATGGTATCATTGCTTGAAAGTGGGGAACGGCTCTTTGTTCAAACTTGGGAGCAGCAAGATATGCTTCGCCAACCAACTGCGAATATTTTTTCCAACCATCGGGACCGGGTTTTAATAAAAGACTTTCATTAAGAAAGCTTCTCCAATTTTGAAATAAATTTTGCATATTATAAATAGTATATTACCTGTATCGTGCAAGATAATTATAAGCTATATCATATTTGTCTGTAACAACTTGGGCAAGAACTTCCATTATTGCATCTCCAACATGATAGCGAGATGGATAAAGTTCACTGTCATTTTTATCCATAAATTGTCCAGTTCCAAAATGGAATTGATATTTTTCTCCATCTGATTTATCCAGAATATAGAATAGAGGATCATTTGGTTTATAATATTGCTTGAAGTAATTAAGACCGGGAGCAGCAGTACACCAATCGGTTCCTTTACCCAATTGACAAGCAGCACCTTTATTGTGGATTGCAATTACTTGCCAGTTTTGATCATCCAATAGAACTTCTTTTCCTTTCTCGGCATCTCCTTGCTCTTGTTTTTCTTGCCAAGCTTTATAAAGAGGTCTTGCTTCTTCTATAAGATCGTATAGCTCTTTATAGTTAGAAACAGAATTTAAATCTTTTTTGTTTCCTTGGATAAAACGATTGAATTGAAAAAATCTTTCAATTAAAGCCGATTTATGGGTGTTGCGAAAAGTTACCATAACGAACGAATTAAGTTTTGGGCTTATACCTTTTGCAGAAACAAAACCAAACATTGCCCCAAACATTCTATCATAATTCTGGCCCGTTGAACCAAAAATTTCAATGTTACGATTATAACTATCAAGTCGTTCTTTAAATCTTTTTAAAGATTCATAAACAACACCGGACATATATTCGTTTATATCAACAGAAAAATTGCCTTCAACAAATTGACGATAATTCCACAATAAAGCAATTTGTTGTTGTTTGTCACTTATGTCTAATGGAACTAATTTTCTCAATAATGAATCATAAATTGCTTCGCCAATAGTTTTCCATGTAAGTTGTTTTGAACTTGAAGCTTCAACAAATTCATAATAATCTTTATGATTGCTCCAAAACCAACCTTTTGCAAGTTTTGCGCTTTTGTTTATAACTGAATTTATTGCTTCTTCGTGAGACTCAATAAGCAATTCTTCATTCAGATAGTTATTCCAGTTTTCTAATAAGATTTTCATCATGATATAAATAGGCTTTACAATTATTCTAATATTGTAATATTTTCAGATTTTTCAAAAAGTTTG
>Ga0049080_10000550_pt1 | contig 12617 bp, 6 predicted proteins | sample GreLakmeER15MSRF_FD_66716 | JGI IMG/M metagenome (GOLD analysis project Ga0049080, IMG submission 66716) | Freshwater lentic microbial communities from great Laurentian Lakes, MI, USA - Great Lakes metaG ER15MSRF | ecosystem: Environmental > Aquatic > Freshwater > Lake | place: Great Lakes... | reverse complement strand
TTGATGGTTACATAAATTATAAGTGTAACATAAGTGTGTTATCAGAAGATTACAAAATTTTTATAGACAGTTCTTCACCTGTGATAGAACAAAAAGACCTATACTGTTTTGAGGCTTCTTTATACAAACATTGGACCGAAGAGTTTAACTCAAGAAGGGTGTTTTTAAGTTTTGGGTTTATAGTACCATATAGTGTGGTTGGAAGAACGGAAAACGATCCAAGAGTTAGATTAAGTCAAAGAATTACAAAATATTTTCAAAAACATAGTTGATATAATTTATTTGAACTATTTATAAAATATGACACAAATCCAAATAAATTCCATAACTGGATCCGCATATCCATATACACTTTACGCTTGTGATGTTTATGGTAATCAATGTGTTTTAATTACGACTATACCTTCCACGGCAACGTTTCCATTAATCATTACATTACCACCACAATTTAACGGTGCGCCGGCAGTTGGGTTAAAAATGATTGATTCAACAGGGTGTGAATTATTTGGTGTAATCTATTGTCAAGGTATCAATAACGGTAAATTATTTGAGGACGGTGAAATATTCTTATTTATGGATGCAGAGATTTACATTTTTCAAGACCAATAATCATTTTTACAATATTTATTAATAAAAATATATAATGGGATTTCAAAGACTGACGGATAGGACAATTGCCACAGGTGTATCGATTAATGATTTAATACATATCGTTATTACCGGTGACACATCCCAAAATCCGGCAGGATCTTCGTATAAAGCAACAATTGCACAAGTAGGTGCCGCAATTTCTACTGTCGGTACTTCAGGTACTTCAGGTACTTCAGGTACAGATGGATCAAGCGGAACTGATGGAACCTCAGGAGCCAATGGGACTTCAGGAACAAATGGTACTTCAGGTGCAAACGGAACTTCAGGAACGAATGGTACTTCAGGATCTAATGGTACAGATGGAACGTCAGGGTCTAATGGTACCAACGGAACATCAGGGACTCACGGGACAAGTGGTACTGATGGTTCTTCAGGGACTAATGGTTCTTCAGGAACTAATGGTAGTAGCGGCACTAATGGTAGTAGTGGTACTAATGGTAGTAGTGGTACAGATGGGACTTCAGGCACTAACGGTACAAATGGTTCGTCAGGAACTAATGGAACAAATGGTTCGTCAGGAACTAATGGAACAAACGGAACAGATGGAACAAGCGGTACTAATGGGTCTTCAGGAACTAACGGAACAAGTGGTACTAATGGGACTTCAGGAACAAATGGGACAAGTGGTATATCGGGAGTAAATGGAACATCAGGTACTGATGGTAGTAGTGGAACAAACGGTACAGATGGTACATCAGGAACGAATGGTTCAAGCGGTACAAATGGAACTTCAGGATCAAGTGGAACGAATGGAACTTCAGGAACAAATGGCACTTCAGGATCAAGTGGAACGAATGGAACTAGCGGAACAAATGGGACTAGCGGAACAAATGGTACTTCAGGAACGAATGGAACATCAGGAACTAATGGTACAAACGGAACAGATGGAACTTCAGGAACCAACGGTACAAATGGCACTAGTGGAACGAATGGTTCAAACGGAACTGATGGTACTTCAGGAACTAATGGAACTAATGGAACTAATGGAACAAACGGTACGGATGGAACTAGCGGTACGAATGGAACTTCAGGTACTAATGGTACAAATGGAACTAATGGAACAGATGGAACAGATGGAACCAGCGGAACTAATGGTACTGACGGCACTTCAGGGACTAATGGTACAGATGGTAGTTCAGGGACTAATGGTACAAACGGAACTGATGGGACAAACGGAAGTTCAGGTACAAATGGAACTAGCGGTACTAACGGAACTGACGGATCTTCAGGGACTAATGGAACAGATGGTTCAAGTGGGACTAATGGAACGGATGGAAGTAGCGGAACAAATGGTACTAGCGGAACAAATGGTACAGACGGAACTAATGGAACAAATGGAACGGATGGTACTTCAGGTACAAATGGAACGGATGGAACCTCAGGTACAAATGGAACGGATGGGACTTCAGGTACTAACGGAACGGATGGGACTTCAGGTACAAATGGAACGGATGGGACTTCAGGGACTAACGGTACTGACGGAACAAATGGTACTGACGGATCAAGTGGTACTAGCGGAACAAATGGAACAGATGGTACTTCAGGTACTGATGGGACAAATGGATCTAGTGGAACGGATGGAACTTCAGGTACAGACGGAACTAATGGAACTTCAGGAACAAATGGTACAGATGGAACTTCTGGAACAAATGGAACAAATGGAACAAATGGTACTAGCGGTACTGATGGTACTAACGGAACTTCAGGTACTAACGGAACTTCAGGTACAGACGGAACTTCAGGTACAGACGGAACTTCAGGTACTAACGGTACTGATGGAACTTCAGGAACTTCAGGAACTGATGGAACTTCAGGAACTAATGGAACTTCAGGAACTAATGGTACAGACGGTACTTCAGGAACAAATGGTTCATCGGGTACAGATGGAACTTCAGGGACAAACGGTACTGACGGAACTAGTGGAACTGATGGAACATCAGGAACTAACGGAACAAATGGTAGTTCGGGGACTGACGGTACTAGCGGAACAGATGGATCTAGTGGAACAAATGGTACTGATGGAACTTCAGGAACAAACGGAACTGACGGATCTTCAGGGACTAACGGAACAGATGGAAGTTCTGGAACTAATGGTACGGACGGAACTTCAGGGACAAATGGTACGGACGGAACTTCAGGGACAAATGGAACAAATGGGTCAGACGGAACTTCAGGAACAAATGGAACAGATGGAACTTCAGGAACTAACGGAACGGATGGAACTTCAGGAACAAACGGAACTAATGGAACAAATGGTACTGACGGAACTTCAGGAACATCACCATTAATTTGTACACCATTCTTAGCGGGAGATTATTATTTTCAATCGGTAGCTCAAACATACAATGGTCCTTCCTACGCAAATATGGCATGGGGACCTGGACAAACATTAAGTGTATATGCCCCTGGTGATGATATTATACAATATATGTTAATTAGCGGTTATACCGCCTCAACGGGTGATTTAATTGCAATTATTACATATTCTCAAAGTCCAGGTTATAAAACAATTGGAGGTGTTTATCTTTGTCTTGTTGGAGAACAAGGTACATCCGGCACAAATGGTACTTCAGGAACTAATGGTACGGACGGAACCTCAGGTACTAATGGAACAGATGGTACTAACGGTACAGACGGAACTTCAGGTTCAAATGGGACTAGTGGAACTGATGGAACTTCAGGAACCGACGGAACTAATGGATCAAGTGGAACTGATGGGACTAGCGGAACAAACGGAACTTCAGGGACTAATGGAACAGATGGTACGGATGGAACTTCAGGGACTAATGGAACTTCAGGTACGAGCGGAACGAATGGAACTTCAGGTACTAGCGGAACGAATGGAACTTCGGGTACGAGCGGAACGAATGGAACTTCAGGAACAAATGGTACTAGTGGAACTAACGGGACAAGTGGTACCAACGGTACTAGCGGAACAAATGGAACTTCGGGTACTAATGGTACGGATGGTACTAATGGAACTTCGGGGACAAATGGAACGAATGGAACTTCGGGAACCAACGGAACATCAGGAACCAACGGAACATCAGGTACCAACGGTACAAATGGAACTTCAGGTACAAATGGTACATCGGGAACTAATGGAACTAACGGTACGTCAGGAACATCGGGTACTAATGGTACCAATGGAACTTCAGGAACAAATGGTACTTCAGGAACAAATGGTACAGATGGAACTTCAGGCACTAATGGAACTTCAGGCACTAACGGAACAAATGGTACTAGTGGAACTAACGGAACTTCAGGAACAAACGGAACGAATGGGACTAGCGGAACAAATGGTACTAACGGAACATCTGGTACTAACGGAACAAACGGTACTTCGGGAACTAACGGCACATCAGGCACAAATGGAACCAATGGTACTAGCGGCACCAATGGAACAAACGGATCATCGGGAACTAATGGGACTTCAGGTACAAATGGAACGGACGGAACATCTGGTACTAACGGAACCAATGGTACTAATGGTACGAGCGGTACTAATGGCACTTCAGGTACAAATGGAACTAATGGAACCAATGGGTCTTCAGGAACCGATGGGACAAATGGAACCAACGGGACTAGCGGAACTAATGGAACTAATGGAACTTCGGGTACAAATGGGACTTCAGGTACAAATGGAACAAATGGTACAAGTGGAACGAACGGTACTAATGGAACTAGCGGAACCAATGGAACGAATGGTACTAACGGGACATCAGGAACAAATGGTACAAGTGGAACGTCAGGAACTAACGGAACGAATGGTACTTCAGGTACTAATGGAACAAGTGGTACTAGCGGAACGAACGGTACTAATGGAACATCGGGAACAAACGGAACATCAGGTACTAGCGGAACAAATGGTACGGACGGTACTTCAGGTACTAACGGAACATCGGGAACAAATGGGACTTCAGGTACGAATGGTACATCAGGTACTAATGGTACAAACGGAACTTCAGGTACAAATGGTACTAACGGAACGTCGGGAACGAATGGTACTAACGGAACTAGCGGATCAAATGGCACTAGTGGTACAAATGGTACTTCAGGTACAGACGGTACTAGCGGAACAAATGGAACCAACGGAACGTCGGGAACGAATGGTACGAACGGAACGAATGGTACAAGCGGGACTAATGGAACTTCGGGAACGAACGGTACTAACGGAACTTCAGGTACGAATGGTACAAACGGAACATCAGGTACCAACGGTACTAATGGTACGGATGGAACTTCAGGGACTAATGGAACATCAGGCACAAATGGTACTAGCGGGACAAATGGAACATCTGGTACTAACGGAACAGATGGTACATCGGGAACAAACGGAACGTCAGGTACGAACGGAACCAATGGAACAAGTGGAACTAACGGGACTAATGGTACAAGCGGGACAAATGGAACTTCAGGTACTAACGGAACGAATGGAACTAGTGGTACAAATGGGACAGATGGAACTTCAGGTACTAACGGAACAAATGGAACTAGCGGAACGAATGGTACAAACGGTACATCAGGAACTAATGGAACATCGGGGACTAACGGAACAAATGGGACCTCAGGAACTAACGGAACATCAGGTACTAATGGCACTAGCGGAACTAATGGGACAAACGGTACATCAGGTACCAATGGAACTTCAGGGACGAATGGTACAAACGGAACTAGCGGAACGAATGGAACAAATGGTACATCAGGAACCAACGGTACGTCAGGTACAAACGGTACTAATGGAACTTCAGGTACTAACGGAACATCAGGAACTAATGGTACCTCAGGTACAAACGGAACAAATGGTACAAACGGGACTAACGGAACATCTGGAACAAATGGAACAAATGGTTCAAGTGGTACTAACGGTACTAGCGGAACAAATGGTACCTCAGGTACAAACGGAACAAATGGTACAAACGGGACTAACGGAACATCTGGAACAAATGGTACAAGTGGAACTAACGGTACATCTGGAACAAATGGTACGAATGGTACTAGTGGAACCAATGGAACTTCGGGAACTAATGGAACAAACGGAACATCAGGTACGAATGGAACTAATGGAACTTCTGGTACAAACGGTACAAGTGGTACCAACGGTACTTCAGGTACTAATGGTACATCAGGTACAAACGGAACAAATGGTTCAAGCGGTACGAATGGTACTTCGGGAACTAATGGAACAAGCGGCACAAATGGAACCTCAGGGACTAACGGAACAAATGGTACTAGTGGTACGAATGGAACTTCGGGAACTAATGGTACTTCAGGGACTAACGGAACAAATGGGACATCAGGTACGAATGGGACAAATGGAACTAGTGGAACAAATGGTACCAATGGAACTTCAGGCACTAATGGAACAAACGGTACATCGGGTACAAATGGTACGAGCGGGACCAATGGAACTTCGGGAACAAATGGAACTAGTGGTACTAACGGTACGAATGGAACATCAGGTACGGATGGAACTAACGGTACTTCGGGAACAAATGGAACTTCAGGAACTAATGGAACTTCAGGAACTAATGGAACTAATGGTACATCAGGGACTAACGGAACGTCAGGAACCAACGGAACAAATGGAACTTCAGGTACGAATGGAACTTCAGGAACGAATGGTACATCAGGTACTAACGGTACGAATGGAACATCAGGGACAAACGGTACTTCAGGTACTAACGGTACGAATGGAACATCAGGGACAAACGGTACTTCAGGAACAAATGGAACTTCAGGTACGAACGGAACGTCAGGTACTAACGGAACGAATGGAACGTCAGGTACTAACGGTACTTCAGGAACAAATGGAACTAACGGAACTTCAGGAACAAATGGTACTAGCGGTACAAATGGAACTTCAGGGTCAAGCGGAACAAATGGTACTAGCGGTACAAATGGTACTAGCGGTACAAATGGAACTTCAGGTTCAAGCGGAACAAATGGTACGAATGGAACATCGGGAACTTCAGGTACGAATGGAACATCTGGAACAAATGGGACAAGTGGTATATCGGGAGTAAATGGAACATCAGGTACCAATGGTACTTCAGGAACAAACGGAACTTCAGGGACGAATGGTACAAACGGAACTTCAGGTACCAACGGTACATCAGGAACAAACGGTACGAATGGATCTTCGGGAACAAACGGAACTAGTGGAACGAATGGAACTTCGGGGACAAACGGAACAAATGGTACGAGCGGTACTAATGGAACATCAGGAACGAATGGTACTTCAGGTACTAACGGAACAGATGGGACTAGTGGAACAAACGGAACAAATGGTACAAATGGGACTTCAGGAACAAATGGAACTAGCGGAACGAATGGAACCTCAGGTACTAACGGAACGAATGGTACATCGGGAACAAACGGGACGAATGGAACATCAGGGACAAATGGAACGAACGGAACCAGCGGTACTAATGGAACATCAGGAACGAATGGCACAAATGGAACATCGGGAACGAATGGTACTTCAGGGACTAACGGAACAAATGGTACGAATGGTACGAATGGTACTAGTGGAACCAATGGAACTTCGGGAACTAACGGTACTAATGGAACTTCAGGAACCAACGGAACTTCAGGTACCAACGGTACTTCGGGAACAAATGGTACTAACGGTACTTCAGGTACAAATGGAACTTCAGGTACAAATGGAACTTCAGGAACTAATGGAACTAATGGGTCAAGTGGTACTAATGGAACATCAGGTACAAACGGAACTTCAGGTACAAACGGAACTTCAGGTACAAATGGAACTAATGGATCAAGTGGAACTAACGGAACTTCAGGCACAAATGGATCAAGTGGAACTAACGGAACTTCAGGTACTAATGGTACAAACGGAACTTCAGGTACGAACGGTACTTCAGGTACAAATGGAACTAATGGATCTTCAGGTACAAATGGAACTTCAGGAACAAATGGAACTAATGGAACTTCAGGAACAAATGGAACTAATGGATCTTCAGGTACAAATGGAACTTCAGGAACAAATGGAACTAATGGATCTTCAGGTACAAATGGAACTAATGGAACATCAGGTACAAATGGAACATCAGGTACAAATGGTACTTCAGGAACTAATGGAACTAATGGGTCAAGTGGAACAAATGGTACTTCAGGAACAAATGGTACTTCAGGAACAAATGGTACTTCAGGAACTAATGGTACTTCAGGAACTAATGGAACTAATGGGTCAAGTGGAACAAATGGTACTTCAGGAACAAATGGTACTTCAGGAACTAATGGAACTAATGGGTCAAGTGGAACAAATGGTACAAACGGAACTTCAGGAACGAACGGAACAAACGGTACTTCAGGTACTAATGGAACTTCAGGTACAAATGGAACTAATGGAACATCAGGAACGAATGGAACAAATGGAACCAATGGTACGTCAGGTACGAACGGAACTTCAGGTACAAATGGAACTAATGGATCTTCAGGTACAAACGGAACTTCAGGTACAAATGGTACAAACGGAACTTCAGGTACAAATGGAACTAACGGTACTTCGGGTACCAATGGAACTTCAGGTACTAACGGAACAAATGGTACAAACGGCACATCAGGAACTAATGGAACTAGCGGAACCAATGGTACATCAGGGACTAATGGGACTTCAGGTACTAATGGAACTAATGGGTCTTCAGGTACGAACGGAACTTCAGGTACCAACGGTACCAACGGTACAAGTGGAACGAATGGAACCTCAGGTACGAATGGTACTTCAGGGACTAACGGAACAAATGGAACAAATGGTACGAGCGGGACCAATGGAACATCAGGTACAAACGGAACGAATGGAACTAACGGTACATCGGGTACTAATGGAACTAATGGGTCTTCAGGTACGAACGGTACATCGGGCACTAATGGAACAAATGGAACATCAGGAACAAATGGTACAAGCGGTACTAACGGAACTAATGGAACTTCGGGTACGAATGGAACTAACGGAACATCGGGTACGAACGGGACTAGTGGTACAAACGGAACTTCAGGAACGAATGGTACAAATGGAACTTCAGGTACTAATGGAACATCAGGTACTAACGGAACGTCAGGAACCAACGGAACAAACGGAACTTCAGGTACGAATGGAACTTCAGGAACGAATGGTACAAGTGGAACTAACGGAACAAACGGGACTAGCGGTACAAACGGAACCAATGGAACTTCAGGAACGAACGGTACAAACGGAACTTCAGGAACAAATGGTACGAATGGATCTAGTGGATCTAGTGGACTTTCTGGCGTTGATGGGACTGATGGTACATCAGGTACAAACGGAACTTCAGGGACAAATGGTACATCTGGAACTAACGGAACTAACGGTACCTCAGGAACAAATGGTACGAACGGAACTTCAGGCACTAATGGCACAAATGGATCTTCAGGTACTAATGGTACGTCAGGTACTAACGGAACATCAGGTACAAATGGTACGAACGGAACATCTGGAACTAATGGTACATCAGGTACAAATGGTACATCAGGTACAAATGGTACGAACGGAACATCTGGAACTAATGGTACAAACGGAACTTCAGGAACTAATGGGACTTCAGGGACAAATGGAACGTCAGGTACTAACGGGACTTCAGGTACGAATGGTACAAATGGTACATCAGGAACCAACGGTACTTCAGGAACGAATGGTACAAACGGAACAAATGGGACTTCAGGTACGAATGGTACAAGTGGAACTAACGGAACAAACGGGACTTCAGGAACTAATGGAACAAACGGGACTTCAGGTACAAATGGAACAAATGGGACTTCAGGAACTAACGGAACATCAGGCACCAATGGAACCTCAGGTACTAACGGGACTTCAGGAACGAATGGTACAAACGGAACAAATGGGACTTCAGGTACAAATGGAACTTCAGGAACGAATGGTACCAACGGTACAAGTGGAACAAATGGAACATCGGGTACTAATGGTACAAACGGAACTTCAGGTACAAACGGAACTTCAGGTACTAACGGGACTTCAGGTACTAACGGGACTAATGGAACTTCGGGAACAAATGGTTCAAGTGGTACCAACGGTACGAATGGAACTTCAGGTACCAACGGAACTTCAGGAACGAATGGTACAAACGGAACTTCAGGGACGAACGGTACTAATGGTACAAGCGGAACGAATGGTACTAATGGTACATCAGGAACTAATGGAACTTCAGGTACCAATGGTACAAATGGAACTAGCGGTACTAATGGAACATCAGGTACTAACGGAACATCGGGCACTAACGGAACGAATGGAACGTCAGGGACAAATGGTACTAATGGGACTTCAGGAACGAATGGAACTAATGGTACAAACGGTACGTCGGGGACTAATGGAACTTCAGGTACGAACGGAACTAATGGTACATCAGGAACAAATGGAACGAATGGAACTTCGGGTACTAATGGAACTTCAGGAACTAATGGCACGAGCGGGACCAATGGAACGAACGGAACCAGCGGTACTAATGGTACAAACGGAACCTCAGGAACGAATGGAACATCTGGTACTAACGGAACGTCAGGAACCAACGGAACAAACGGAACATCAGGTACGAATGGAACTAGCGGAACCAATGGAACAAATGGAACTTCGGGAACAAATGGAACTTCAGGTACAAACGGAACATCAGGTACAAATGGTACGAACGGAACATCTGGAACTAATGGTACATCAGGTACAAACGGAACAAATGGTACTTCGGGAACTAACGGTACAAGTGGAACCAATGGAACTTCAGGTACTAACGGAACAAACGGTACTAGCGGAACTAATGGCACATCGGGAACTAACGGAACTTCAGGTACGAATGGTACAAATGGAACTTCAGGTACAAACGGAACAAATGGAACAAACGGAACGTCAGGAACTAATGGAACTTCAGGTACAAACGGAACAAATGGAACAAACGGAACGTCAGGAACTAATGGAACATCAGGTACAAATGGAACAAGTGGAACTAACGGAACAAATGGGACTTCAGGTACGAATGGTACTAACGGTACAAGTGGAACCAATGGAACAAACGGTACTAGCGGAACTAATGGAACTTCGGGAACTAATGGAACTTCAGGTACAAACGGAACAAATGGTACTAGCGGAACAAATGGTACTAGCGGAACAAATGGTACCAACGGCACTAATGGTACATCTGGTACGAATGGAACATCGGGAACAAATGGTACGAACGGAACATCGGGAACTAACGGAACGAATGGTACTAATGGAACTTCAGGAACAAATGGTACAAGCGGAACGAATGGTACATCAGGAACTAACGGGACTTCAGGCACCAATGGTACAAATGGTACATCAGGAACAAACGGATCATCTGGCACTAACGGAACGAATGGAACGTCAGGGACAAATGGTACATCAGGTACTAATGGAACATCTGGTACGAATGGCACTAACGGAACATCAGGTACGAATGGAACTAATGGTACAAACGGAACTTCAGGTACGAACGGTACTAACGGAACATCGGGAACTAATGGTACAAACGGTACGTCGGGGACTAATGGAACTAATGGTACATCAGGGACTAACGGAACTAATGGTACATCAGGGACTAACGGAACGTCAGGAACCAACGGGACAAACGGTACTTCAGGTACGAATGGAACATCGGGAACTAATGGAACTTCGGGAACCAACGGTACTTCAGGTACGAATGGTACAAACGGAACCAATGGAACTTCGGGTACAAACGGTACATCAGGAACTAATGGTACTTCAGGTACTAATGGTACAAACGGAACTTCAGGTACGAATGGAACATCAGGTACAAATGGAACTAATGGATCTTCAGGTACTAATGGAACTAATGGATCTTCAGGTACGAATGGAACATCAGGTACAAATGGAACTAATGGATCTTCAGGTACGAATGGAACCAATGGAACATCAGGAACTAACGGAACATCAGGTACAAATGGAACCAATGGATCTTCGGGAACAAACGGTACAAACGGAACTAGCGGAACAAATGGTACTAGCGGAACTAATGGAACTTCAGGTACAAACGGAACAAATGGTACTAGCGGAACGAATGGAACAAACGGAACAAATGGTACTAGCGGTACTAATGGTACAAATGGAACTAGCGGAACAAATGGTACTAGCGGAACTAATGGAACTTCAGGTACAAACGGAACAAATGGTACTAGCGGAACGAATGGAACTTCGGGAACTAATGGAACTTCAGGAACTAATGGAACAAATGGAACAAATGGAACTTCAGGTACAAACGGAACAAATGGTACTAGCGGAACGAATGGAACTTCGGGAACTAATGGAACTTCAGGTACAAATGGAACTTCAGGAACAAACGGAACAAATGGTACTAGCGGTACTAATGGATCTTCAGGAACAAATGGTACTAATGGTACTAATGGATCTTCGGGTACTAATGGTACGAGCGGAACTAATGGAACTAGCGGTACCAATGGAACATCAGGTACAAGAGGCACAAGTGGTACCAACGGTACGAATGGAACAAATGGTACATCAGGTACTAATGGAACATCGGGAATTGATGGACAAGTAGGTGTTGCAGGTAATGATGGTTCAAATAGTGCAAGGTGGAAGTATGATATTGGTGGATATCCTACTGCAGGTACAAATTATTTTGTCGCAAATTCTTCAACAGTTGCATCAATTACTACCTTTTATTTTAATTATTACGAGATTAATGGAATTAATTTTGATAATTGGTGGACAACCTTAGATACTGTAAAGACTGCAGGTAATGTGTGTTATTTACAAATAACGGAAGTTGGTAGTAATAATGTAATTGGAATATATCGGGTTAGTACTATGACTGATTCAGGAACTGATTGGAAAGTTGATGTCTCAACTTTTATTTCTGGACAGGGAACATTAATTGACCAAGCAATTTATAGTATTTCATGGGTATATAACGGTAAAGATG
>Ga0049080_10000548_pt1 | contig 12643 bp, 20 predicted proteins | sample GreLakmeER15MSRF_FD_66716 | JGI IMG/M metagenome (GOLD analysis project Ga0049080, IMG submission 66716) | Freshwater lentic microbial communities from great Laurentian Lakes, MI, USA - Great Lakes metaG ER15MSRF | ecosystem: Environmental > Aquatic > Freshwater > Lake | place: Great Lakes... | reverse complement strand
AAAGTGCTAAACAATGGTATGGCCGCGTGGCCTCAATTATGTTTGAAGAATTTGGAGTTAAAGAATGACCGATATTGAAATAGCAGTAGTTGCAGTCTTGATGTTTATTCAAGGAATCACAGTTGGGTATATTCTATGGGCGCCCGCTACTCCTTTTAAACAAGGACTAGTCGATGGCTTGTCTTTAAAGTTCCTGTGGGGTAGATTTGTAAAATGAACGAACGAATTAAAGAACTTGCCGAACAGGCTGGTATGGTTAAAATACTTGAAGAACATGCCCACGAATATGGCAATGGTATGTTTGAGAATACTCCGTATCCAGAATTGGAAAAGTTCGTCGAGTTGATTGTTAAGGAATGTAATCAGGCAGTGTTGGAAGTGCCACTTTACTACAAAGACTATCGCAGTCAAATTGAAGAAGCTGTAATTCGTGATTGTGCTAGAGCAGTATTAGAAAAATTCGGAGTTGAACAATGATCAAAGAATTATCTTACAGACAAATAGATGCAACTTTGAAATGGACTGCCACAGTCCTTATCCTAATAGGTGCAATTTTAACTAGTTTGGCCATCGATCCTTGGAACATTTATCTAATGAATGTGGGCACACTAGTTTGGTTGATTTGGAGCTTGCGAATTCGTGACAATGCGCTTATAGTTGTGAATGCAGGACTGCTAATAATTTATCTTATGGGCGTCGGGAGAGTAATACTACAATGAGTCACACTTATCTTCTTAGTTGGGATTGCACCGGGCTTGAAGCCGTCGTCAATATTTCCAATATTGAAAAGGAACAGATGTGGGCCGCACTGTCTGAAAAAGAACCCAACCCCAACAAAGGTCGACCAAATACAGTAAACAGTATTGTAAACATGATTATGATGAGAGCTAGGGTGAATTCTCAACGACATTATGAGATTTATTGTATTGACACAGATGACAGTATTACTACAGAAGACTTTCGAACAATGTTCGACGAAGACCCTCAACACATGGCCGACTTAGTCAGAGAACGTGGCCGAAAGTTGTACAGTGATCGACAAAAAGACAACGAAATTAAGATTCGTTAGCAGGGAAAAAACCGATAAATACTAACTTATGATATTTGGATATTTTACATTATTAGTAGCACTAGTAATCAGTGCAGTGGCCGCATACTATAGTATCGTGGGCCTTACTGCCATTTTTGCCGCCGCAGTTATTCCTATTATCATCATGGGCGCGGCATTAGAAGTTGGTAAAGTCACAGCCGCAGTATGGTTGAAACTTAATTGGGAACGTGCTAGTTGGACGTACAAATTTTATCTAGTACCTGCTGTGGCGTTTTTGATGATACTAACCAGCATGGGTATTTTTGGATTCCTTAGCAAGGCCCACAGTGATCAAAGTTTGATCGGCGGAGATGTTCAAAGCAAAATTGCAATCTATGATGAAAAAATTAAAACAGCAAAAGAGAATATTGAGGCTGACCGCAAACAACTCAAACAAATGGATGAGGCTGTTGATCAAGTCATGGCAAGGAGCACAACAGAAGAAGGTGCGACTAAGTCCAATGCTATTCGTCGGGCTCAAGCCCGCGATAGGACTGCTTTGGCCAAGAGCATTGAAGCCAACCAAAAACTTATTGGTGTTCTCAATGACGAAGCCGCTCCAATACGAGCAGAAATACGTAAGGTGGAAGCAGAAGTAGGTCCAATAAAATATATCGCTGCCTTGGTCTATGGAGACAACCCCGATGCCAATCTATTAGAGGCAGCAGTACGATGGGTAATTATCTTAATTGTTGCAGTATTTGACCCATTGGCTCTTGTATTAATTCTGGCTGCACAACAAAGCATTCGTTGGGCCAAAGAAGAACGGGAGAGAAAAGAACTAGAAAAACTTTTCCAAGACGATGCTAGACAAGAATTAGAAAACGATCCCGAGCTCAATATAACTCCTGATCCATACGTTGCTGATGTTGGCGAAAAGCCCACACAAGCAGAACTTGAAGAAATAAAAGAATCACCGCAGGAAGAAACATTACCTAGTGCAGACTCTAATATAACAGCACAGTCGGCACCACCTGAAAATGACTTTGACCTAAGCAAACATCCGTACCTTAATAAACCGTTTATTCACTTTACAAATTTAAAGCCTATGGTTTATAAACCAGACCCAGTCATTGAACCAGAAGTAACACCGATTCCAGCAATTGAACCCATAATTGAACAATCAAGTCAAGAGATACGACCCGAAGCAAACGATGCGATCAACAAATTTGTTAAAGTGCCCGAAACAGCGAATCGTATTAAAAAAGAATCTCCTCCGGTGCCAGAGACTTTAAATGTTAGAAAACTGCAACCAGACAATGTAGAGTCAATTGCTATAAAAAGTGGATTTGGTACTACGTTTCCCGACAGTTCAGTTAAAGGTGACATGTACCTGAGAGTTGACTATCTTCCAAATAAACTATTCAAACACAATGGATTTAAATGGATTGAAGTTGACAAAGACAAAACAGATAGTTATACTTACGACGAACAATATATACAATACCTGATTGAAAAAATTAGATCAGGAGAATATGAAATAGATCAATTAAGTGAAACTGAACAAGATTTAGTAGCACAGCAACTTCAAAAAAATAATGCAAAAACCTAAAATATCAATTTTATTACCAACAAGAAAAAGAACAGAGGCTGTAATCAAGAGTGTGGGCAGTCTTTTGAGTACTGCAAAAGATCCTAGTCAAATTGAAATATTGATTGCCTATGATGACGATGATGACGAAAGCAGAGAATTCTTTAGTACAACATGGCACCCATTTGTGGAGCAATGCGGTACAACCACAAAAGTTTTTGAAAGTGAACGTTACGGTTATCTAAGATTATACAAGTATGTAAATATGTTAGGTACTCAAGCATCGGGCGATTGGATTATGTTTTGGAACGACGATGCTCTTATGCTCACTGATAACTGGGACGAAGAAATATATAAACACAATGGATTCTTTGGACTATTAAGAATGCCCTGTGTTACTATGAATCATCCATTTGCATTATTTCCCATTATACCAAGATCTTGGATTGACTTCTTTGGCCAAATCAGTCCTGTGAATCACAGTGATTGGTGGATCTATAATGTTACTGCACCGGTTGGTAGATTGTTGAACATTCCTGTTCAAGTTTATCATGATCGTGCAGATGTTACGGGCGGCAATAATGACGAAACATTTAAAGAACAAAGTTATGCCGCCGACGGTAAAGATCCAACAAACCCTGAAGATTACGCACATCCTGATAGACAGCGGGACTTGATGGATTGGATCACTAAAATAGCATATAAGATTAAAGATGAACAACCAGTTACTTGAACAAATTAGAACTTATTGGAACAATAGGCCCTGTAATATACGACATAGCCGTAGTCCAATCGGAACGAAAGAATACTTCGATGAAGTCGAAGCTCGCAGATATGCCAACGAACCGCACAACTATACTTTTCCAGAATTCGAACGATGGAAAGGAAAACGTGTACTTGAAATTGGTTGCGGAATAGGCACCGACGCTACAAACTTTGCTCGAGCTGGAGCAATATATACCGGGGTTGATTTAAGTTATGAAAGTATTAAACTGGCACGTACCCGATTTGACGTATTTGGTCTTCAAGGTGAATTCATTGAATGTAATGCAGAAGAATTAAATCATGTATTTGACCCACATGAAAAGTTTGATTTAATTTATAGCTTTGGAGTCATACATCATGCTCCTAGACCCGATAGAGTAGTTGCTTGTTTGCCTGGTCTTTTAGCGCCCGAAGGGGAAGTTAAATGTATGCTATATGCTAAAAATAGCTGGAAAAATATCATGATTGAAGCAGAATGGGATCAGCCTGAAGCACAGGATAATTGCCCACAGGCAATGACATACACTAAACAAGAAGCAAGAGAATTATTTAGAAATTTTGACAATGTTCACGTCGAGCAAGATTTCATTTTTCCTTGGAATATAGAACATTATGTTAAATACGAGTATGTAAAACAGCCCTGGTTTGAAGCTATGCCGCCAGAATTGTTTAAGATTTTAGAACGTGCTCTTGGATGGCACTTAATGATTACAGCAAAGAAATAATATGCCCAGATTTATTACCCCGCCGGATGTAGAATACGAAAAATCTATTCCCAAAGTTTTAATTAGAAATTGTAATTGGACTGGGGAGCAAATACAATTTTTACTCGAGAATTTAGGAGATAAAAATTACGACATTTATCTCTATCACGACAACATGAATGACATTCAGTGGTTTGAGGGTATTAGAGCCATGACAAACTCTAACCATGTCTACGATTTTAAAAACTACACACAACGTGATACCTTAGAATGGCTTAAGGAAGTTGACAATGAGTTTTGACAGGCCTAAGCGAGCTCGTGGATTAGTAGTCTATGTCAGAGATGACAATGTAGAAAAAGCAATTCGAAAATTTAAGAAAAAAGTGTCAGACTCCAGTGTCCTGCAAACTTTTAAAGAAAAAGAGTTTTATGAAAAGCCTACTACAACTAGAAAAAAGAAAATCAGTGCAGCAAAAAATCGATGGCACAAAAAACTAGAAGCACAGCAACTACCTAAGAAATTGTACTGATGTATGTTGAGTTTCAATTGACGACTAAGGATGATAACCATAACCGCACAGTAAGAACAGAACTGGCTCATTTTTTAATAAACAGGGATTTACACGCATGGAGCGATCGATATGATATCCCTTACAAAACCAAAGTCCATAAACTAACTAAAAGAGTAATGTTCGACAACATTGAGACTTATTCGTTTTTTGCTCTGACTTTCGAACCCACTAGTTACACGGCCACTCGTTGGAGTTTAATTGAACCAATGAGTCGCCCCAAATCAATTGACTAAAGATTCTTTTCAAAGTATAATAAATAATATGTAGATGCCCGGGCGGGGTCTACTTCACAAGTCATAATTTTGCTTAATAAAGGAGATTAAAAAATGACACAATATTCAATTCACACCATCGACCTTCCTGCTTTAGCTCGTCATGCCATCGGTTTTGACCGTATGTTTGAAGAACTTAACAGGACGTTTGCCAACAGCAAAGGTGGAGATAATTATCCACCGCACAACGTGGTTCAACTTGACGACACACATTACATCATTGAAGTGGCTGTCGCAGGTTTTACCGAGGAAGAACTAGACGTAGAATTAAAAGAAAATGTTCTAATAGTTAAAGGTCAGCGAACAAAAACTGAAGAAACTGCACCTAAATACCTACATAAAGGTATTAGTGCTCGTAACTTCGTTCGCAATTTTCCGTTAGCTGAAAACGTAGAAGTTCGTGGGGCTACTGTGAATAACGGTATTCTTAGTGTAGCACTAGAGCTTATAGTTCCAGAAGAACAAAAACCTAAAAAAATTGCAATTACTTTTACCAAGTAATTGAATTAAGGGCAGCTTATACTGCCCTTTTTTATCATTCAATTTGAATTAGATATCTTTTTCTAGTATAATATATTTTTAAGAATAGAAACTAACATGACATCTGTTGCAGAACCAAAAGTAATTCCAAAAATTAAACCTAAAAGTGATATCCCGGAACCAGTAAGATATAATGTAATTTATATCAATGACGAAGTTACTACTCAGGAATTTGTAGTCGAGACCCTAGTCTTGATTTTTAATTATGGTCAACTTGAAGCAGAAGAACTTACAATGAAAATCCATACTGATGGGTCCTCGATAGTTGCCACTCTGCCCTATGAAATGGCTGAACAAAAAGGTGTCGAAGTTACCTTGCTGGCTCGAAAACATGGATTTCCCCTAGTAGTTAAACTAGAGCCAGAATCTTAATAAGCAAATTGCTAGCGATAAATATCATTGCAACGCCGAGTATTTCGACGTCGGATCTACATTGACGCCTAGGGTAACAAACCCTTTTACCAACGTACTACGCTTGGAACGCCACCCGTATGTGAATTTTTCACTAGCATCTTAAAATTAAATTTAAAGGATGATAAATGAAAAAAATTTTATTCGGCTTGGCTTTTATTTTCTCCACTTTAGTTCAAGCACAAACAACCTTAATTCAGATTGTTGTACCCAACCCTCCCGGGGGTGTTGTGGATATATATGGCCGAGCTATGGCCAAAGTTATCAATGAAACCAACAGTGGCGTTAATGCTATAGTGATTAATAAACCTGGTGCCGATGGGAAAATCGGTGTACGTTATTTTTTAGAAAATAGCACAAAACAAGATATGATCTTGGTTGCGGCCACAGGGCCTATACTTTTTAATAAAGTGTTCAGTCGACGACTAGATTACGATTTTAAAGATTTTGATTTTATTCTACCGTTGGGCACAACTCCCATTGCGCTGGCAGCTTCAAAATCCAGTGGTATTACCAGTGTAAATGACTTAATTAAATATTCCGAAAAGAAGTCATTGAATTGCGCGGGCGGAAGTTCAGCTATTGTGTTTGCGGGAAAGATGTTTCTTCAACAACTTAAAGTAACCAATGTAGAATTTATTCCGTTCAAAGGCACTGGCGATCTTGTTCCGGCGTTTATGTCTGGGGCAATAGATTGTATGTTTGATCCAATTCCAACTATTCCGCAGAATGACAAGACTGTGTTACTGGCTGTTAGTAGTCCGAACAAATGGCCTGATAATCCTTCCCTGCCTTTATTTGCAGATTCCGTTCCAAACTTTAACTTTTTTAATTTTTACGGTTTTGCTGTTAACAGTAAATTAGACAAAGGGGACAAAGAAAGACTGTTGACCATCGTCGACAAAGCTTCTAAAACTCAACAATGGTTAACTGGTCAACCTAAAGGTATTCAAGTTTCTCAGCCTGTTAAAGATTCGCATGGTTGGCTAGAACAAAGGTACAATGCCTATGAAAAAGTTCGTAAAAGCTTAAACATTGAACAGGTAGAATAATGGAATTCAAAGAGCGTAGCGCATTTTATACTGTGGGAACAAAAAAGTTTTACAGTAAAAGTCTTGCGTTAATTGAAGCTACAAAAACAAACATACACCCAGAATGGCATTTTGGCAATGGTGTCTTTGACACAGTTGACTGGAGTAAGCCCATCGACAGCGATATCAATGTTGCCTATAAGGCCCGTGCAAAGCAATTGCGTGAAAAATACGATTATCTTGTATTATGTTTCAGTGGCGGCAGTGACAGCACAACTATTTTACAAAGTTTTCTTAGTCAAGATCTTAGAATAGATGAGGTCCTAGTAAAGTGGCCTGTTAAAGCCACGCAAGGGCTTTACAAACCCAACACACTTAAAACGCCAGAGAACATGTTAAGTGAATGGGACTTATCCATTAAACCACAATTGGAATATCTTTCAACCTATCATCCCGACATTAAAATTACTATACAAGATTGGAGTGATGATGTTGAAAAAGAATTAGTAGAAGAGGATTGGTTTAGTATAAACGATCATTTGAATCCAGGGGTGTTTAGAAAATATGGTGGACTAACTGCTACAGCAACAGAATCGGCAATGATTGAACAAGGTAAAACAACAGCAGTCATTTGGGGAATAGATAAGCCGCAATTAATGTATAAGGATGGCGCCATTTATCTTTACTTCCTGGACAAGTTTGTTAACTTTGCTTTCATCAGTGGCACCGCTAATAGAAATGTGGAATTATTTTATTGGACTCCGGACTATACTGATTTAATCGTAACACAAGCAAGATTAGTCTACGAATATTTTGTTCGTAATCCAAAAATGGTTTCGATAATCGATTGGGACAATAGACAAAAAAATGATAGGACTACCTACAGTGATATTGTGAGATCGATTGTCTATCCAAGTTGGAATAAAAATATATTTCAATGTGGTAAACCCAGTCAAATTGTTAAATGTGAATACGATGCTTGGATGTTTCAACATTTGAAAAATTATAGATATTTGCAAAGTTGGGAACACGGTCTCAAAAACATTCAAAATGTTATCGACAAAAAATACTATCAGCTTGGAAAGCAGGGACAGTTCGATGGGTGGGTAGGATTTATTAGTCCGTTCTATAAAATTGGACCTGTATATCAACTTGACAATAATTTTTCTATGTAGTATAATATGTCATGGATATAATGCTTGACTTAGAAACACTGGCCACAAGCCCCGACAGTGTTATTTTAACTTTTGGGGCAGTTAAATTTAATCCTTTTGATCCGGAATCTGACATGGATCAAGGACTTTATTTTCGAATTAACGTCGACGAACAAATTGCTCTGGGGCGCCACGTAGATGATGGTACCGTTGCATGGTGGGGAACACAAAGCGACGAAGTTCGAGAAGAAGCCCTGGGTGAACATGATCGAGTTAGTTTAGAAAACTTTACAGCAGAGTTAAACAAGTTTGTGGTCGGTGCAAATCGTATTTGGGCACAGGGACCTGTGTTCGATATTGTTATTTTAGAAAACTTATACAGACAACTAAAGAAACCAACCCCGTGGCCTTACTACTTGATCAGAGACAGTAGAACTCTTTTAAAGGCATTGGGTGACACCCGAAAAGGTGGCGCATTATTGCACAATGCTTTGGCTGATTGTGTGAGCCAAGCACAGGCAATACAAAATGCAGTAAGTCGCTACGAACTTAAAGAACTATGAACAAATATTATCTAGCTTATGGGATGAACACTAATTTAGAAGGAATGTCAAGACGTTGCCCGGCAGCAGTCAGTTTGGGCTCTGTTGTTCTTCCCGATCATAAATTAATGTTCAGAACATTCTGCGATATTCAATATAAGACAGGGCACAGTATAGAATGTGCTCTTTGGATAATTACACCTGAATGCGAACGTAGTCTTGATAGGCTAGAAGGATATCCGGATTTCTATGGCAAAAAAGAAGTTACAGTTGAATTTCGTGGAAAAAAAATTAAAGCCATGGTATATTATATGAAGGATCTACACAGTTTAAATTCGCCCAGCGAATACTACTTAAATAGTGTTGTAGAAGGATACTATAATCATAATATGAAAATTAGTCCTATTATAGAAGCATTAGAAGAACTTGCAGGAAAACAAGAAGATGAATATTATTCTAGGGTCTGAACCAGCAGAAAAATTGCAGGAAAATTATACTGTATTAGAATTAGAGTCTTTTAATAAAGACGGTAAAGAAATAACAGCATACTGCATAGTAGATCAGGTTCCTATTATGGAACTTCCTTTATTAGAGCATCATAAAAAACTACATCTAGAGTTTTTAACAGAGTATAAAAAAGGCAATTATACATTCTGCGTAGAAGCAGCCAGTCACCTTAAAGGTAAATTTAATGGTGATTTGGATTCATTCTACGATGAATTGCTTACACGATTAGCTATTAATTAAACACGCCAGATAATTTTCTTTCGTTTCCTTTAAATACTAAAGGGGCGAAAGAATGAAGAACATAATAAAAAAAACATTCCTACTAGGTGTCATTGTGGCACCTACAGCCGTTTTATCTGCTCCACTGAACGATTTTACATTTAAAAATCCTAGCTTTAACGGTACGGGGTTTAGTAGTCATATTTTGACTATAGAAAATCAAGAATCTACTAGAAGAAAAGCAATAGCAGATAAAGTTCAGGCTGAGTTGGATAAAATCAAAGCTGAAGAAAAAAATACAAATTTAAATAAATTCTTAAACAATTTAGAGTCTAGAATTTATGCACAAATAAGTCAAAATTTGGCAACAGCTATGTTTGCCGATGGAGGCACCGATTCAGGATCTTTTACTTTTGACAAAGCAACTAATACAACAATTAGTTGGGTTAAAGATCCTTTGGCTGGTACCATTAAACTAACAGTAAATGGGCCCGGAGTTAACTCTGAAATTACTGTACCATTGGGGCAATTCCAGTTTTAATTATGCAAAAGATATTTTTAACATTAATAACTATTGGCGCACTAAGTGGTTGTGCTATACATCAGAACAATCCGTTAGTTTCTGCCGACCTGCCCGAAGTAACAAAGGTTAGACTACAGAAAGAATTCGATAGTTTACCACCACCATTGATAGGAAAACCTATCAGTGTTGCTGTATACAGTTTCCAAGATAAAACCGGACAAAGAAGACCCCTGCAAAATATTGCAAGTTTAAGCACTGCGGTAACTCAAGGTGCCGAATCTTTTCTTATTAAGGCATTACAAGATGTAGGACAGGGAAGATGGTTCGAAGTAGTTGAACGAGTTGGTATAGATAATCTTACTAAAGAAAGATTAATTATCCGACAGATGCGAGAAGCCTATGAAGGTAATAACGCTAGACCATTAATGCCTATGCAATTTGCAGGCATGATAATCGAAGGCGGAATTATAGGCTACGATTCTAGTACCAAGTCAGGTGGAGCTGGCGCCCGATGGTTGGGTATAGGTACACAAACACAATATAGCGAAGATGTTGTTACAGTGAGTTTACGAGCAGTTAGCGTAAACACAGGAAAAGTTTTAATTAGTGTAACAGTGCAGAAAACTATATTGAGCAGCAGCGACAGTACAACTGCATTTAAGTTTTTCGATATGGGAACTAAGGCGTTTGAAGCTGAAGCTGGTTTAACAATTAACGAGCCAGGAACTTACGCGGTTAAAACTGCTATCGAAGCCGCAGTTGTTGAATTAATCAAAGAAGGTCAAAGAAGATCAGTGTGGGATTTTAAATTACCAGCCACTGATCAAACCACTAAGGAGGGAAATCAAATTGAGTTGGTTCAAGAGAAGACCCCGGAAAAAAGAGGAGAAACATCCTCAGTACTATCGGCACAACCACCCGATGGAACACCCAATGGAGGAAAATAAAATAAAAATTTTAATAAAGGAGCAAGTTGACAAAAATAATAAATCAACTTTTAACAAAAATGAAAAAAAATAAAATTATAGCAGTAATATTAATGATGATGTCATCGTTGGCTATAGGATCTGACAACAGCATATACATTAATCAAGCAGGAGATAATGCTGTCATAACAATGTTACAAGAAGGTGCAGGTAACAGAATTCGAGGAATACAGGGTGTAGGCACAGGGAATACCACTCCATCTAAGATAACAGGTGATGCTGTTAACTTGTCTGTAGAACAAATTGGTAGCGGTAATATATTAAATTTAGGATTAGTTACAACCACAGCCAACGGTTCAAGTCCAACAAGTATTATATACAAAGTTACAGGTAGTAATGCTGTCGGTACCATTGATTTAAATAATGCTGGCACTGGAGTGAATTCCAGTACCAATTTAAACATTGATCAGTCTGGCGATGGAGCAATAGCCACAGTTAATATATTAGGTTCTGATAATAGTTTAACAGTAGATCAAGCAGGTGGAAATAATAATAAAATAGTTGCGACTATAAATGCTAACTCTACTACATCTGTGATTAATCAAACAGGTGGTGGAGGAAATGAAACTACTTTAAATCTTACTGGTGATAAAGGCACAGTTAATCTTACCACAGTGGGTGCATTGAATATTACTTCGATAACACAAAGTGGTGGAGGTACTTCCGGCCATTCTGCTACTATAAATCTAACAGGATCTAGCAATAGCACTACCGTATTACAACAAGGTACCATAGACACCACAGTAAGCATAGTAGGCGTTGGTTCTGGGAATACGTTTAATATAACAACCAAGAATTAAAAATGACATGGAGAATATTATCATTCTCACTTTTATTAATTCTATCTGACACTGCTATTGCTGCTGTTGGTAAAGTAACAGAACTGGTGAATACTCCTCCCAGTATACAACGACAAAATAGTTCGATTACTGCGGATAGAGGAACGGGAGTGGAAATGAATGACGCTATTAGAACTGCCAGAGGTAAGGTAGGTATAACGTTTGATGACGATACCAAAGTTCAAATTAACGAAAACTCTAAGCTGGTGATAGATGACTTCGTATACGATCCGAAAAGTAAGTCTGGAAAGTTGGGAGCAAAGATTGCTTTGGGCACAGTCAGATATGCGTCGGGTCAAATTGCAAAAAATGCACCCCAGAATGTAGCACTGAGCACCCCCACTGCTACCATTAGTGTAAGGGGCACAGATTTCACAGCCACTGTCGACGAACTTGGACAAAGTACTATCATACTTTTACCTAGTTGTCCAGATAATAAACCTGCCAGGACTAAACAAGACATTGAGCGTAATTGTGTAATTGGAACAATTATCGTTGAAAGTGACGCTGGACAAGTTATACTAAATCAAGCATTTCAAGCAACCAGAGTTGAAAGTCGTAGTACACCTCCAATGAGACCTACTATATTGAATTTAAGCGAAGATGCCATTGGCAATATGTTATTGCTTAGTCCACCGAGAGAACTAAGAAAAGAAAACTCTGATAATAAATTGATTACTAAGAATTTTTTAGATGTTGATTTTTTAAAAGAACAAGGACTAGAAAATCAACTCGACTTACAGCAAGCAAGAATATTTCAGGATAGATTAAGTTATGATTTTTTAGACACTTCTTTTTTAAATGGTTTATTTGATATGATAGGCGATGTACTCAATGAAAAACTATTAGACGAAGTTGATACAGTACTGCCTGATTATAGACGTAGCAGTGGCATAATTGCAATCAAAGATGAATCCAACATTGAGCTATGTAGAAATGACGGAAGCAACATTCAAT
>Ga0049080_10000547_pt1 | contig 12649 bp, 11 predicted proteins | sample GreLakmeER15MSRF_FD_66716 | JGI IMG/M metagenome (GOLD analysis project Ga0049080, IMG submission 66716) | Freshwater lentic microbial communities from great Laurentian Lakes, MI, USA - Great Lakes metaG ER15MSRF | ecosystem: Environmental > Aquatic > Freshwater > Lake | place: Great Lakes... | reverse complement strand
CACCTGCCAGACTTTCATCGTGACTGGGTAGAGCGAGGCCTAATTCGAGCACAGGATCTCAATGTAAATATTCTGCAAGATCCCTTACACTACAGAATAGACATAGCACCTGCTGAATACAAGGCACAGTTGGAATCAGTATATCGAACACATCTTGAATGGCTCAGTGTGCAAGATCCCTTGCACCGTGCTACTGTGGGATTTGAATCAGCCATCACATACATGAACGCCACAGACAACACACACTTGCTGGATACATTCTGGCGCAAAACACATGAACTGGATGGTATTCGTAATGAACGCATCCTGGACATTATTCCTGAATTGGCAGCCCTGACATGAACCTACCCAATCCCACCCTGTGTGTGCTACCCTGGGTCAGTCTAGAAGCTTCACCAATTGGCACTGTGCGACCCTGCTGTCTAGCTGACGATGAAATTGTAGATGATTCTGGACAAAAGTTTGAATTGGGCACAGCCAATTTTCAAAGCATTCAGAACAGCAATCACATGCGCAATCTTAGAGCACAGTTTCTTGCAGGGGAAAAGCCGCAGACATGCCGCAAGTGCTGGAACGAAGAACGTGCCGGACGTACCAGCAAGCGCATGCACACCCTGGACAGACTCAAACACATGCTGCCCGATCAGGCCTGGACTACTGATGCCAAGCCCTTGATGTTTCTGGATCTAAAACTGGGCAACATCTGTAATTTGAAATGCCGTATATGTGGTCCCTGGAGTTCAAGCCAGTTTGCCACAGAAGAATTGAACTTCATGCCACGAGAAGAACAAAAAAGTTCTCATGCATATCAAATGTTGCGAGCCGGTGCATGGCCTAGAGAAAATGCACAATTCTGGAGCCAAATTGATAGTGTGCTAATAGACATCCGCTATATTGAATTTACCGGCGGCGAGCCATTCATGATACAAGAACACTTTGCCATGCTGCAAGGTATTGTGGATCGCGGCATTGCACATCAAGTTGAAATACACTACAACACCAATGGCACTCAGTATCCGGAAAAGGCACATGAAATATGGCAGCATTTCAAAACAGTGGAAATTGCATTCTCAATAGATGACCTAGATCAACGCTTTGAATATCAGCGCACCAATGCTGTGTGGACTGAAGTGTGTGACAATCTAGAACGCTTTAGACAACTGCGTACACAATACCCCAACATTCGGCTACAATGCTGTAGCACTGTGAATGTGTTCAATGTGCGGTATATAGATCAGCTGGCCTGGTGGATACTGGACCAGAAATTTGATTATGTGTACTGGAATATCATGCACGATGCCTGGTACTTTTCAATTGCCACTCTGCCCGATACTGCCAAAACAGCTATTGCACATCATTTGAGATTCAATGCTGCACCTGCTGTGTATCAACAAGATATCAATGGTGTAGTTGATTTCATGAATAACGGAGCCAGCACAGATGGGTTTATGACCCGAATGAAAATAGCAGATCTGGATCGCAAAAGAAATCAAGACTTTGCTGTGATCTGTCCCGAAATGGCCCAACTGATTGAATATGTAAAATGATAATTACTGTGAGATTTTGTGATCAGCCAGCACTACAGTTACACATACATGATACTGTGATAGGCCGACAGTACTTTGACCTGGTACAGCACAATTATGGTCAATCACCTCCAGTATATCGAAACTTGACCATATATACTAGAGAATACATGTTAGAGCTAGCACATCAAGCACGAGATGCTTTTGGGTGGAATTGGGATCAAGTTACTGATTTTGAGTCAGGTATTGCTGCACAGCTACACAAGGATTTAGAACTATTGTTAGCAAACGGATTTGAACACATACCCGAGCGGTACGATAATTTAGTTCACGAGCTGCACTATTGTTTGCACCTAAATCAATTTCCTAACAAACACTCACGTGCAAAAAGTTGGTTGCAAATAGAATGGTATAATGATGAGGGATTTGAATTGTCGCCCGAATTTGAATTTCAAAAAATATTAAAATTCGGCGATGTTAAATTGCAAAATCCTTTTGTAGGACACGGCCCTTGGCAGATGTGGTGCGAGCAGGACTTTATCAACATAAGTCAAACATGTAAGTTTCATACCTGGGTCAAGCCCGGAATTAACATTGCTACTCGTAATTTTCTAGGTGTTGACAATATAGATGAAATTGTTCAAGCATTTGAGCAGCATGATCCAGAATTTGTACGACTGCATGGAGCCGATAAAATAAAACACTACACAGGATATCCTGTAATTGGGCAGGTGATTAATCTTAAAGATCTAGAGCACGTGTCGCAGCAAAATAATTTAGTATTTGAAAGTTTGGAATTTTTAAATGGCTAAACTGGTATTTGTTTACCATGCTAATGGCGGTCCGCCATTGGCCAAGATGAGATTGTTTCTTCCTCCAGGAACAACATTTGAATTCTTTGACCCTGGGTTAAAATATCCTGCCGACACTGTGTTTTATTATGACATGTACGGTCCTGGACATGAGCATATTGTCACACATCTTGAGCAAGGATATCGAGTGATATTTGATGCCAAGAACGAACACTATATTCAGCATTACATGCTGTGGGTGCTGTACAGTTTCTTGCAACATCCCGGTCAGGGCTGTTTTATTATTTCAGGGCATGAACCCAATCCACTACCAGGTGTAAAAATCATTGCAACACCTTATTGGTACTGGATCATGGACCAGATTCAATTCAGCAAAACTAGTATGCAAAATATTGTCTGGACACCTTCAGAATCCAAACAAAAGTTTTTTATGAGCCTGGACAAACAACGTGTTGAACGTGACTATGTGTTTGACAACCTGGGTAATCTATTGTTGGACAGTGTACATAGTTATCGGTCACGTGGAATTTACCTGCCCAACGACTATCATGATCCTGTGTTGCAACAACGTTATATCAATCCAGACTGGATGCACACTACTGCATTTACACTAGCTGTGGAAACCTATGTGGATGAAAAAGATACCACGGGGTACAGCCTGACTCTGAAAAATCATTTGTTTCTGTGCGAAAAAAGCTACAAGCCCATTGCTGCACAGCATCCCTTGCTAATGGTTGGCACATCTGGAAATCTAGCATATCTCAGAGGTCAGGGTTTTGAGACATTTCCTGAACTGTTTGACGAAAGCTATGATGATATATTAGACTGGAAACAACGTGTACAGCACATTATCCGGCAAGTGGTAGAATTTGATCGGCGCAGTGTTGATCAGCCTGTTGTGATAGAAAAATTACGGCACAATCAAGCTAGATTTTTTGATCAAACCACGACGGCAGATCTTGCGTACCGCACTATACAACAACCTGTGGTTGAGTTTATCAATGCATAAACCTAAATCCCTATGTCTTGCTCCGTGGACACACACCTATCTTTCGCCGCAGACTGAACGTAGAATGTGCTGCGCTTCACGAGAACCTGCACAGAACTTTGCGCAATATATAGATACCAGCACAGGTACAGGCAGATATATCCCTATCACACTTGACCAGCACTGGAATGGTGAACACATGCGCGGTGTGCGTAGACGCATGCTGGCCGGAGAAACCTTGCCTGAGTGCGAAGTATGCAATGACCAGTTGCTGAACACAGATGTGTATCGCACCTACTTTGAACACTTGTTCCGCCACAAGTTGCCTGAAGTAATGGCCAGTACTGCAGAGGACGGCAGCACCACCATGCAGCCCGTGAGCTGGGATTATCGTTTTAGCAATCTTTGCAACTTCAAGTGCAGAATGTGTGGCGACATGTTATCTAGTGCATGGGAAAGCGAACAGCGCCAGCATGGCATGATTGACTGGTCGAACCCCAAGAACGCCTGGATGCAGCCTGAGATTCGCCAAGAAATATCTGCGTTCCAGGACAGTCAAATTGAAAAAGAATTCTCAGATGCAGTAGAACAGCATCGTGTGGAAGAAGTGTACTGGGTAGGCGGCGAACCGCTAATGTACGAACAGCACTGGCGCTACATGGCTCGTATTGTTGAACTCGATGATGGCCACAGAGTGTATGCCAGGTACAATACTAATCTCAGCAGAGTTGACTACGGTGGCCGCAATCTATTTCGTGATATACTGGCTCATGTACGCGACTGGCAAATATGCGCAAGTCTGGACGGAGTCGGGGCCACAGGAGAATACATCCGAACCGGACTTGACTACAACACCTGGCTCGCGAACTTCCGTCAAGGATTACAGTACAGTAGTCATCCGCGACAGATGCGCATAGACTTTACACTAACCCTACCGGGTATGACACAGGTCATGGCCATACAGCAACTGGCCCAAGAATTGGGTGTGCAGTTGCTGGCCAAAGTGGTGTTTAGTTTCAGTCCAGACATTGTAATGAGTCCATTGGCGCTGCCCAGGGAAATACTGCATCCTTGGCTGGATGAGCTGATTGAACTCAGTTCAGGTGCCATGCGTGATGTGCTGGTTCAATTGAAATCACGTCCCACCTTTGACCAACAATGGCCAGACACCTATGCTCCGGGTCTTGCAAAAGGCCGCGCTTATATGTTACAATTAGAAAACATACGCAAATCGTCAACTTCGATGGCTGATATTCTGTCAGCAAGACCTGCGGTGCTAGAATGGTGGAACCAACATGCTTGACACTATCCAAATGGATCTAAGAAGCACTGATAACCAAGAGTTGTCAGTGTACATTGACGTAGAGGACAACAGTCTTTCACGCAAGTGGCTGGCAGCATTGAATCAATTACTGTTAAATCAGAATCATTTAGAAAAAAATTACTGTTGGATAGGCTGGGCAGAAAGTGTTCGTGATCCTGAATACATCTGCACACAGATCAATCGCAGTATACATGCTGTTAATTCAGCAGGTCTGGGATATGTTATACGAGACTTTTTCACTCCTGCCAACACAATTGATATCAATCTTGGAGTTAACCATGATCATTTAAATCAGTTGCACAGATATTTTGAAGACCTTCAAGGTGTGTCAGGTGCAATGAGTCCTTATTACACAGCCGCAGATGATACCGTCCGTTGGCATATACGTCAGTTAAATTTGCTGTGTCATGAACTAGAAAGTCTAGTACTAAGCATTCGCAAGCTGAAAACTGCACCTGAATGGCAGCGCCCATCACAACTGATGTGCTGGTTGCAAGCACCACGCTTTGAGCTGTCAGTTGAGGATTATGAACTGTTTGGAATAGAAACAATCAATAGATCCCTGGGCGGCGTATATGTGGGTGTCAACAAAGCTGTGGGCAAGCATCACTGGGAAGTGTTCACGGATGAAGGCCGAGACAGTCGTGTGAATGAACTAGTGACCAGCACACTCAGGTCACAAACTCAAGCAGCTGGCGACTTTGATATAGAATGGGCCAAGGATCCTGGAGCATTTCCCTGGCAGATTTCGTTACTCAAAGAATTCCGTACCTGGCTGATAAACAACAACTTTGATCCTGAAGATAAAAGTCTAACAATTGGGCATCCCAAGGTGGCACAAGTGGATCTGGTACGCAGTTTTGGCACAGTAGATTATGAAAAAATATGGGCGTTGTTGTCGCAGCACCAAGACGTTTATACAATAAGTACTAGCATGGCACAAGCCATATACAAGTATCGCTGGAGTGATCCTGATTACGATCTACAGCAGATAAGGAAATTGAAATGAACCTAGATCAACTATTCGCACAACAACTTGGTACAGACCCCACGCAGGTGTTTTACATGCTGCAAGAAGGACTCATGGTACACATACGCAAACATCAACTGTCTGCTGGACCCGTGTCCTTGATTGAGCCAGATTTAGCGGGATGGGTATACAACAGTACAACCGCAGAAGGTTGGCCGTTATTTTTAAAGGAAACAACATGAACTGGATCAGAACTCTATGGGCAAGAATCTCCCTGGAATATCGTTATCGCAAGAAATTAAAAGAGCTACGCAAAAGAGATCCTTTTATCTATAAATGAATATACTAGGAGTCAGTGCAGGGTTTCATGACGCTGCTGCTACAGTGCTAAGTTCACAAGGTGATGTGTTGTTTGCTGGACACAGCGAACGCTACAGTAAGCGCAAGAATGACGCTGACTTTTGCCAGGGTCTCTTGGATGACATCCGGCCCTATGCACCTGCGCATGTGGCCTATTATGAACGTCCCTGGGCCAAGCAACTGCGTCAACTTTATGCTGGACAAGGCGTTGAATGGAACAAACTCACAGTAGGGCAAATACTCAAGACACAGCTGGGCGGCCAGATTGAACCTGTACGGGTGTCTAGTCACAGTCATCATCTAAGTCATGCAGCGTCAGGATTTCAAACCAGCCCGTTTGATCGTGCCACGGTTGTGGTGATAGATGCAGTGGGTGAATGGGAAACCATTACCATATGGGGCGCAGAATATGATTCAACGGGTCGTGCAATTTATAAAAAACTGTGGCAACAAAATTACCCACACAGCATCGGACTCTTTTATAGTGCAGTCACTGGCCGCGTTGGCCTACACCCACTAGACGAAGAATACATCCTGATGGGCATGGCAGCATATGGTGATCCCAAAGTCGGCGATGTCATGCGTTATGATTTGATCGACGACGAGTGGGAAATACGATTCAAAGAAAACCTACACACAGGTCTAGCAACCAAGTATCTGAGTGATTGTTCAGACATGGATCTAGCAGCAGGGGCGCAGGATCTAGCAGAAGACTTGATTCTAAATGTCATGATGCGAGCTCGAAACTTCAAGTTCAGCAGCAATCTAGTTTATCAAGGTGGGGTTGCACTCAATTGCAGTGCCAACAGAAGAATAGGAAATTATTTTGAAAACATTTGGATTATGCCTTGCCCTGGTGATGCTGGCTCTAGCCTGGGAGCCGCTGCGTTGGCTTATGGTCAGCGGGTTAATTGGACTAGTGCTTTTCTTGGCCATGATATCACCGGTGCTTATCCTGTTAATCTTCTACTTGATAATCTTGTTACCACTGGCATTGTTGGCGTGGCCTCAGGTCGTGCAGAGTTTGGACCTAGAGCCCTTGGACATAGAAGCCTGCTTGCAGACCCCCGAGGACCAGACATAAAAGACCGTGTGAATGAAATCAAACGACGTCAAAAGTTTCGACCCTTTGCTCCTGTAATCCTGGAAGAACTGGCTGATCAGTACTTTATTATGCCTCGTGGCTGGAATCACAGTCCTTACATGCAGTCAGTGGGCCACTGTCGCAGCCCTGAGCTTTACCCTGCTATATGTCATCATGATGGCACCAGCAGAGTACAAACTGTATCAAAAGATTCGACATCAGGCATTAGAGAACTACTGGAAAAATGGTATGTCTTGACCGGCTGTCCCATGCTGCTGAACACCAGCCTAAACATACGTGGAGAGCCCATGGTAAATGATCGACAAGATGCAGATCGTTTTGAACAGTTATACGGTATTACGGTTTGTAGCTAACTGTAGATCAATATTAATTAATTTGCCCACAAACATCATTACAAATCTTTAACCGTCCGTCAGCAAATGTAGGCTTGCTCCAGGACTCTGATACATGATTAAACCACTCAATGCAGGTGGCTAGGTTGTGCTCATTGGCATTGTTGCGATCAACCAGGTCTTTGTACTGATAATTCTCAGGCTTGTTAAACTCCTTGGGATTGTATCCCATGTGGCAGCACGGGTATACACCACCAGTACTGTCAACATATACCGAGCGCATGACCTGGACCTCACATACAATAGGATTATTTATTTTACCTGTGAATATAATAGGCATGCTGGGTCTTTGTTCTCGCTCGCCCAACAGTTGAGTTAAATCAACAGAGTCAACTTTGCCCATGGTGTACACAAGATTGCCGTGCTTGTTGAACACAGGTGCATTGTTGCTTGATCTACCAGATGGTACAAAAAACATTTCAAACCCCATTTGCTTGCTTAATTCTTCAGCCTCGGCCATTTGATGAGCATTATGATCAAACTCTATCATTTTCCATATAGCTCTGCCGCCATTGTTGATCACTATCTGTGCATTTTTAATCACTGTAGAGAACAAGGTATTTTGTCTGTAAATGCTGTGAGTATCTTCGAGACCATCAATACAGAAAAAAATCTGTACCTTGAGTTCAGCTAGTCTGGTCCAGAACTGGTTGTCTCTAGCAGCACCGTTAGTGGATATATTGATACGGATATTGGGATTTTGTTCTAAAAAATATTCTATAATTGGTACAGTGTCTGGATTCATCACAGCATCCCCAAAATTACCGTTGATAGACATATTTGTTAACTGCTGTAAAAAATCTAGTTGAAATATTTTTTTAGCCTCTGACAGAGTCATGTTATGATCAACATATCCTGCGTTAAATGGATACCCATATAAATTTCTTGGACATAAAGGACAACTAGCATTACAGTAACTAGAAATTTCTAGATGCAGATGCTGTACGTCCTCGATGCGATAAATCATAGATAAGTCTCTAATCCACCACGACGACGGATATCTTGGGTACAGCATGAAATACCACCATCCCAGAAGTAGCTATGGCGCAGTTCACTGATGATAGGTTCAATGCCATGCTTGCGGCAGTAGTCAAACACTTCTTTGTTGTAGGCACTAAAGATCACATGCGATTCGTCTAGAACCAAGCAGTTGACATCAAACACAGTTTCTGCAACAAAGCCGGTCCATTTGGTTAGATATGTGTTGACAAATTCTGTAAATTCTGCTGTGGGAGTTTGTCCTTGCACATACCATGCCCCCGGGCTTTGTTCGTACTTAAACTTGCCCACTTCCATTGCAGCCCAGATGCTACTATCCCAGATCTTGCAAACGTCCCAGCCAGGAAAATCTGCTGCAAGATTCAAGTTAACATCGTGCTTGCTAGATAACAACACACCAGGTTTCAGTATAGCAAACACAGCATCACCGTGCCCATCTGTGATGGCTTCGTGTATTCTATATTCAGAGCCCAGTACATTGTCCATGATCCAGCGGGTTTGTTCAGGCTTGAGGAAGTCTGAATTATCAAAGAACACATCGCGACCCACTCGCACAATGCAACTGGCACTGGCTTGATTCAAGATACAGTTCTCATCCCAGCCTGTGGGTCCATGTGGGTTGATCACTGTGCCACCTTGTGCCTGATATTCGGCACATAGCCCATCTAGTTCCGGCATGGCTAGCACACGCAACAGCTTGTCTCCCAGGGTGATCTGCCAGTCACGCGGAGTCAATGGGGGCAGTGGTGCACCGGCTCCGGACATCTGACTGCGAACAAAGTTGTCTCGATCGGGCAGATCAGGTCTGCGTACTCGAGCACCAAACTTCTCTATGGTACGTTGTAGATTAGCAAGATCTTCTTCAGTTTCGTGCAGAATCTGTTGCAGTTGATTACGCACCTGTGGGTTTTCGATAAAATCAAAATAGTCGGGTGTGTATGCTTGTCCCACAATCACTTCTTCAAGTGGTTGCCAGCTGGTGTAGGAGTTAATTATATTGTTCATTGATTTGTGTTAGTAGGGTATTTAATCTTGAGTTCTTTGAGCTTGTGAATAACTGTTGGTTGTGTATTATGTCTGGTACAGCTTGTTCAAACAATTCAGGCAGGCGACTCTGTGCTGCCGCAATGCTTTGACTTAGACAGCGCCATCTTTCAGTGTTGTTGTCAATGCTATCATAACTGTTGTCTAGCACATGATCAAATGTTCTGTAGCCCAGCTCACGTAGGGCTGCTAGACTGTGTGCTGCACCTGCTACAAAAAACATCTGTCCGTGCTTGATGGGCTTGAATGTTTTTTCTGTTAAAAACGCACCCCCGGATTGATCAGCATCAAAGTGCGTTTCCATCACTATGTTACAGTGGCTATCGTTGTGGTATTTAACGTCGGTCCGACTGTGATCATTGCGTTGATTCTGATCAGACTGATCGCACATGTATGGCGCATGCTCAAGAAACTCTTGTGTGGCAAGTCTAAGTCCTGCAAAGCTGTCAATCTCTATTGGATTCTCATCAGTGGCAGTTCCGTGTTCGCAGTAACTCCAGTAGGAGTTGTTGAGTATGCCCAGTTGTTGCATATGGGCCATGGCAGTTGCTCGCCAGGGTTTATGCAGTCGATTCAGCACAGTAAACTCATGACTCCGAGGACTGGTATGTACGGGTAGTGGGGCCTGCGCTATGTTGCGTTGATAATACCACAGCTCAAAGTCATTAAAAAATACAAATCCTGGTATGTGTTGTGCTGCTGAATTGGCACTGACAAACACATAACAATCTGCGGGCAGGCCATGATTCTGTGCCAGTGCATCCAGACGATGTTTGATACGTTCAGGATTATCTCCTTCGTGATAGTAAAACAACACACGCAATTGTCGTTGCTGTAATTTGTTATGTACCACGCCACTCATGAGCTCGAAGTAGTCTATGCCAAAGTCAAAGAATCCCAGTCCCACTGGATAGTACGTGTTGGACGGCAATGGTAGATCAATTGAATAAGTGTTGATGTCAACGCCGTGTTGAACACAGTACTCTTGCAGCCTCAAGGGTATGGTGTGTGGCCAGTATTGTCCAAACTCACGCCAGGCCTGTGTGTACGGTCTTGCTTGATGTTGTGCTAGAGCAGGATATATTCTGCCCTTGACCACTTGGTCAGCTACAAAATTAAAGCTCAATAGCATTCAACATCTCGTTTAGTTCAGTCCACAGCACTGCTTCAAAGTCACCGTTGTAGAAATGATTCCAGTTGTGTTTTATTACTTCGTGTGCCTGATCAAACATGTCTTGTTTGGCTTCCGTAGGCAACTCATCTAGGCTACGTAACAGGCTAGCAATGCGCTCAATACGCACACTATCGTCAGCCAAATCATAACTCTCGTCCCAGATGTGGCCAAAGGTTTTGAAACCGTAACTGCGCAGGTATTCAAGACTACCACGAGTGCCCACAATCACAAATGGCATGCCCAAGGCAATGGGCTTGAATGTCTTTTCAGTCAAATGATGTCTACGACCAGTGGCCACAGTTTCGGTCACAAGGTACAGCAAACTTTCAGCTGACTCATCGAACAAGCTGAGCCAACAGCTATGCATGGGATGATCAGTTTCGTTTGCAAAGTTAATAGGCAAGTTCTGTGCAGCAAACACAGATTCAATGTCAGGATACTTTGCTACTAGTGATTTGACTGCATCGTGTATGCTGATGTTTTCTGCGGGGCATGTGTCGGGACAACTGATATGATTATGCGTCATGCCGTGCTTGAATATGTAATACAGCATCTCTAATCTATGTCGTCGTTCGCCAGCCACAATACGATTAGGAGCAATAAATGTTCGGGTTATAGTTCGTTCTTGTACTGGTTGGATCAAAAAAGTTCGATCATATCCGCGATACCAATCCAGTGCTGCCCATCCATGAAAAAAATAATAAGCAGGCTTCCAATCAAAATGAGCACACACATGCTCAACATTTTGGCTATTGTGTTCACTGGTCAATAGGTATCCTGCATCTCGAATACGTTTACGAAAGCGCAAGGGCACAGTTATGTCCTGATCATGAGTTATATCTAAATTATCGTTTCTTACTTTTTCAAAAGTAGCCGCGTGTATGCTCAAATGAATAGGCTCTTGGTCATAAATGAATATATAATTGTGTTCGTGAGCAGTATCACTACCATAATTAACCACACTGTCTGGATCACTACGCCCAAAAGGATCGCAATGAAACACTCGGTAACCTGGACGATTCCGTTGGAACCAAGGCCAAAAAGTGTTGTTGTAAATTTCATCTATTCTAATCATTAATGTTTGACGTATTTTATTCGGGAAAGAAACCCAAGTTGTTTGTTCATGAGTGTGAAGCTGACAGCATTGAGCATGCACAGGCTCTGAGTCGTACTAGGTATTTCTGGTGGATCACATACTTAGCTGATTACAGCACACATGATTGGGATTTTCAACCTGTGCCTTGGCAAAGTGAGTATACTCACACATGGCCCAGTCAGCATCATGAGTACTCGGGCACATACCTAGTGCCCCGGTCTGGTGAGATCAAATATCACTTTCATAATCGAATTATCCCCAATCGGCCTACTACTGACTTTGATACTATAGTAGATCGTGCAGAATTTGATCTCACATGGGCGCCGAACCCACATGATCCTCCTTACACTTATGTGTTTGGCAATCAGTGGTGGCCTGCCAATCAAATGCCCACAGTGGAATACCATGTGGCAGGAGCAACTGAACGCAAGTACATGGATACACCACAGGCTCAACTGCTGGCAACTCACAACGATTGCTGGAACACTCTAGTCGATTGTGAGTGGGACTACAGCTGGGTGCCAGATCCTGGAGATCCACCCTTGATATATGTGTTTGGCAATCAGTGGTGGCCTGCCAATCAAATGCCCACAGTGGAATACCATGTGGCAGGAGCAACTGAACGCAAGTACATGACATGGCCCAGAGCCACGTTACAACCTAATCCAGCTCTCTGGACTGTGCCTGATACAGTGGCTCGTGAAGACATAGATTTCAGCTGGGTACCTGATCCTGGAGAACCTGCCTACATCTATCAGTTTGCCACACAGCATCAAAAGACCGGCGGCCCTGTGTATACCGTTCCTGGTGCTGTGGAAGTCAAGTATCTTGCTGAACTAAAAATTCGCACAGTGGGCAA
>Ga0049080_10000545_pt1 | contig 12667 bp, 10 predicted proteins | sample GreLakmeER15MSRF_FD_66716 | JGI IMG/M metagenome (GOLD analysis project Ga0049080, IMG submission 66716) | Freshwater lentic microbial communities from great Laurentian Lakes, MI, USA - Great Lakes metaG ER15MSRF | ecosystem: Environmental > Aquatic > Freshwater > Lake | place: Great Lakes... | reverse complement strand
CAACTATCGTAATGGAAGATTACTGATAGGATCTCCTGGCAACGATCAACAAGTAGCCGAGGCCAACTATGGCCAAGTCACTGTGTACAACAATCCTGATAATACACCGGCCTGGGCTGTGCAGATACTGCAACAACCGTCGGTCAATATAGATCAGATCAACAGTGTATTCATGTACGACAGACTCACATCCAACGCTCAGCAATATTTTGATTTCTTTAACCCGTTACAGGGCAAGATACTTGGTGCGGCTCGTCGTAACATTGATTATATTGGTGCAGTTGATCCTGCAGATTACAACACTGGCCTTGTACACAATTTAGGCAACAGCTGGGCCCAAGAGCACGTGGGAGAAATCTGGTGGGACACAGACACAGTGAGATTTATTGATCCTAACCAGGACAATATCACTTATGCAAGTCGTAGATGGGGACAAGTGTTCCCGGGTAGTCGTGTAGACATCTATCAATGGGTCAATAGTTCAGTTCCACCGGTAAGTTACACTGGTCCAGGTATTGCTCTCAGCACAACCAGTTACACAGTAACGTCGAGTTTGAATCAGCTCAACATATTTGAAACTCGTTATTATTTTTGGGTGCGTGGCATAACAACAATTGATGTTGTTGCAGGCAAAACACTAAGCACAGTGGGTATTGCTAGTTATATTGAAAACCCAAGAGGCAGTGGAATACCTTACATAGCACCATTGAGCTCCAGTACCATAGCCATCTATAATGCCTTGGATATTATTAGTGCTGCTGATACAATTTTGCATGTTGAATATGATCGTCAACTGACTGCAGCCAATGTTCATCAAGAATACGAATTGATTGCTGATGGACGGGCTGACAGTTTTCTCAATGATACTTTGTATAGAAAATTGTTGGATAGTTTTTGCGGGGTAAACGCATTTGGGGCCAATGTACCAGATCCACTGTTGAGCCCAGCTGAACAATATGGTGTGCAGTTCCGTCCAAGACAGAGCATGTTTGTTGATCGATTCGTTGCTTTGCAAAATTATCTGCAACGAGCCAACAATATATTTTTAAAATTCCCGATGGTGGAAATACGCAGGTTCAATCTGCTGAACAGCAGTGAACCAGAACCATCATCCGCCTCGGGTGCCTGGAACCTGCGTGTAGCCAATCTTGAAGAACTCAGTTTCCAGAATATCAGGGCAGTTCCTTTAGGTTACAAGTATTTGGTAGTGTCTGACAGTGGCCAAAGCGGACTTTGGACCATTTACGAAGTCGAAGATGGATTGCCGGGAGAACGGGTGACCAAACTTGTCAGAGTACAAAACTATGACACACGTCGCTATTGGAATACCATTGACTGGTATGAACCCGGCTATAACAGCACCATACAACCTGTGGCCGAAGTACAAAATTATTCAGACCTAGACAGACTGACTTTGTCACAAGCACCGGTAGGTAGCAGTGTCAAAGTCACAGCCAATGCCCAAGGAAAATTTGAAATTTATGTAAGAACCGATCTTGGGTGGAATCGTGTGGGGTTACAGAACGGTACCATTGAGATCAAAGAAGAAATTTGGAACTATGCTGCTGGAAATTTTGGATTTGATGTTGAAGTGTTTGATGCACAATACTTTGATCAAGAGCCTGTTATAGAAACTCGACAAATTATACGAGCCATCAATGAAGAATTGTTCATTGATGAATTGTTGATTGAACGCAATCTCAGTCTGATGTTGGTATTCAACATTGTCTATAGCGAGAGTGAAATACCGGAATGGTTGATAAAAACCAGTCTGATTGATGTGGATCACAAGATCCGTGCTCTGTTACCTTTCCAAAATTATCTGCGTGACAATCAAGACTTTGTGTTGGATTACATACAAGAAGTCAAGCCCTATCACGTACAAATACGTGAGTTCAATCTTACCTATGATGGCGATGACGCTTACCCTGGCAATTTAATCGATTATGACTTGCCAGCTTACTACGACCGCTTGCTTACAATTCCACAATTTGTTAGTCCTATCTTGTTGCCTTACACACAGTCTGGCAGTTTTATACAAAGCAATGCCAGCGATGTGGCCAGCAACGCAGAAATTTGGACTCTGGCTCCTTGGAAAGATTGGTATAACAATTATCTGTTGAGTTTACAAAGTGTTACCATAATTTCTGGTGGCGCTGGATATACCTCAGTTCCTGAAATCACTGTGATCGGTATCTGCACCGAGCCTGCAGAACTATCTGCGATAATCAATTCCGCAGGTCGTGTCATTGGTATTGATATCGTCAATCCTGGCAGTGGTTACAGCAGTACCCCAACAATAACCATAACCGGCAACGGTATTGGTGCAAGAGCTGTGCCCAACATGGGCAATGACCTGATTAGAACTTTTAAAACTGTTATCAAATATGACCGTTACCAGTATTCTACAACTGTTTTTGAATGGCAACCAGATGTAACCTACCCTGACGGCACAGAGGTTCGCTACATTGATCGTGTATGGTCTGCTGTAGGCACTGTAAACAACAGCATATTTGATCTGGAGCAATGGACCCCAGTACCTGCTGACACACTAAGCGGTGTAGATCGTACCATGGGATTCTATACACCCACAGTCAATCAACCAGGTCTAAGTTTGCCTTTGTTGATCGACGGAGTTGATTATCCAGGAGTACAAGTCCAGGGGATTAATTTTGATCAAAACACTGGGTTTGATGTAGGCAACTTTGACATCAATCCTTTTGATAATTTCAGCATTAGCCCTGAAGGATTTCCAACCTATGATCCAGGCATACTTGACGCTATCTATGGTAGCAGTTACTTAGATCTCTATCTGGGAACTCGTCCAACCGATGTCAACGTGGATGGCGGCGGCTACATAGACGTTTATAGCAGTTATGCACCAGAAGAACTTATACCCGGGGCAGAATTTGACACACTAGATTTTCGTGTGTTCACAAGAGCCGGCAGCGATTGGCTATTCAACGGGCATGGATTCCCAAATCAGTCTACTAAATTTATTTTTGATCCGTTGAATCCAACACAAAGCTGGGCAGATCTAGTTCCTTTTCCGCAGTCGGTGATTGTTACTAATTTGACCGATGGCCAAGCTCTTACACAAGATGTTGCCTATGTGCTTGACTGGGTTGAACAGACCATAACCATGATCCAAAGCGCAAACCCAGGCGATATCATTGTGGTTTCTGTCTATGGTCTTGGAGGCGGAAATCAGTTGTTTGAAAATTCATATCGTGGATCCACTTTTGGTACTGAATTGTCAGTGCCTGTGGTCTATAATCAAATTTTAGAATTTGCAATTTTCGTAAATGGAAATTTGACGACCGACTATACCTATGCACCAGAATACGCAACCACAGGCATATCCTCACCGTACAACCCAACTGGCAGTAGTGGAACCACTTTGGTGGTTGACAGTACGTTGGGCATACAAGTGGGATCTTTGATTGTGGGAACAGGATTTATCAGTGGACAAACAGTGGTGGGAAGAATCAGTGACACTGTATTGGCAATCAGCGCAGCGCCCGACAGCCAACCCAGCGGTGTTCTGACATTCCTGCGCAATATCAATAGCACCAAGATTACATTCGCCAACTCATTCAGTGCCACAGAAATGGTAACATTGACAGCCATTGGACCAACCACAGTGGACAATACCGAAGTTATAGATTTTAGTTGGAGTGCTCCAATAACACAAATAATGTCAGGTGATGGTTCTACATTGACCTATGACCTTGACAACAGTTTGGACTATACCAATCCTGATAATTTGATTGTCACAGTCAACGGTCTACGTGCTAGAACCAGTGCCGGTATCGAATACTACGGAGATGGCAGTAGTGAATATCTGGTTCCAGATCGTCTGGGCTTTAGTTACGCACTTATTGCCGACAACGAAGTCAATGTTTATATTGAGGATATTCCTTTGATATTGAATGTGGACTACTTGGTTGAACCCTACAACCCATTTAATGGATATGATGGACGGCGTGTGGTAGTATTTGCCGAAGATCCTCCTATCGGAGCACGGATTTTGATCTGTGTCGACACCAACACACAATGCTATGTGAATCGAGGAAGTTCAACATTGAATTTCCAATTAGGACAAGGTCTTGAACCGGGCGTAGGTGACACTATCGAAGTCACAACTTGGAATGACACACGTCAACAAAATATCTTGACTCAAGTTTTTGTGGGGCCAGTGGATGTGGGTATAACCATCACTGAACCTTATGATTCTACTAGATTTGATCAAGGAGATGGCACCAGCCCCGGAGACCCAGATTATCCAGTGGCTCCTTTCGACTTTAGCTCTGGTACACTTGAGATATCTAATAATCTTGACCTGGGACGCATTATAGTCAATGCTGATCGTCTGTGGGTAACCGTAAATGGTCGTCGACTGTATTATGGATTTGGTTTTGGTGTAGTAGGGCAAGAACTGATCTTGACCAATGGCATACTGGGACCAAATGACGTGGTAATGATCACACAAGTTACTGAAAGCGTTGTTCCTGAGCCCATGGCCTTCCGCATATTCCAAGACATGCGTGGCGTGCAGGCCACTTACCGTATGACTGTTGCTACTACCACACAATTGGCACAGCCATTGGGACAATACGACGATGTAATTTATCTAGTAGATGCATCCACACAAGGCGAACCCAATCTTGCATCCAATGTCTGGGGAGTGCTGACCGTCAATGGCGAGCGCATCATGTATCGTGAGAGAAATACTGTAAACAATACAATCAGCAGTCTATTGCGTGGCACAGCTGGAACAGCCGCTGCTTCACATGATATTGGTTCAACAGTTTATAGTCTTGGACGTGGCAATCTCTTGCCAGAGCAGTATCAAAATTATATTGTAAACAACACGTTTATGTCAGATGGCACCACAGTTGAATTTGTCACTGATATTGTTACTACCGAGGCAAATCTTGATGCAGTTGAAATTTACGTTGGTGGAATCAGAACAACCAACGATGGAACATTTACTGGGTTTGCTCCAGTGAGCTTTGAATTTGATGAAGCACCACCTGCTGGACTTGACATCAACATACTGGTACGTCGAGGGGTCACGTGGTATGCACCCGGTCCTGGAACACCCAGCAATGGTGTGGCCTTGCAAGATACCAATACACAGGCGGCAAGGTTTTTACGGGGCCTAACCTAAGGTAAATAAATCATGAATGAAAATACCACTGGGCAACCCCCAGAAAAATCCAACAACACTCCTGCCAAAAGACCCAATGAAACAGGATCTATTAGCGTAGAGGGATTTGTTCGTATTTTTGATCCAAATACCAAAGAGAAATTTGTGGAGCAACGAGCATGATAATCCAACCCGGCCTAACCAAAATTGAAGGCTTTGTAAAAATTACCGATCCTGTTTCGGGCGAGATTTTAATGGACAAAAAAAATGCCATACACTATGAGAATATCTCAATTGCCATGGCACAAAGCCTGAGCAACCGAACTGCAGAACAAGGCGGCGGTTGGATCTATGAAATGGCGTTTGGCAATGGCGGAAGCAGTGTAGATCCCACTGGAGTTATCACATATTTGCCCCCAAATACCACAGGGCAAAATGCAGATCTTTACAACGAAACTTATTACAAAGTGGTCGACGATAACTCAGCAGCCAACACAGATCCCAGCAACAACAAGATGACAGTGTTGCATACTTCTGGAACTGTTTATACAGATATTTTGGTAACTTGCTTGCTGGACTACGGCGAACCCATCGGGCAACAAGCCTTCGACAACAGCACCAATTTCAATGGTGAATTTGTGTTCGACGAACTGGGTTTAAAATGCTGGAACGGCAGTGAAACTGATCTGCGCCTGATCACGCATGTGATTTTTCACCCAGTACAAAAGAGCTTGAATCGCCAGATACAGATTGATTACACTTTGCGCATTCAGACTTTGACTAATTTGAGTGCCGCATAAATATGTGTACATTAAATCGCGGTAAATACACTAAGACGGAGTAACTTAAAAAATGGCATATATAATCAATTTAACCAATGGCACCATATTTGCTACCATAGCAGATGGTACCATCAACACTTCCAGTTCCATGGTCCTGGTTGGCAAGAACTATGCAGGTTACGGAGAATTTCTAGATGAAAACTTTATTCATCTATTAGAAAACAGTGCCGACACAGCACCTCCGGGAGCGCCATTGACTGGTCAACTCTGGTGGGACGCAAATACCAACGTGCTGAAAGTTTACAATGGTACCTTGTTCAAGGTTGTTAGTTCGGCTGCTGCCAGTGCCAGTGCTCCTACCAGCAACGTGGTTGGTGACCTATGGTTTGACACTACCAATGCTCAGCTCAAGGTTTATACAGGTACAACATTCTTGTTGGTTGGTCCACAGTTTACAGCAGGCACAGGTGTAACTGGTGCCATTGTTGATACCATCACTGACAATACTGCAGTCAACCATGTGGTGATCAAATTATTTGTACAAGACAACGTGGTAGGAATCGTCAGCAAAGATGCAACCTTTACTCCACAAGTGGCCATCAGTGGATTTACCACTGTGCGCCCCGGAATCACACTCAGTACCTTGATCGGATCTCAAATTCCCTTGTTCCAAGGCACAGCAACATCAGCTCAAGGTTTGACCTCTGGCAATGTGGTGTTGAATCCTAACAATTTTATGAGGTCAGATACCAACACCTCCACCACTGGCACACTCAGCGTGCTGAACAACAGTGGATTGAGTGTAGGCGACAACTCAGACTTCCGCGTCACTGTGGCTGGCACAGCAGTATCGGTCAACAATCAAACTTCTGGCGGCAACTTCAGCATTGGTGTCAACGTTGGTGGAACACCAACTCCGGCATTGAGCATAGTTGGTACCACAGGTGTTGTTGGTGTTTTAGGTATATCTAACTTGAATGCTGGCAACGGAGTTGGTAATATTGGATCCTCCAGCAACTATTTCAATCGGTTGTTTGCCACAGCAACCACAGCACTTTATGCGGACGTGGCAGAACGCTTTGCCGCAGATCAAGAATATGCCCCAGGCACTGTGGTAGAACTTGGTGGCACAGCAGAAATCACTCGTTCAAACACAGATCTCAGCGACAATGTGTTTGGTGTTATCAGTACCCGAGCAGCCTATCTTATGAACGGTGGTGCAGGATCAGATGTCACACATCCTCCGGTGGCTATGACTGGTCGTGTTCCAGTCCTTGTGACCGGGATTGTACGCAAAGGCGATCGGTTGGTATCAGCTGGCAATGGTCTGGCACGTGCTGCCCAACCTGGAGAGGCCACTGCATTTAACACTGTGGGCCGTGCATTACATGACAAGCTGGAAGACTCCCAAGGCACTGTTGAAGCAATTGTAACAATCAAATAATTAGGAAGTAATAATGACGTATTCATCCGGCTCACTGATTGAAGCGGTAGACTATAATGGGTTTGCCAACAACACGGTCGGCGCCAATGTCAACACAGTCTGGGGCACCGGTTCTGGCGATAGTGGCTGGGGACAAGCCAGTACACTGACCACTGTAGCAGTTGGTACTGATGTAACGGCCACACAATGGGCCAACCTGAACAGTAGAATCACCAGCATGGCCGCTCAAACAAACACAACAATCACATCTAGGACAAACCCTGTGGTTGGAGACATCATTGGTATTTTATCTGCCGTAAACACTGACCTGACCAATTGCACAACCAATCGTGGAAATGCTGCAACTTCTGGAACCATCAGTACCACCTGGACGGGCAGTACATCCAAGACCACAGCCACTGGATCCGGACAAGCTGCTTGGACTATTACATGGACTCATGTCATCACTTTTCCCAGTGCTGATCAAGCCAGGTATTTTTGGAATGCCGGCGGCCTAGTTCGTTTGGACATGAGCAAAACCGTCAACGTGACTGATGCTGACCCAGACTGGAATACCTTTGTGGGCACTGTAGGACAACTGTATGTGAGTGGACGAGTCAACAGTGCTAGCCAATCTATTGCTGGCGCAAACTATACCGGATTCACTCGTGTGGGCGGAAGCGGCACTCCCAGCCCCTTTGCTAATACCACAGGATGGTACAGCCTTGGGGCAGGTACACCTGCCACTACCATGTTCCAACTCAACAGTTCAGTGAGTCCTTACACTGGCAATTTTATAAGTGTCACTGCCGCAGTCAATGCTGGCAGAACCACACTGACCTTGGTTACTACATGGAGCAGCAGTGGAACAGCCGTTGTAGGATCCACTGCCAATATTTCTGGTGGTACCGATACTGCAAGTCCATATGTGAGTTTTGGCACTGCTCCTGCGGTATTGTGCAGATTCATTCCGCCGGCGACCGCAACCCTTACCGACAGCTGGGGCACACCGACTATTGCAGCAACAACAGTGTAATTACTAACCAAAACACTCGACTCTGCGGTAAATTTGTAGTATACTAGTCCTATGGATACCAATCACCTTGTGGCACACGCTCGCGCCAGGTTTGAGCATGAATCTGCTCGCCGAATATTACGAGAAAAATACCAGGCCAAATTTACTTTTGCTCATGCTGGGGGCATGTGGCAGGCTGGACCAGAACTGTTGTCAACTTTGAAGTGTTGTGTCATGGACAAGGATGTTGTGATATTGGACATGTATGAAAACCCAGTCAAGGTCAATACCAAAGAACTATGGAATCTGGCAGCAGAACGCTGGCAAGAATGTTTAAATGCCTGGCTGATTGAATACGAACAGTTAAACCAACAACGATGACCACAGGAGCTTTGATATTTGCTCACAACAATGATCACATAGATTATGTGGCTATGGCTCGCTGGTCAGCTCGGAACATAGAACGCCATCTTGGTATACCCACTCACGTTGTAACTGATACTGTCGGAGACGATTCTAACTCAAGATGGTTTGGGGATTACAACACCAATATGGCCTGGCACAATCAAAGCCGAGTCACTGCGTATGATGCCAGTCCATGGGATCGTACCTTGGTGCTGGATGCAGATTATGTGGTGGCCAGTGATCAACTAAGAACTATCATGGATACCAATCAAGATTTTTTGTGTTTTCGCCGAGCCTATGATGTCACCGGCGGCAATGATTTCGTGGGTCACGCTGCCTTTGGAGAGGTACGCATGCCCATGTGGTGGGCCACAGTCATGTGGTTTAATCGTAGCCGGCATAGTCAACACATATTTGAAGCCATGAGTATGATACGCAACAATTGGACACACTACAGACGCATATACAAAAACAATCATGCTACTTATCGCAATGACCATGCGCTCAGTATTGCCTTGTGCCTGTTACAAGGACACACTCTGTACGTACCTACTATACCTTGGAGCATGGCTTCGGTCATGCCGGAACACCAGTTGACACAAACTGATTCGGATTGTTATCGTGTGGAGTTTAAAGATCAAATGCAACGCTCGCGCTGGATTGAATTGCATGACCAAGATTTTCATGCCATGGGCAAACAACAACTAGGAGACATAGTTGCCAATTGTTGCTGAACGTGGATACGTTATTCCTGCCATTGGAAGTGTGTACGAAGCTTGCGCTGAACAACTGGTTCACAGTCTTCATCAATTCCATCCTGCGGCCAATGTCACTATAGTTACCGCGGACATGTTACCCAATGGAGATCAGGGTGGCTGGGCCAATGACTGGCAAATTTTTGCTGTCAGTCCTTATAGACAAACTATCAAACTAGAAGCTGACATGATTGTGGCCAGCCCAGTGGACCATTGGTGGACCTTGTTTGAACTACGTGATGTTGTGATCAGTCAGGGTTGCAGAGATTTTTATGGACAATCATCATCAGTAAGAACTTATAGAAAATGCTTTGATACTAATCATTTGCCAGATGTGTTCAACGCTGTCACTTACTGGAGATTGAGTTCAACAGCCAAGGAATTCTTTGATCTGGTCCGGCAAATATTTGAGCACTGGACCGAATTCCGTAAACTGTTGAAGTTCGCAGATGATCAACCCAGCACCGATGTGGTCTATGCCATGGCCGCCAAGATCATGGGCCCGGAACGTGTGACTTTGCCTGTCGGAGTTGGTCCCAGCATCGTACACATGAAACGCGGTATCAATCCCATAAAGACCGATGACTGGACACAGGAGTTAATTTGGGAAACAGATCCTTTCCGCATAAACACTATTGCACAACAAGGATTCGTACACTATCATAGGAAAGATTGGAGGACACAATGAGCAATGACCAAGATAAAATCAAACATAGTAAACGTATTCATCAAAAAGACAGTACGGTAAAAAATAAAATGAAGATTGCCAAGGCCTACGGATGGAAACATGTGTTGGCCAATCCGCACAAGTATCTTAAATGCAGTTTGTTTAGTTGTGGTAACTCCAACTGCATTTTTTGCATGAATCCACGCCGAGCATTCAATGAAAAAACCGTGCAAGAACAACGCAACGAACAACGCAAAGACGATGAGTAAACTGACCGCTGAAAACTTTTGGAAAATATGGTCTGAATCTGCGGTCTCGGCACCGGCGGTATTTTATAGATTGTACTACAATGATGATGGCAGTCCTATGTATTACACCATGGAGGATTTGCCTGGTAATTACGTTGAGGTGGACATAAACACATATCTTGTTGGATCTCACAATGTCCGCGTAGTTGATCAAAAATTAGTACACCTACCGTCTGTGGGTATGGTGACAAAATTACGACCCAATGCGTTGACCGGCACAGCCTGTGATCCACACGATGTCTGTGTTGTGGTTGACGAAAATGTGTCGCACGTAAAATGGAGTTTGCAATGAACAAAATAGACATAGCAGATCTAGACTGCATCTATCTCAGTTATGATGAGCCCAACAAAGAAGTAAACTGGATAAAAATCAAAAACATGATACCATGGGCACGTCGTGTGGATGGCATCAAAGGAAGTGATTCCGCACACAAGGCAGCCGCTGAAGCCAGTGGTAGTGAAAGATTTGTGTTGATCGACGGCGACAACATACCAGATGCAAAGTTTTTTAATCTACAACTAGAACTTGATAATACCAATGCAGATTGTGTGTTTCGTTGGCGAAGCAGGAATCACATCAATGGTCTCATGTATGGCAATGGCGGACTCAGTTGTTGGACCCAACAGTTTGTCATGGACATGCGTACACACGAAAATTCGGATGGCGCCACTGAAAACAATGTGGAATTTTGTTTTGATCCCAAATACATAGCCATGCATGATTGTTATTCAACCACATATCCCAATGCCAGTGAAAAACAGGCCTGGCGTGCTGGTTTCAGAGAAGGTGTCAAAATGTGCCTACACAAGGGCGCCAGACCCAGCCTGACAGAATTCCAACATCGGGTGCATCATAGAAATCTTGATCACTTGACCATATGGCACAATGTGGGACGCGATGTGGAACACGGTATCTGGTCTATAGCAGGCAGCCGCATGGGCACTTATATGACCATGCTTACTGAGTGGGACCATCGATTGGTACAGGACTTTGATGCTCTTGAAAACCTATGGAATACCGTGCAGGCCCATGATCCTGAAATTGTGGCTGGACGTGTCAGTGAAGACCTGCACACACAATTGGATCTGCCCATGATCATGCTGGATGCCAATGCCAGCAAGTTTTTTAAACATCATTATCGTAGCAATTGGCACAATCGAGGACCAATGGTGCGAGAGATAGATGTGATAAGGCAACAAGAAGGATGGTAAAAAGTGATTTCTTGCACAGTGCCGAACAGATGCAACAGTCATTGGGGCCAGCCTTGTGTTTGGCCAAATGGAAACAGGTCAGCTTGCACTTGCCCACGGGCCTAAACAACAGTTGCTACCATCCACCTCTACACCCTATTCCTGCAGAGTTGTTAGAAGATAATCCATCAGCACTACACAATACTCCGCACAAAAAAGAACAGCGTAAAATTATGTTACGGCAAGAACGTCCAGCAGAATGTAGCTATTGTTGGAACATGGAAGACAACAATAAACTTAGTGACAGACATTATAGAAGTGGCGAGCCTTGGGCTGCCAAAGATTTTGATGTCGTGGTAAATTCAACCGGAGAAGAAGATGTCTTACCTAGTTATGTTGAAGTTAATTTTAATCATGCTTGTAATCTTAAATGTAGTTATTGCAGTCCACAGTTTAGTTCCTCATGGGCGGACGAAGTTGAGAAACTGGGAGGATTTCCTACTAGCCGTGTTCACAATGATCCCAGTCACTTTGTTGGCCGCAACCGTCCTATCCCAGTAAGAGAACACAATCCCTATGTAGACGCCTTCTGGTCTTGGTGGCCCGACTTGTATCCAGAGCTAGAACACTTCCGTATGACCGGCGGCGAGCCATTACTAGACAAAAACACTTATCGTGTGTTTGATTATGTGTTAGCCAACCCCAAATCCGATCTACATTTGAATGTCACAAGCAACTTCAGTGTGGACGAAAAAAGCTGGCAACGTTATCTTGGTTATGTAAAACAGTTATGCAAAGGCGAACGCATAGAACACTTTATGCAGTATGTCAGTGTAGACACATTTGGTTCACAGGCCGAATACATCCGTCACGGATTGGATTTTAATCTCGTATGGGAGAGGGTCAATCAGTTCTTGACAGAAATTCCCGGTCGTAACAGCATTACGTTTATTGTGACCATGAATAATC
>Ga0049080_10000544_pt1 | contig 12667 bp, 8 predicted proteins | sample GreLakmeER15MSRF_FD_66716 | JGI IMG/M metagenome (GOLD analysis project Ga0049080, IMG submission 66716) | Freshwater lentic microbial communities from great Laurentian Lakes, MI, USA - Great Lakes metaG ER15MSRF | ecosystem: Environmental > Aquatic > Freshwater > Lake | place: Great Lakes... | reverse complement strand
CGGGTCGAGGGGTTCGGTTTCCTTCCATTCGCCATTTTCCCAATAGCGTCCGCGCTGCGTGATTTCGCGGATATTGATCTCGGGGTTGAAATTAGTCGCGAACGGGTAGCCGTGGTCGCCGGCGTTGGCGTCCATGATGTCGATGGTCTCGATGGTGTCGAAGAGGTGCTTTTGGGCGTAGGCACAGAAGACATTGGTCACGCCGGGGTCGAAGCCCGAGCCGAGCAGGGCGGTGAGGCCGGCCTTTTCGAAGCGCTCGCGGTAGGCCCACTGCCAAGAGTATTCGAATTTAGCGAGGTGCGGGGGCTCGTAGTTGGCCGTGTCGACGTAGTGGATACCGGCGTGGAGGCAGGCGTCCATCAAGGGGAGATCCTGATAGGGTAGGGCGACGTTGATGAGCAGGTCGGCGCCGAAGGACTTGATGAGGGCCACCGTGGCCTTGACGTCATCCGCATCGACGGTCGCCGTTCGGATCGTCCGGCCCGTCGCGTTCTTCACGTCGGCGGCGATAGCCTTGCACTTATTCTCGTTGCGGGAGGCTAGCATGACCTCGGAAAAGGCCTCGGGGTGCATCGCGCACTTGTGGGTCACGACGTTGCCGACGCCGCCGGCACCGATAATCAGGACTTTTTTGCTCATAGGGTTACATGATTTCTGTCCACAAGCGGGGGAGGGGAAAGGAAAAAGGATGCACAAACCGGTGAACAAGCCGTGACGGCCAGCGCCAGCGCCGAGGGGTCCGTGAAACGGAACCCTTTTGGCTGGCGGGATGGACGGGACTCGAACCCGCGACCTCCTACGTGACAGGCAGGCGCTCTAACCAACTGAGCTACCACCCCGGACAGCCAAAAGGAAGGTGAACAAAGCCCCCTGACCCCCCGGCTGTCAAACGGAAAACCTCGGCAATTATCCCCGAATTTGGCCAGTACCCACGACTTCGAACTTCCAGGTCGTTAATTCCCTGATTCCCATTGGCCCGCGGGCATGTAGGCGGTCCGTGCTGATGCCGACTTCGGCGCCAAAGCCAAACTCGCCGCCATCGGTGAACCGGGTGCTGGCGTTCCAGTAGACGCAGGCACTGTCGATTTGGGCTAGGAAGGAGCGGGCGACGGTTTCGTCGGCCGTGATGATGGCGTCCGAATGGTGCGAGCCACAGGTCTCGATGTGCGTGACCGCCTCGGCTAAGCTGGTGACGACTTTGACGTTCAGGACGAGTGCCAAGTGTTCGGTCCGGAAATCTGCCTCGGTGGCAGGACTGGCCGTGGGGATGAGTGCACACGTGCGGGGGCACCCGCGGATTTCGGTCTGCTGCGTTGCCATTGCTCGGCCGACGATGGGTAAGAAGCTGGCCGCGACCGCGGCATCGACGAGTAAGGTCTCGGCGGCATTGCAGGCGCTCGGACGCTGGCACTTCGCGTTGACGATGATGGCTTCCGCCATGGCTAAGTCGGCGGCGGCGTGGACGTAGACGTGACAGATGCCCGCGTCGTGTTTGATGACGGGGACCTTTGCGGAATTTACCACTGCCTCAATCAGGCCAGGGCCACCCCGCGGGACGATGATGTCGACAATCCCGCGGAGGGAGCCGAGGGCCGGAACAGCTTCACGGTCCGTGAAAGGTAGCAGCGTGACGGCTTCCGTCGGCAGGCCCGCTGCCGCGAGTCCCGCCGCGAAGGCTTGAGCGAGTGCTAGGTTGGTGTGGAGTGCCTCACTGCCACCACGCAGGATACAGGCATTGCCAGACTTCAGGCAAAGCGCGGCGGCGTCGACGGTGACGTTGGGGCGCGATTCAAAGATGATGGCGACGAGCCCGATGGGCACGCGGCGACGGATAATCTTCAGCCCGTTCGGGCGGTCCCACGCTTCGGTGACTTCACCGACAGGGTCGGTTAGCTTGGCCACGTCTTCGCAGGCGACGGCAATCGCTTCGAGGCGACCGTGGTCGAGGCGAAGGCGGTCGGTCATCGCCGCCGTTAGGCCTTTGGCTTGGGCGGCGGCGAGGTCTTGCGCGTTGGCCGCGAGGATGGCGGGCTCAGCGGCGCGGAGGGCTTGGGCGGCGGCGCGCAGGGCTTGATCGCGGGTCGTCGTCGAAGAGAGGGCCACGGCGCGCGAAGCTGCCTTGGCCGCCCGGGCCAGAGCCGTCACGCGCTGCAGCAGTTCGCTCATCGCAGGGAGAAGCGCGTCCCGAGTTTCTTGCCGCCGGCGATTTCCAGGAGGACGTTGGCCTTACGGCCGTGCGCTATGATGGTGTCCACGCCCCCTTCGGCGGCGATTTCCGCGGCCTGTAATTTTGTCACCATGCCGCCGACGTTACGTTCGGAGCCAGCGCCGCCCGCGAGGCCGCGGATGGCGTCATCAATCTTCGTGACCTTCGGGATCCGGTCACCCGTGCCGTCGGATTTCGTCATGAGTCCATCGACCCCCGAGAGGATGATGAGCAAGTCGGCGCCGACGAGTGCGGCAACGTGTGCGGAGAGTCGGTCGTTGTCGCCCACGCGGAGTTCTTCGTCCGCGATGGCGTCGTTCTCGTTGATGATCGGGACGAACCGCTTGCGCTTAAGGAGGAGATCGAGGGTGGCGCGGGCATTACGCGTGCAGGCACGGCTATCGAGGTCCCAATACGTCAGGAGCATCTGCGAGCCAAGCAGCCCATGGCGGGCGAAGTGTCGACCGTAGACAGACATCAACTCGGGTTGGCCGACCGTGGCGCAGGCTTGCAGCTCGCGGGCGTCCTTCGGGCGCTTCTCCAGGTTCATGGCCGTCATCCCGGCGGAGACGGCACCGGAGGAGACCACGACGACCTCGATACCCTTCTTCATAAGGCCGGCGACTTGGTCGGCGATGCGACCAATCTGGACGCGATCGACCTTGCCGTCCTTGCGGGTGAGCAGACCAGAACCGAGTTTGATGACCCAACGTTTTGCCATAAGAGTGGAAGCGAACCTAACGGACGTAATCCGTCGATGTCCAGCGTCAGAGTGCGGCGCCGTCCCGGCTTGGCGGGGTCAGGCCAGCGGCCAGCCAGCCTTTATCCGAAAGAACGCGCCCTTGGGGGGTGCGGGTTACATAGCCTTCCTGCACGAGGAACGGTTCATGGACCTCTTCGAGCGTGTGGGCGTCTTCGCCGATGGAAGCCCCGATGCTGCTCAGTCCCACTGGGCCGCCGTTATGTTTCTGGGCCATGGCGCGGAGGAAACGGTGATCCATATCGTCGAGTCCATGTTGGTCGATCTCGAGTAGCTCGAGGGCGGCGGCGGTGACGGCGGCATCGGCCTTGCCGGCGGCGCGTTCGAGTGCGTAGTCGCGCGTGAAGCGCAGTAGGTTGTTAACGATACGGGGCGTGCCGCGGGCGCGGCGGGCAACTTCTTCGGCGCCCCCTTGATCGAGGTCAAGGTTGAGCAACTTCGCATTGCGGGCGACAATCGTCAGGAGCTGTTCGCGGGTGTAGTAATCCAGGCGCGTCTGCAGGGTGAAGCGGCTGCGTAACGGGGCGGTCAGTAGGCCAGTGCGTGTGGTGGCACCGACCAACGTGAACTTCGGTAGGTCGAGACGCACGCTGCGGGCGTTAGGCCCTTGGTCGATCATGATATCGATGCGGAAGTCCTCCATCGCGGAGTAGAGGAACTCTTCGACCGTCTTCGGAATCCGATGAATCTCGTCGATGAAGAGCAGCTCACCCTCTTGCAGGCTCGTGAGCAGGCCAGCGAGGTCGGAGGCTTTTTCGACGACGGGTCCAGAAGTCACGCGAATGGGCCGGCCCATTTCTTCAGCGAGGATCATGGCCAGGGTCGTCTTGCCGAGGCCGGGCGGGCCGTGGAGCAAGATATGGTCGAGCGTGCGCCCTTCGCGGCGGGCAGCCCCGACCATCACGCGGAGGCGTTCCACTGTGCGGGGTTGGCCAACGAAATCGGCGAGGGAAGGGGGGCGCAGTGCTTGATCGAGCGGGCGGTTGGGCGCGCTCACCGCGGCCTTGCCGGCGGCGGGTTGGGTCGATTCTGCATCATCCTGCGCGCGGGCCATGGCGGTAACGTGTCGAGTCGGGGAGCGATGGCAACCCTCAGTCCTCGGCGAAGCCTTTCGGCATCGCGGAAGCGGGGAGTCGTTCAATGTCGGCGCCGAGTGAGCGGAGGCGTTCCTCGAAGCGTTCGTACCCGCGGTCGAGGTGGTAGAGCCGTTGCACCCAGGTTTCCCCCTTAGCCGTCAGCGCGGCGAGGATGAGGGCGGCGGAGGCTCGAAGGTCGGAGGCCATCACGGGCGCGCCGGATAGCGGGCGGTCGCCGTAGACCGCGGCGGTGGCGCCATCGATGGCGATTTCAGCGCCCATGCGTTGGAGTTCAGCCGCGTGCATGAAGCGGTGTGGGTAGACTGTTTCCGTGACGGTGCTGCGTCCGTCGACCAGCAGTTGCAAGGCCATGAACTGCGCTTGCAGGTCGGTCGGGAAGCCTGGATAGGGCTCGGTGATGATGTCGACCGCACGCGTCGGGCGGCCGAACGCGCGGATGAACCCTGGGCCCGTTTCGACGCCGACGCCGGCTGCACGTAATTTATCCAAGAACGCCCCGAGGTGGGAGGCTTCGGCACCGGTGACCGTGACGTCTCCGCCGGTGATGGCGCCCGCGACGAGGTAGGTGCCCGTTTCAATGCGGTCGGGGATGACGGTGTGCTCGGTGCCACGCAGACGTTCGACGCCTGTGATGGTGATGACCTCGGTGCCATGGCCGCGAATGTCGGCACCCATCTTGAGTAGTAGCTCGCAGAGGTCGACGACTTCGGGCTCGCGCGCAGCGCATTCGATGCGTGTTTCGCCCGGCGTCAGCGATGCCGCCATCACGAGGTTTGCTGTCCCGAGAACCGTGCTGCCCATGGGGCCTCCCATGAAGACGAGGCTCCCGCGGGCGCGGGTGGCATCAACGGAAACCACCCCTCCTTCGACCGTGACGACGCAGCCGAGCGCTTCGAGTCCTTTCAGGTGAAGGTCGATGGGGCGCGGGCCGATGACGCACCCACCGGGGATGGCCATTTCCGCTTGGTGCAGACGACCCACGAGGGCGCCGAGCAAGCAGACCGAGGCGCGCATCTTACGCACGAGGTCGTAGGGCGTGCGGTGGTTAATCTCTTGCGCGTGAATGACCCAAGTGCCTGGCGCTGGGTTCGTCACGGTTGCCCCTTGGTGGCGAAGAATCTCCGCCATGAAGCGTACGTCGCTGAGGTCGGGCACGTTGCGCAGCGTCACGACTTCGGACGTGAGCAAGGATGCTGCCAGCAAGGGCAGGGCGGCGTTCTTAGCGCCGGCGGCCTGGATAGTCCCGCTTAAGCGGTGACCTCCGATGATGCGTGCGACTTCGAGCATGGTGCTGAAAAAGAGCGGGGGCGCCGTTAAGCGCCCCCGTTTCGTTTAGCCTTCGCGAGGTCCTCGGCGGTCGCCTTGACCTCCGCGGAAATCGCCGCCACGGCCACGGCCGCCGCGATCGCCACCACGGCCACCACGGTCGCCACGACCACGGCCACCGCGGTCACCACCACGGTCGCCACCACGGTCACCGCCGCGGTCACCGCGCTGTTCGCCACGGAAGCCACCACGGTTACCACGGTGTTCGCCACGGGCTTGTTCGCCGCCGGTGGTTGGTACAAAGACGGCCTTGGTCGGGATACCGAACAAGGTCGCGAGCTTGCGCTTCAGCGAAGCCCAGAAACCAATCGGTGCCTGCACGGGGATGACGACGGGTTCAATTTGGATACGCGGGCGATCTTCGCGACGCGGACGATCTTCGCGGCGTGGGCGGTCACCTTCGGCACGTGGGCGGTCACCTTCGGCACGTGGTTCACGCGGTTCGCGGCGCGGGCCAGGGGCACCTTCGGGGCGCGGTTCACGGTGTTCGCGGCGTTGACGGTCGCTAGGGATACCAGGCTGGCGGCCTTCTTCGGCAGCGGCGCCTTCCGGACGGTCTTCACGACGGGGACGCTCTTCGCGGCGAGGGCGGTCGCCTTCGGCCCGAGGTTCGCGACGTTCGCGCGGCGGCTGGTTCTGAGCCGGCTGCTTAGAGAGTTCGCCCGAGAGGTTCTCGGTGACTTCAGCAGGATTCGCGATCACGCCGATGGACGGGCGAGCGTTCTCGGCCTTGCCGCTAGGGGCGACGTTCTGCGGGACGCCACGACGGCCGAATTGCTTCGGCGCGACGATGGTGCCAGGTTTAGCGGCGGGTTCGCTGGAGGCGCCAATCACGGAAAGGGGAGGAAGCTCCGCGTGAGCGGATTCCAGCTTGGATTCGGTGATACGAGGCGCCGGGGCGGCGGGGGTCGTGTTCTGTTCCGCCGTAGGGGCGGGGGTGTGGGTGGACGTGTCGTCCTGCCCGGGGTTTTCTTGGCTCATGGTTTCTCTTGGTGTGGCGACCGGATGTTCGGTCGCCTGGTGAAGGCCGTTTCCGCCGTTGTGGCAGAAAGGCCGGGTCTCCGGTAAATACCCGTCGCTTCGAAGGAAGGCGGGGAGGTCCGGTTAGTAGCCGAGACGGGTGTCTCGGAACCGTTGTGAATAAAACATCCCTTTCTAGTTAACAATAAGAAAGTCCCCCGGTGGCTTAAAATAGTGAAATTATGTTCACTTATTTGACCCTAAACTCATCTGGGGCAGGAAATTACTGCTTTAGCGGGCTTCGTCCGTGAACCGCTGTTCCCGAATGAGGATGATTTTGACCGTCCCTTGGTAGGATAGCTTTTCCTCGATGGCGCTACGGAGGCGGCGGAGCAGTTCGGTCGCGCCAAAGTCATCGACCTGACCGGGGTCGACAATGACCCGGAGTTCACGGCCGGACTGGAAGGCATAGGCCTCCCGGATGCCTTCGAAGCCTAGGGCCAGGGCCTCTAGGTTCTTTACCCGCTGGACGTAACTCTCGAGCGTCGACGAGCGGGCGCCGGGGCGTGAGCCCGAGGCGGCATCGGCGATCATCACTAACGGTGCGTAGAGGCTTTCGGCTTCAACCTCGCGGTGGTGGGCAGCGACCGCATTGACCACGCGCGGCTCTTCGCCGAGTCGGCGGAGCAGGGCGGCACCGATGAGGGCATGGCTCCCGCCGTCTTCCGCTTCCATGGCTTTACCTAAATCATGCAGGAGCCCCGCGCGCTTGGCGGGAATGGGGTCGAGCCCTAGTTCGCCGGCTAAGACGGCACAGAGCTGGGCGACCTCGATCGAATGGGAGAGCGTGTTCTGGTTGGAGGACAGTCGGAAGTGGAGGCGTCCGAGTAACTCTTCGATGCGTCCATCCATCGGGGGCAGGCCGAGGTCGCGGACGGCGTCACGGCCGAGGCGTTGGGCATGGCGGACGACTTCGTCGGCGGCCTTGCGGACTAAATCTTCAATGAGGCTCGGGGCGACATTCCCGTTCTTGATGATGCGGTCGAGGGCGATGCGTGCAATCTCGCGGCGGACGGGGTCGAAGCACGAAACCAGCACCATACCAGGGGTTTCGTCGATCATCAGCGTTGCGCCCGTCGCTTGTTCGAAGGTGCGAATATTCCGACCCTCGCGGCCGATGAGGCGACCCTTCATGTCCTCGGAAGGGATACCAACGGACACCGCGGTCGCATCTTGCGTCGTCTGCGTCGTCAAGCGCTGCATGGCCGCGAGTAAGATGCGGCGGGCTTCGTCCGCGACGTCCTGTTCCGGTCGGTCGAGCATCTCGTGGCGCAGGCGGCGGGCCTCGGTCTCGTATTGCTTCTGCAGGTCGGCCATCGCTTGGCGCTTAGCATCTTCCGGCGTCAGCCCGGAAAGTCGGAGCGCTTCCCGGGAGAGGAAGTCGCGCTGCCGGAGGCTGTCGGCCTTAAGGGTTTCCGCCGCTTGAGCTTCCGCTTTCGCTTCCGCGAGAACCCGATGGGCCTCGCGTTGCTCGTCTTGAGCTTGCGCGTGCAGTTCGGCGGCCTCGACCGTCGCTTCGCGGCGGGCCAGTTCAATTTCATTCTTCAAGCGATCCTCCCGGAGGGCACCGAGGGTCGATTCGCGCCATTTGGCGACCGCGTAGGCGACAATGGCTCCAGAAGAGAAGGCCACTGCGGCAAGGATACTTTGGTCGGCGGCCTCGGCCATGGTTGCGGTGCGGGCGGGAAGCCCACGACCCGTTACCCTTGCGACCAGCCCCTTGTCCGCAAGCCCTTTCGGGAGGTTCGCCTTGCACCTTGGGTTTTTGGCGGTTGTTTGGATGGTATGTCACTCCGTAACCATGAAGAAGGCTCCACGGCCTCCCTCTGGTGGGACAAATTTGCCAATTTCTCATGGCGGACCGACTGGACGCAGGTCCTCTTGATTGCCCTTTTAAGCACTTTGGGGGTTGTCGCGATCGACTCCGCTGGGAGCTACCGGCAGTCGTCCTATGCTCGGTCTCAGGCCATTTTTATAATTATCGGGTGGATTGCCTACTGGGTCGTTTCTTCCCTCGATTATCGGCAACTTCGGGTCCATGCCCGCCGGATCTATATCCTGGGGATTTTACTGCTCTTGCCGGTGGCGGCGTGCGCGTTGCTCAAGGAAGACTTCGGCAGTTTTATTCGGAGTATCAATGGGGCTAGGCGCTGGATGGATTTCGGGGCTTTTTCTATCCAGCCATCCGAGTTCGCCAAGGTTTCCGCCCTGGTTTTCATCGCGGCCTTATTGGCGCGGGATCCCATCGGTTCTTTTCGGGCGACCTGGCTAACTGTCCTTAAGGTTGCCGGGGCCGCGCTACTGCCCTTTGGCTTGATTTTTGTGCAACCAGACCTAGGGTCGGCTCTCATCTACCTGCCGCTGTCATTTGCCCTCCTTTTCGTTGCCGGCCTGAGTTTCAGGTTCTTCATGGTGGCGGGGTTAGCATCTCTCCTGTTGGTGGCAGTTGTTGCGGTCGACCTCGTCGAATACTCCGGTAAAGTGGCGGAATATTCCAAGGCAAATCCCGAGGACCGCGATCCCGCTAAAGCCGTCCGTGGTAAGCATGAAGCCACGGCGTGGTTTTTCCTCCTTAAGGATTATCAGCGCGAGCGCTTGATGTCTTTTGTCGCCCCCGCGGTCGTCGATCCTAAGGGCCTCGGTGCCACCTGGAACGTCAAGCAGGCCGTCATTGCGGTGGGGCGCGGTGGCTTGACTGGTCAGGGCATCGGCAAGGGAACGCAGGCCCGTTTCGGCTATCTCCCGGAAGCGGCGGCGCATAACGATTTCATCTTTTCAGGCATGGCCGAAGAGATTGGTTTCGCGGGTGGCTTCCTGGTGCTCTCCGCCTTCGCCTTGCTTTTTTGGCGCGTGGTTCGCACCGCGGTTCGCGCCGCCGACCGTTTTGGTTCGCTGTTGGCTCTCGGCGCCGCCGCCATCATGGGCACGCACGTCGTGATCAACCTAGGGATGAATATCGATTTGATGCCCGTGACGGGCGTTCCACTACCTTTCCTCAGCTACGGGGGGTCTTTCGTGCTCAGCTGCTTCCTGCTCCTTGGCTTAGTCCAGAGCGTCCACCGGCATTCGGCTGGTGGCGGCGAACATGAAGGCTCTCCGGCAACCGGCCTAACGGCCTAATTCCGAGATGTCCGAAAATACTGAACCCGAAGATCACCTAGAAGATTCCCCCGAAGAAGGCACGCCGCCGACGACTGGGGTGGATCAGCAGAAGCTCGCCGAAGAGGCCGCCCGCCGGCGCAAGGAGCTCCCGTTGCTACAGCGGATTGTTAAGCACTTCTCCAAGGATCGCAACACGTACCGCGAGCTCGTCATCAACGCCGAGACTTTAGAGAAACGCGTCGCGCTGCTGACGAATGGCGTCCTCGACAAGTTCGAGATCGAGCACAAGGGCGAGAACCGCATGGTCGGCGCAATCTTCAAGGGCCGCGTGCAGAATCTGGAGTCCGGCTTGAAGGCCGCCTTCGTGGATATCGGTCAGCCGAAGAACGCCTTCCTGCACTACTGGGATATGCTCCCGGCGGCGAACGATTCGCAGGTCGAATTCATCCGCGATAACGAATCCGCCGAGCAGAAGCAGCGCAAGGCCCGCTACCAAGCCAAGGACATCCCCCAGCTCTTCCCCGCTGGCTCCGACATCGTTATCCAGGTCGTTAAGGATCAGATTGGTACCAAGGGCCCTCGCTCGACGACGAACATCGCCTTGCCGGGCCGCTACGTCGTCCTGATGCCGTTCAGTGGTGCTTGCGGCGTTTCCCGTAAAATCGAAGACAATGCCGAGCGCGACCGCCTGAAGGACATCCTTCGTTCGCTGACCATTCCGGAAGGTATGGGCGTCATCATCCGCACCGCCGGTGAAGGCAAGCAGGCCCGCTGGTTCGTGCGTGACCTGCACATGCTGCTCAAGCGCTGGCAGGCCATCGTCGAGAAGATTAACGCTCCCGACCGCAAGCCAGTGCTCCTGTACCAAGAGCCTGGCCTCATTGAGCGCACCGTCCGCGACTTCCTCACGGAAGAGGTCGACCGCATCCTCGTCGATAACCCAGGCGACTTCAAACTGGTCCAGGAACTCGTGGGGGAGATTTCCCCGCGTTCCCGTTCGCGCGTGGAACTCTACAGCGACCCCATACCGGTTTTTGAGCGCTACAATATCGAGCGTCAGATCGAGCAGCTCTTCCAGCGGCGCGTCCCGCTCCCGAGCGGTGGCGAAATCGTCATCGACGAGACCGAGGCCCTCACGGCCATCGACGTCAACACCGGCTCCCACCGGGGCAAGGAAGGGAAGGACGGCAGCTTTATCACGCAGGCTAACTTGGAGGCCGTGACGGAGGCCGCCCGTCAAATCCAGCTCCGCAACCTCGGCGGCCTCATCATGATCGACACGATCGACATGAAGAACGCCAAGGACCGCAAGAAGGTCTTCGATACCTTGCGCGAGGCGATGGAGAATGATCGTGCGAAGCACCAGATCTTGCCGATTTCACAGCTCGGCGTGCTGCAAATGACCCGCCAGCGTCACACCGAGTCGAACACGACCTCGATGTACACCGCCTGCCCGCATTGCCAAGGCCGCGGTATCGTTAAGAACCCGCGCACGGTCTCGGTCGAGGTTCAGCGTAAGCTCTTGGGCCTCATCCGTCGTCTCCGCACTGAGCGCAAGGCCTCGGGCGAGATTGTCATTCGCATTGTCCTCCACCCCATCAACCTCGACCGCATCAAGCTCGAGGATAAGGATTTCTTCATCGACCTCGAGAAATCCTGTAATGTCCGCCTTCTCTTCAAGCATGACGCCGCGTTCCACGTGGAGACGTTCAAGCTGATGGACGAGGCTGGGAACGACTTCCGCTAAGCCGTCGGCTGTCGGGGGCGTCAGACGCCCCGGCGGGCCCGGTGGGCGAGCAACCGCAGTCCATTGAGGCACACGATTACCGTGCTGCCTTCATGGACGGCGACGCCGAGGGTGAGCGGGGCACCCTTGAAGATGACGATGGCGGCCATCGTGAAGGCGGCGCCCACGGAGATCGCAATATTCACGCGGATAGCCGTCCGGGCGGCTTGGCTCAGGTCGATGGCCGTCAGCAAGCGTTCGATACGGTCATCGGTCAGGACGACATCGCTAGACTCGAGGGCGGCGTCGCTCCCGCGTCCCCCCATGCCGATGGCCACGTCGGCCGCGGCGAGGCTCGGGGCGTCATTGACGCCATCCCCGACCATCGCGACCACATGGCCTTCGGTCGATAGCTTACGGATGGCCTGCATCTTGGCATCAGGCGTGAGGCCCGCCCGGTAACTTTGGATGCCGACCTGGTGGGCGGCAACGACGGCCGCTTCTTCGCGATCACCCGTCAACATGACCGTACGGATACCTTGTTGATGGAGGGCGGCGAGGGTAGGGGCACTGGCTGGGCGGATGGCGTCGACGAGCGTCGCCCGGACCTGCACGGAGCCATCGGAAGCCCAGACCTCGCTCACGATGGCGCCGGCGGCAACTGGGGCGCCCGGCAGGTCGTGCCCACCGACGAATTCACAGGAGCCCACACTCCAGCGGGTGCCGTCGACGGTGCCAGCGATGCCTTGGCCAGGCGAGTTGGAGAGTCCGGTGACGGCTTGGGTAGTCGCGCCTTCGGCTAGGCAGGCTTTGACGATGCCTACGGCGAAGGGATGGGTCGAGTTGGCCTCGATAGAGAGCAGGGCATTGAGCGCCCGTCGGCGGTCAGCGTTGGCAGGGAAGACCTCCAAGGCCGCGACGGCGGGTTCACCAGCAGTCAAAGTGCCAGTCTTGTCGAAACAGACGCAGTCGACGTCGGCGAGGCGTTCCACCGCAGCGCCACCGCGAAAGAGAATCCCGTGGCGGGCGCCGTTGGCGATGGCGGCTAGGACCGCGGAGGGCACGGAGAGCACCAAGGCACAGGGGCTGAGTACGACCAGCAACGTCATGGCACGGTAGAGGGCAGAATCTTCGGTGCCCAACGCCGGGCGTCCCAGGAGCAGTTGCAGGCCGAAGAAGGCGGCCGAAGCGGTCAAGGTGAAGATGGCGTAGGTATCGCCCCAGCGGTCGATGGCACGTTGCGCAGGGGCCTTGCTCTCTTGCGCCTCGCGGATGAGAGCCACAATGCGGTGGAGGGCACTATCCTTTTCGGCCTTGGTCACGCGGACGACGAGCCGACCCCAGCTATTCAGCGTTCCGCTGGAGACGCTAGAGCCAGGTCCTTTGTCCACTGGCTTGGCTTCGCCGGTTAGGTTGGATTCATCGATACC
>Ga0049080_10000541_pt1 | contig 12685 bp, 29 predicted proteins | sample GreLakmeER15MSRF_FD_66716 | JGI IMG/M metagenome (GOLD analysis project Ga0049080, IMG submission 66716) | Freshwater lentic microbial communities from great Laurentian Lakes, MI, USA - Great Lakes metaG ER15MSRF | ecosystem: Environmental > Aquatic > Freshwater > Lake | place: Great Lakes... | reverse complement strand
CAACACCATGTTCTCGGGCAAATCTCTGGACGTCATGATTGACACTTGGCCAGTTATAGTCGTCTCCTATTAAGACACCACCAGGAGCTAAGATCCTCCAGGCGGTGACTAGCTCGATATAGGTTTCGTACCATTCATGGGCTGTGTCTAAGTAGATAACCCCAGGTCCTCTATCTAAGTGTCCATCCTCCCTCAATCTTTCTACTCGGGAAACTTCTGTAATCTCGCTCATATAATTCTTATGAAGCAATGGAAATTATATGGATGGGATCCTTCTGTACCTAGATACAAAGAGTTCTACTATGACTCCTTTGAGAGAGTCCAAGAGCAAACTAACAATTGGGGGTATGATTACTTCTATAAAGAGAACTATCATTTTGATCCTTCTCCCACTGGATCTATCTATGAGATGTTCAACTGCAGTGTCAGACCTGGAGATGTCGTCTTAGATCTAGGAGCCAATGTGGGATTCTTCTCGAGAAGAGCAGCCCAGATAGGAGCTACAGTGATAGCCGTGGAAGGATCTAAGGAATGCTTCTCCTGCTTAGTTGAGAACACCTATGACCTACCCAACGTCTTTCCTGTCTACGGGATAGTCATAGGATCCGAAGTCACTTCAACTGTCTGGACTTCCAATCAATCCCAGACACCCACGATTACCCTCCAGGAAATCATGGACATGTTCAATCTGACTAAGATAGACTTTCTCAAGTGTGACATAGAAGGAGGAGAATACGATCTCATAGCTCACACCCCTCAGAGTGTCTGGGATGGAATAGAATCCGTAGCCCTAGAAGCACACGGAGATCAAGCCTGGGATATCTCCATTCCCAACAAGATCAGAGACCACCATGTTCACAATGGCAGTCCATCGTTCTATTTTAGAAAAATGCCTTAATTTTATACCACACTAAACAAATGCACATGGCGGGTCTCACAGACGAATACCCATGGGTTAGAGTCAATGCTCTCACCTGGGACATAGAACACAAAGGCTCTTTCCACGAGATGAACAGAATTGCAAAAGGTCACATGATGACAGAGACCAATTGGAAGCTCATCACGGAGGAGAGCGGCATCACACCTAAGGATCTTACCCTATGAAAAAGTCAATCATTGCCCTCCTGGTGCTCACCTCGTGCTCTATGGGTGAACATGGGAAAGTCGAATACGAAAAGCATCCGATAGACTCAGTTGTCTATGTCAACCAACACTCTGGAATGCCTCCTACATTCAGAAGAGTCTACTGGAGATACTATGTAGGTGACTACTGGACTATCTCTCATATCCCAGTGAATGCAGGAGACACAGTTCTCGTACCTACACAAAGATAGTCAAGGACCTATCCGAACGGAACATCCGAAGGTCCAACCCATATAATCCTAAACACGGAAGATCATGGGAAATCACATCATACTCCAAATCACACAAGAGGAAGTCGAAGCACATCCGAATAATTACTCTCTAGGGGAATACGTTCGAAGCAAATACCATCAGACACAGAAAGAAGAGGGAAGGCATTCAAATGACTATCCGAATGATGGCAACCCTGAAGAGTCAGACGAAGTCTACACGTTAGATTAAGACTGACAAGTAATACTCCCAGTACGTTCAACAACACTTTCCTCCAAGTACCTTAAGTACTTAGAATAGCAGCCCTTCGGTGGGTTGAAGGATTGATACCCTTATAATCCTCCCTCCAGAACTTAAGCCCTAGCCCTTCTAGCCCTGCAAAGGTCGCTAAAGCGTTTGGGACCAACACCAAGGTGCCTATACGGGAGGGGCCCATCGGTTTCCCAAGAAGGGTCCCCTATCTAAGACCCAATTTGGGGTCCCCTAAGCGAATGGACCCCTATCTTAGACCCACTATACGCGAGGGGCCCTTGTACCCCCTATGCAGGGACCCCATTTTTACCCCCCTCCAGACCCCAGAGGGGGTCCTTATTATAGTCTCCAAGTCCCCCGGCCAAATGCATATAAACTTCCGGGAGTCCCGAATCGGGGTTTGTAAGCATCCGGGACTCCACGAGGATTTCGTAATAGATACGGTCAAATAGGCCCGGGAGTTTTAATGGGGTATCCAGAGCCCAAAACTCCCGTCGGTTTTTGAGATAGCAGTGATGGTTTTGAGCGAGGAGTTTTGGTCCTTAAAACTCCCGTCGGTTTTTGCGGTTGCTGCAGATGGTTTGAGCGAGGAGTTTTGACCCCACAAAAAACCCGACCTTCTCCAGTTGCTTCTGGATCCAGTCGGGGGTTTGCTACAGGTGGGCTAAGAGCCCTAAAGCTTAGTCCTCGTCCTGACTTCTGTCTTTGAGTTTGTCTATGAAGGACTTGAGGGTTTTGAGCATCTCAATCTCTCTCTGACGATCAGACTGGTGCAGACACCCAATGGTGTATCCAGCCATTAAGAGCTTGCGCTCGTACACTGAGAGGTTCCCATCATCTCCTAGCTCTTCCTCTCGGATCTCTTTAGCTACTGTGGTGAGTACCCCATCAACGGTCTCCAACTCTCTGATTGCACACTCGGCCATCACTTTGAGTTCATCATACCACCCGTCTTTGATTCCTAATGCTTCTGTGATAGTTGCCATGCGATAGTGTTTAATTGATTACATAGCTAAAGTACAGAAACAGCCCGTACTAAAAAAATGAAACCCAGTGGACTTCTATGAACGGAAATGAATTTGGGTCGGCGGGTTTAAAAAGGAGCGGGTGGTGTTTTGGCCTCGGGGCAGAATGACCTCTGACACCACCCGGAAATCTCCTGGCAAAATTATTGGAAGGGGTTGACCTCTTTTCCGATGAGTTGGTCGAAAGCTGATGATTGATCTTGGTCTCCGGTTTTGGTTGTGTATTGGACGGCCCCAGTTCCTTTGAGGGAGAAGTAAAGCTTTTGATTCACAGGACCTCTTCGGTTTTTGGTGAAGGAAATGTACTGGAGGTTTGTATTCTCATCTTCGTATCTCATCTCCATCATGCCCGTAGTGTTGTGTTTAAGCTTGTTAGAGCCGACGAAAACACCGCCCTTAGTTACCTGTTGGATGGCAAGGAAAGTCGTGTTCTTACATGATGTATTGTGGGCTAGGTTGTGGCGGAGCATGAGATCAATGAGCCATTTCTCGGCGGAGTTGGTGGTGATCCGATTGACCTCCTTCACTGCTTCTTGGACCTCGACAAATGAATCGATGAGGACTAGGTCGTAGCCAGTGGACAGAGCTTCCTCCACGACCAACTTGGGATTATCATCTAGGTATTCTCCGAGGAATAAGATATCGATTCCACCGAACTTCGGATACCGTTGCACGTACTTGTAGAGATCGATCCTGGTCATCTCCGCTGAGATGAAGAGACATTTGTAACCGGACTCGATGAGATCTGAGACCATGTCCATGGCCACAGTCGATTTGCCAACTCCTGGATCACCGACCAGAAGGTAGTTGGTTGCCTTTGGAATTCCACCCTCGATGGTGAACATCTGATCGATGGCTGAACGAGTTGCCATGGGGATGAACAGTGCTGGATCAAAGTACTGGTCTTTCATCTGTACGAGTTCGAGGTCACGGCCACGATCTGGAATCACGGGGATCACAGCGTCAGGTGGTAGACCCTTTTCGATTCGTTTTGCTTTTGCCTTGTCTTTGACCGCCTGAGCAATCTTGAGACGAGTGGTCTCGGTCATGGGTTTGCGAATACCAGTATTTTCTTTTCTTGCCATGGTGTATGATTATAATACAAAGGTAAATAAAATCCTCGAGGATAAAAAATGTAAGAGGAGGAAAGTTAGGGTTGTGGGTTTGAATAAAAAAAGAGGTCTTTTGGTAGACCTCTCTTATACGGTATTGAATGATCGGAGTCTTGGACGAATCTATGAGCCCAAAAAGAAATTAGTCTTGATTTGTCCAGATACAAGATCACCTAGACCCATTTTTCGTAGATCTTTAGCAGATAATTGTTTAAAGAATGGTTCGGGTTTTTTAGATCTTTTTTTATTAAATGGAACTTTCTTATCTAATATATTTGGATCTAGCTCATGAACTTTTTTGAGAATGTCCAGGGTTCCCATAATTATCTCTTCATTCATATAGATGTCAAATTCTTGATCGTTCAGGTGTTCGGATAATTCTGTTTTTTCTGGATGATTCTCTATTAAAGCAAAGAATTCATTCCAATTGTTGATTCCTTCTAAACCGTCCATGCCCCAATACCCCTCGGCATAGGCTTTGACGGTCGGTTCCAGGCTGTAGATCGTCTGTTTAAAGGATCCAATAAATTTGGCCAAGACCTTTATTAGGTCTTCTGAGATTGCCCTGGTTTTTTCATCGTCACCGCCGTATCCAAGTTTGTTTTCAACAAGTTTGTACTGTACAACTTTTTTTTCCTTTTCTACATTCTCTACAATTTCTGCAAAAGATTTCATAACTATTGGTTTTATTGGTTTGTATATTAAAATTAAAAATTTACTACGTTTTAAAAAATGTAGGAGGAGGAAAGTTAGGCTAGGCCTAACTTTTCCTTTCTCTTTTTGTTGTCTGTCCCGAAGGTATAGGCGTGACAGTCATCACCAAGACCTCTTTCGATTGAGGCTGGGTTGGTGAGGGGAAGGGCGCATCGGCAGCATTTACCTTCATGGAGGAGGTTAACTCCCTTTTGGCGAAGGGTCATTGGATCCTCATATGAGCTCTTCAGGAAAGAGATCACCTTGCCCAATTGGGACTTAGGATCTACTCCCTTACCAATCAACCACTTGTTCTCGTCTTGGTGGAAGTATCCTCCGAGGTGCATGCCCTGCTCCTTGTCTCCGAGAAGAGAAACAAAGATGGTGAACTTTGGAAGGCGCTCCATCTTACCATCGGCGTTGCGCTTCTTCCACTGCTGGCATTTGAGGGTGATGTGGTTGTCAGTCTCAGGGTTGTGGAAAGTGAGGACTGCGCGACCAGCTGTAAAGAGCTGGGGGAAAGTGAGGGGGTTTACATTAGAACGGATCATAGCGTTAGGGTTTGTTTGATTACATAGCTAATATAAGAACATCTCCCGAGGATAAAAAATGAATTGAGGTTAATTTCTAATTTTTTTTTATCCTCTGGCTTTCTCCATCGAGTTCCCGACAGAGTCCTGTGGGATTGGACCTAAAAAAAATATAAGCGCAGGTTGGAGTCTACTCTCCCGGGTTGTTAGCCCTCGCCCTTCCCTTTTGGGACATTATAAAAGTAAGGATTATCCTCGGGGATAAAAAATGAAAACTTAGAAACATTCCCAATGTTATGGTGAAAGACTATGGTTGCTCTGGGTTTGGAAACTTTAAATAGTATGCATCCCTTATTACCAATGCAGATTCGGTGACAGGGCTATCAGCTTTCAAGTTAATTGATAATGCCACGTTAAACTTCTCCCTGCTTTCTTTGATGAGAGTGTTCCTCCAATCCTCACCTAAGCAGTGCTCCATAATTTTGTCTGCTTCAGGTCCAAGATTATTTTTGAAATCACTCCTATTAAAAAACATAGTTATATCTTTATTGGACGGAAAATTTAGAAACTTATCCCAGTTCTATAATAATGAACGGTGATGGGGTTTCTAATACTTACACTCGGGAATATCTGGTTTTCTCGACCTGAAAATCCCCCGACAAAATCTCCGCGATAATTCGTTGGTTTTTCGCTTCGGTCTCTTCGATATTCTTTTGCAATCTTCGGACCAACGATTCGTGGATCTCGATAGAAGCTTGGGCTACCCACTCTTTGACAGCTTCCAGATCTTCTGCTGTGACCTGACCTCCGATCTTCGTTTTGAAATAGGCAACGTATCCACCAGACTCTGGGTCTGGACTGATTTGGTCCTTGAGCTCTTCACTGAGTGATCCCATCACGAACTCGTCGACATCATACCCAGACATTCCAGATTCCATCCACTCGGGATTGGTTCCTTTGGCTACCGATATCAATTGATTGGTTGCACCGATGGAGAGGAAATCCCCGAAGTCATCTGCGGTAAATAAAAAGGGTGTTGTCATGGTAAAAGTTTTGATTGGTTTAAGATTTAAAATAAAGTTCTCCAGCACTAAAGTATTTGTCTATGCTTTGATTCTCTACTATTGTTACCATAGAACCGTTTCTCAATCCATCAATATAGTATTCAGCGAATTGGTCGCTTGAATCCTTCAGTAAATCAATCACGTTATCATTTGGCACTTTTGTTACCCCACTCATTGGTGTGTCGGTAAAAGCAATTCTAATCATTGGAAACACATTTCCGATGATGTTTCTGTAATATCCTGCTTCTGGTTTCATAGTTATTGGTTTAATTGATTACTTAGCTAAAGTACAAATTAACCTCGAGGATAAAAAATGAAACTTAGAAATCGTTCAAAATTTCCATTTCTTTTATATTGTTGGATCCCACTCCAGTTGCCAAGCATGCTACGACTTTGTCACGTAGTTCTTCGACTTTCCCAAAGTTTCGGATACCAATCGGGAGGGATTCTCTCATCTGAAGATTGGAGATAGAGAACGGAGTCCCTGAGGGTTGCCACCCTCCGTAGAATGCATACCCGAGGGTGTTGTCTGGGCGAAGGTACACTGAGAGGGTTTTGGAATTTCCTTGTGGACCGTAAGTGCGGTCGAATAGACGAAAGATGATCAGGATTTTGTTCATGGTGAATGTTTTAATTGATTACTTAGCTAATATAAGAATTAGCCTCGAGGGTAAAAAATGAAACCGCAAAAAAAAGGTCTGAGACGAATCCCAGACCCTGCAACCAAACGACACTCCATCTATTGGGGTTCTATCAAGAACTCTGCTCCCATTTCCTGTATCTTGGTAACATCCCCAACTGTTAGGCCTTTAAATGGATTGTTTTCTCCGAGATAAATGAGGGTTGGTCCTTGTAGTGACCAAACATAATTCTTATTCACTATCAGACCTAATGACCCAAGATAGGTGTCACAGGTTCTAATGATTTGGTGGGTGCTAAGCTTTGTTTTTGTCTTCTCCATTTTATTTGATTTTAAATGTTAATCCATCCATTTACCATGAATTCTCAAATGCCAAAACCTGTGTTTTAGAACTTCAACAAGAATGGACCAAAGCGAATTTGCTTCATAAGTGCCTGCTGGGCAGAGTAGTTTGAATTTAGGTTTCATTTGGTGTTAAAGGTTTTTATTTTTGGTAATAAATTCAAATTGGTCGTCAAGTGATTTTCCCTCTTTCATAAGCATGAGGATGGATTCGAGTTTTTCTATATCATCCCACAATGCAAATCCTCCTTGGTGTTCGCAGTTGGCGACGAACGTTTCCAACCTTTGGCGGATTGTATTATCCACGGCAAGGTTTGATTTGTGATGCATAAGCCCAGCTACCGTTTTCCAAGGTCAATACGACATTGCGTTCGTAGACCTTATCCCAATCCACCTCGTCGACAGGCTTTCCATATTTCCCGCCGTTGGTAATTTCAATTCCTTCGACGATTGCTTCTTTAGGTTCGTCGTATCCGAATCCTCCCCGCCACATAACCTTGTCTCCGATTTTAAGTGTTGCCATAATTAGATTGCTTTTAAAAGTTGGGTAAATGTTTGAGCTTGGGCAAGGGGATTGGAAAATCCAGTTACACTCGAGAAAATTTCAGCTTGACCGGTGTGTCCTGATTTAGGGGTTACCCAATAAATAACATCACCACTTTTTCGATCACAAATAGAAAATGAATCATAAAGAGGACCACTACCTGGACAGTTATTCTTAAAAAATACATACACACTTTCGGAATCGATCGCCCGGCCAGAATCCCTAAATTTACCTAGGAGTTTAATAACTTTGTTCTGTAGGGTCTTTGCCCGGTTTGCCAAAGAAGCATCACTGCAGAACCAGTCATAAAAATCATGACAGTGTGGATAAAGTACTGATTCACCCTGTCCCCAGGCGTGAATTTGTTGGGCTAGTGTTACTTTGGTTTCTTGCATAAGTAATAGAGTTTTTTTGATTACATAGCTAAAGTAACAATTAACCTCAAGGATAAAAAATGAAACTTAGTTTATTTTATTTCCTAGCTTTATACCTATAGTATAAAAATAGACACAAAATTAAACCAACTAAAAACCCCGAACGAATCCGGGGTAGTGTCTTTAGTAACCTTAACCGCTATAATCAGGTGTATCAAAACCTGCGAAGGACGGATTTAACCCAAATAGGGCAGGATGCTCTTCGATCTCCAAGACATCGGAGATTTTATTATCCTTCAGACAAAACCATTTCGGCTTATTCTTGTACATCACACAGACCCCGTGAGATGAGGAAGTCTTGTAATAGATCCATCTTTTTTTCTGTCCCTGCTTGAACCACGTGTGGTTGATGTAGAAACTCTTTGATGATCAATGATGAAACCCCCATTACATCTATGTGTGGGTATTTGTTGGCAAAGTCCATTGTGAACTGACGAATTAGTTCATCTCTGTTCCAGCCATTGGTCTTGAAAAATTCTTTGTTTGTGTCCATGGTGCTAAACTAATAAAAATTTTCGAATTTAAAAAATGAGCATACCCCCACGCGAGCGGAGTATCTTACTCACATACTCCCTAGTTTAGGGAGAAACTTCGAGTGAGAGTTTCTTGGGGTTGATCATAAGCATCCAGAACCTCGAACTGATCCTTGGATGGGATGATAGCTAATCCCCGACCGGAATCCCATTTAACATGGAGGTGTCCAGCATCATCCACGTGTTCAACGATTCCTGCATCTCCTGGTTCAATTGGATCTACATCTTCCATGTAAATCATGCGAACTCTTTTTCCTAGTAAATGTTTCATAGCGTTTTAGTTTGATTACATAGCTAAAGTAACTATCAGGAACGTTCTGAAAAAATGTTTAGAAAGTTTTTCCACATTTTTTACATCGACGGATTTGTATCCCGCCCTCGTGCCGAACCGGGATAGAATAGTTTTCGTGTCCACAGGTTTCTTTCTGCCCAACAATGTTGAACTGAACATTGGTGAGGTCATATTTTTCTCCTTCGATTACATTGTCATCAATGAAGGTGATAACATCCTCGAGAGTTTCTTCATCAATCTGGAATTGTACTTTGTCTCCTATTTTCATGGTTTCTAGTTTTAGTTTTCAAATCCATTAAGGGTGAAGATTCTACGCTCAGAAAACTCCATCCGATTTGCCTCAAAGATTTCATCTTCTGTTAATGGGTCTTCTCCCCAAAAAATATCACCAATCAATTCGTTGGTTGGTAGGAACACATCGGTTGAGTCCGGACCTGATACAGTAAGATCTATTAGGTCTTGGAGTGATTCATTCTCAGCCTCAGCATTTTCCAAGTTCTCGATGAGCTTTGGATCCGGACAATCAAGACCTTCATGGAACCAGGATTGTTCAGCAAGTTCTCTGATTTGATCTAATATCTGTTGCTCTTTTTCGGGTAAGTTCATGATAAAGGTTTTAGCGGGTTATCCCAATTCGTTCAATGCACCTGCAATTTCATCAAGAGCTTGACTTGTGGCCATTTCGTTTTTACCTCCTATGTGCCAATCAATCAACTCATCCTCGTCCAATGCTCTATATTCCTTCCAGTCATAAATTGTAATTACCTCCCCGAGTTCAGTTTCCATTACCCAATCGAAATTTGTTTTTTCTTCACCGTTGTTGTTTTCGAACTTTGGAAGACCTAAAATTTTTCTAAGATCCGAAACTGATGCTCTAAAGGCATCCCCGTAAAAGCTTGTTCCTTCTTCTGATTTCGTGGTGTATTTCATATGGTTTATTTTAATTGGTTTGTTCTATAAAAATAGAAAAACTTAGTGTAAATAAAAAATGAAAAAGGGGCTAATTTCTTAGCCCCCAGTGGTGGTAATCAAACACTCACTAATTTATCCAAAAATTACATCTTCAAAGAAAACTGTTTGTATGATCACATCAGCTGTGTTAGCATCATCGTTTTCCTTGATCATATCCACCAGATGATCAATAGGGGTTTTAGCAACCCTTTCATGAACATCATTTAAGGAGATTGTTCTTGTGTACTCACCTTCGCATTCAATATCAACGAAGGTTAGTGAACCGCCCATCTTGAGAATCTCCAAAAGAACATCTTCAAAGCAGGGGGATTTACCAGTGGATTTGATTTGCTCCACGGCAGCTTTATACTCTTCCTTTTTGTATTCAAGTTCAAGACCATATCCTCTCATATAGCCTAATCCGTTACAGAGTGCTGAGTGAAAGTAGTCCTCTGATTCTTGTTTTGTTAAAATGATTTCCATGTCTTTTTGGTTTGATTACTTAGCTAATATAATTCTTATTCCCGTGGATTAAAAATGAAACCGGTTCAAGCAAAGACAATTCCTAATTCACGTGAATCCTGAAGAGTTTTAAGATCGTAACCAATGGACTCAAAGTACTGGTTAACTATGGCTTTGTCTTTTCTTTTCTGAGGTACACAGAGGACAAGAGCTTGAAAGAAAGTTTTACCTTCCTGTATGCTCTTAAGTACTTCCACTGAATACACAGGAGAAAGCGGATCTGTGCCAGATTCACAACGAACACCAAAATCAAATTTCCAATATCCTTGCTTATCCTTTGATGAGGTGACTGGAAGTCTTGTTAGACCCGAAAGATAAGAGATTTGTCGGCTTGTTGTTCTGCTGTACTTCCCATGCTCAACGATGCGTCCATTTTCTATGGTTGCTACGTGAGTTCTATAGGAGATGATGCTCTTCCCTCCTTCTATAAAGAGGTTGTCCCGTATTTTAAGAGTTGGTTCCATGTGAGATATTTTGTTTGATTACTTAGCTAAAATAATAAAAAGATCAGTTTGGAAAAAACGAAACCTAGTAAATCCTAGATGTTGTAAACAGATGCATATCCCGGGTTTGCCCACTCGAAGAACAGACCATAGTGGTTGAGAATATCATTCATACGATCCGACCCGCATGGGTTGTGCCAGTACTCGAGGAAGTCTTCCCCTCCGGGGTGCTCGGCATCGATCCAGAAGTGACCTCGGTCTCCGTGGTGCCAGGTCTTGACCGGACATCCTAGGGATTGTAACTTGAGGAAGGCCTTGATAGCGTGTGGAGCCATACCTTCTTCGTTCAGTGTGTCTTGGGTTTCTTTAAACATGTGATTTGGTTTGTTTACATAGCTAAAGTAACAATTAGCCCCGAGGATAAAAAATGAAACTTAGAAAAAGATCACAAAAAACCCCAGACTAATCTGGGGTAATTTGAATCAATTTGTTCTTTCTATATCTAAATCCCCATATCGGTCACGGACTGGTATCCATCCATAAATCATTCCAACCTCATCTACCCAATCATAAAGACCCATTCGGTCATCTTCGTGGGATTTGGCGTTCCATTCTGCTAAGTCCTTTCTGACTAAGCTCCACCACTCATCTTTTGTTGCTGCTATCATATTCCTAGGGTGTATTTGTTGTAAAACTTTTCCATTCGTTCCAAGACCACATCTAAGCTCCAACCGCTGGTCTTGTGATCGTTCCAGTGAAAGTGTCTCATTTGTAACTTCTCTAAGGAGTCAGGGATAGACTTGTCGTGGATAAACTCTGGTAAACCACCATCATCAAATCCGTCCTGAAGTTTACAACGAAATTCAATGGTAATTATCTTATGGTTGAATGCTTTTTTGTAGATTCCTGGCATTCCTTTTTTTGCAATCCAGCCATGAGAGGACATAACCTCATCCATTTGTTCAATGACACTTGAAATGGTTTTGGAATATTCCCATTTTTTTTTCAATCTTTGTTGATGGACAAACTTGTAGTATTCTTGAATTGTTGAGTACATGGAATTTTATATTAAAATAAGAAGAAGTCGACTCTGTCTCTATGCTGAATTATACTCCTCTTAATCTTCCACTCTTGATATTTCAACATGTCTGCCGGTTCCTCACCTATCTCCTCAAGTGTAGTCTGTGATGTAATACCATAGTATTCCATTTCAGTTACTTCTACCTCATCTAAAAACCATCGAGATGGCTCGTATAGATTAGGGTTGTGTCTGCTTTTTCCGAACTCAATACGCTTACTTACTTTTTTCATATCAAAAGATTTAATTGGTTTGTAGATTAAAAGTAATTATTATCCTCGATGATAAAAAATGAAACTTAGAAAAATTTACAAATCATTTAAGATTTCGAATGAACTGATTTCATTGGATCCACACCCAGTTGCTAGAACTGAAACAATCTCTTGGTGTAAGTCCTCGACTTTCTTGAAATTTCTGATTCCGATAGGTAGAGATTTTCTGAGTTGCATATTCTCAATAGCGAATCCCATTCCTGAGGTTTGCCAACCACCGAAGTAACTGTAAGAGATTGTGTTGTCCTCTCTAAGAGAAACCCACAGGGTTTTGGAATTTCCACAAGGTCCGTATGTCGAGTCGTGCAGACGATAAACGATTAAGGTCTTTCTCATTATTCTTATTTTTTATTTACTTCGTAATTATTGACTGTATCAATTACTATTTTACAAATGGTATCAAGTACTTCGTCATCATGTCCATCTAAGTAAGTAATCAGGTTAAACTGTAAAATTTCTTTTAACTCTCTTGTTGTTTTAATTTCCATAACCATTTTATTTTTTTAATTAGCTTCTTCCAAACCATCGATAAACTCTTCTACCTCTTCTAGTAGAATGGGATCGTCTATTTCAAATCCATCCTTATCTCTTAAAAATGCATCTAC
>Ga0049080_10000535_pt1 | contig 12828 bp, 9 predicted proteins | sample GreLakmeER15MSRF_FD_66716 | JGI IMG/M metagenome (GOLD analysis project Ga0049080, IMG submission 66716) | Freshwater lentic microbial communities from great Laurentian Lakes, MI, USA - Great Lakes metaG ER15MSRF | ecosystem: Environmental > Aquatic > Freshwater > Lake | place: Great Lakes... | reverse complement strand
CTTCGCCCACACTCCGTTCCGTCGCACACGGCGACCAAGCCACGCTGACGGGGAACCTCACCGACTACGCATGGTTCGCCCAGGCCGAACTCACGCTGGCGGCCTACGCGTCCTGGGGACTCCCCAACGAGTCGCAACGCTTCTCCGACCGGGCCCGTGCCCTCATGCAGGCCACAACCGACCGCTTCGCCGACCCGCACGCCGTCGGCTTCTTCTTCGCACCCGCGGGTCGCGACGACCTTTCGGTCCGCCAGAAAGACTGGTTTGATAACGCCGTCCCCGCTGGGAACTCCGCGATGATTCACGTATGCGCGGAAGCCTACACGCTGACCGGCGAAGACCGCTGGCGCCAAACCCTTGAAGACCTCGCGCAAGCCTACGGGGGCATGGCCCGCAATGTCCCTAACGGGGTCGCCCACGCCTTAGAAGGCCTCACGCACTACGCGATGGGGCACGCCGTCCTCAAGCACGCCCCTGGCGTCAACCTGGACGCACTCCAGGCCACCTTAAGTGGGCAGGTAAACACCTCAGCCCACGCCCGCCCCCATCGCCGCGTCTTACTCGTTCCTTCGGCGGAAACCCCCGGTTTCCAGCTTTGCGTCGGCCCGACCTGTCAGGCACCGACCCACGACCTCGCGGAAATTGCGGACGCACTGTGAACGGCGCCACTCCACTCTTGCCGTAAAGCGGGTCAGGGATTGATTGGTTGCAGCGATGGCCGACGATCCCTCTTACGTCTATGGACAGGGCCCGGGCAACAAACGGGCCCGCCGGTTGCTGCTGGGGTTGGTAGTGGTGGAGCAGAAAGGCTACCATGACTTGGCCTACCGCCCCAATTGGCCACGCTTGGCCTGGGTCATACCGGTGACGGCCTTGGCGGCCTGGCTCCTCGGCTCCGAAGCCTACTACTTTAAAGAACGTTACATGGGCGGCATCACGACGACCCGCCGCGGGGACATGTACCTCTACTTCCCGGACTCTATCGGAAACTGGTTCGCCAACCTCCCGCTGACCAAGGAAGAAGTCCGGCGACGGGAACGGGCGCTCATGCTGAAGAGCCGCGAGGAATACGGACGCATCGCCCACCTTCAACACAAAGGCGAATACTTCGTGACGGTGGCCAAGGCGGCGCTCGTCCGGCAAGACTACGCTGAGTTCTCCAAGTATATCGGTACCGGCGCGAACCTCGCCCCCAAGAACCTCGAGGCGCAACGCCTTTGCGCCGACCTCTTCTTCGCCTTTGGCCGACCGCTCGACGCCTACCAGATCCTCGAGGAGTCCTTAGAATTCTCGCTGGATGACCAAACGCACTTCCGCTCCTTCCTCTATCGCGGCTTCATGCTAGACCAGGATCAGCGCATCATCGACTGTGCGAAAAAGTACCTGCCGATGGCTGGCCTCAACGCGGGCATCAAGAGCGACCTGCAGATTGCCCAAGCCCAGGCCAACTTCCTCCGCGGTAACTACACCGAGACCTCGCGCCTGATCCAGGCCTACCAGTTGGACCAAACGCCGGAAGGCTTTCTGCTTAAGTGCCAAGTCCTCTGGGAGACTAACGAGCGGGCCGAAGCGCTCAAGCTGCTGGACGCCGCCACCTCCGCCTATCCCGGGGTCACCCGCCTCCTCGAACTAAAGGCGAAATGGCTCAAGGATAACGGCAACTTCCCGGGGGCCCGCGATTGCCTCGACTTGCTGTTCATCAAGGACCCGTCCAACCCCGGCCCTACCATCCAATCGCTCTTCTTAATGCCCGGCCCAGAGAACGCCGCCAAGCGCGAGGTCATTATCGATAAACTACTCCGCGAGCACGGCCGGAACGATCGGGCCATGCTCGAACTGGCCCAGTATGCCAACGACAGCATCCAGCCGGCGCTGACCGGACGCCTACTCAAGTGGTCGGAGGAACGCCGCCTCCCCAACCGCCTGAAGTTTGCGCTCACCCACGCGGAGTGCCTCATCAATGCCCAGCAGCCCCACGCCGCCGTCATGCTCATCGAGGAGCTCATCCGCCAGAGCGACCGCGAGCAGTGGATGAGCGAGACGCGCATCGCCTTCGACGCATTACGTACCATCGGCTACTTCGCCGACAGCCAACCTGAGATCGGCGTGATTAACTTGCAGCGCTTGATGCAGAACAAGAATGTCCCGCCGCAGTTGCTCGTGGCGTCTGGCCGTAAACTCATCGCCGCCAAGCGCTACGTGGAAGCGAATAACATGCTCATCGCCGCGCACCTGCAAAACGAGACTAACCAGTCGATTCTCCTGCAGATTGTGCAGCTCAAGCTGGCGCATCCGCAGATTGCGAGCGACCTCGAGACCTACCTGCGTCGCCTCATGGCCACGCGTAAACCACCCCGTGATATCTTGGAGTCCGCGCTCCGTTCCGTCGGCTCGGACACCTTCCTCTTCTCCGGTGACCGTGAGCAGTTACTGACGGACCTCGAGAAGCTACTCAACTAGCCTCCGGCGTCGGCGTCGATTCTGGCGTCGGCGTGGGAGCTGGACGGTCGGTGAGGTCGAAGTTCATCGCCGCGCCTATGGCAGTACCGTCCGGCAGCCATGCACCGCGACTGCAGCCTTGGCGGATGAGTTCCTCAGCTTCGGAGGGGGACTGGACCGCCACGGCCATCGCAATGCCCGCGGCCTCGAGGGCACCCGAAGCCAAGGCCCGCACGGGCGCGGCCAGCGTGATGCACTGGCCAGTGCGCGGATCGACGAACTGCGTGGCCTGCCGTTCGTTGGATTTACTCGCAAGGGCGAAGCGACAAAGGTTCATCTCCTTGTCCTTACCGATGCCGATGCGCCAGCCGTTGGAATCGCCAGGCGGATCAAGCGCCAGCACCACCCCGCCGCCACCCATGATGAGCGCACGATGGATGCCCCAGCTGTTCTCGAGCATATCCGCGATACGGTCGACGGCGAGCCCACGGATAATCGACCCGAAGTCGACGGCCGCACCGGACTTGACGCACGTGAACTCGGTACCCGCGAGTTTGAACTCAGCCCCGCGGAAATCGTTGTAGGCCTTATTCCATTCGGCGTCATCCGGGTTAAACGAAGGCGTCCCGCGGGCTTCCCAGTAGCGAAAGAGTGTTCCGGCCGTAACGTCGAAGGCGCCCGCAGATTCTTCCTTCAGGGCTTGGGAGAAATTCCAGAGCGTCTGGAAATGATCGCCCGCGGCCACGAGGGCACCATCGGGCATGCCATTGACCCCAGCGAGCGGGCCGCTGTCATGGCGGGCATCGACTTGGAAGTCTAGTTCGTCGATGGCGTAGAAGATCGATTCCGCGGCGCGCTCGGCATACGAACGGTCTTCGTCCGCGATGCGAATCCAGAAGCGCGTGCCCATGGCCTCATGGGAAAAATTGTGAATGACGTTGCGTTCGCTCATAGGGAAAGGGGGCTAACGACATCACCATTCACCAAACATGAGGGGGATGTCGACCTTGTTGGTGGCGTCGACCAACACCCAGTAAGTTTCGTCCCTGCGGAGAGGGAGACTATAGGCCTTGTACCCTGGAATGGCCGGTGCGCTGGAATCATGGGCCACCAAGATGCGGACGGGGGCGCGTTCCGCCCCGTCGAATTCGCCGTACCCGACTTGGAAAGCCCGAAGGTAATAGGGTAAGGGCCAATAATGACCGCCATCAATGGCGACATAAAACGGCTTCCCGAGATGCGTCTTTTGCCAAGCTTGCTGGAATTCACCGAGATCACGGGCCAGCAGAGCACCACGGAATGTGGTTGGAGTATGGCGCTCCAGTGTACCCGAACAGGCGACAACAAAAGCTGCGGCAGCGACGGTGGAAGACACCCACGCAAACACCCGCCGCTCGGCCAACAGTGGCCAAGCCATCGCCAAACTGAGGCAGACCGGCAAGAAGAGCAGCCACGGGGTCTTATACGGTAAGGCGAGGTGGAAAAGGAAGCAGCCGACGGCGAGGGTCAGCGGGACGTCTTCGGCGGAGCGCGAACCGCCGCGAACTAGGCGAATGCCCACCAACGCAGCCAACCAAAGTGCGACCGTCCACCAATACCCGGGATTGGTGAGCGTAAGCGTATCGTCATTGCCTGAAGCGACGGCGAAGGAACGCCATAACTGGTGGGCCCAAGCAATCATACCCTCCCAGTCGGTGAATAAAACTGTCTGGAGGCTGACCCAGACGACGAGCGTACCTAATGTCGCCCAGCCTATGCGGCGCCAAGTGAGCGTCTCACGGGCACATACAAGCAGAGCGACCAAGAGAATCCCGAGGTAGGCCAACGCCGTGACCTTGCAGGCCAAGGACAACCCAAAGGCTGCGCCGGAAAAGATGGTCCACCACGCTGGCCGCTCACCGCCCGCCGATTGAATCCACAGCAACACGCCCCAAACAAAACCAGCCACAAGCAGTGGCTCTTGGATAAAGTAGTGGCCGAAATAACAGCCCGCGGACCCCATCAGAAGCAGGAAGGTGGCCAAGCAACGGGTCGGCCAAGCGACGTCGCGCAGAAAGAGCGGCGTCGCAGAGATTAGCAGGAAGAACAGAAACGGAACGAGCCGAAGATCCGCTTCGCTCGCGTCATCGAACTTGAGACCACGCACGGCGAACACGGCTTGGGTCGCGACGGCTAAGGCCGGCCCATGGAACTTATCCTGGTTAAGGCTGTAAGGAATACCCGCAGCGGAATCCTTGGCGAAGGACCACTGGACCGCTTCGTCGGCGTGCAAACCTGGTGGCCATGTCTGAATCCCCGGTGGGCTCACGGGAGAATGCATCACTATCCCACCCAACATCACCAAAAACATCCATCCCAGCACCCCGATGGCGGCTAGTCCGACCAAGAGGACTTTGGTGTATCGGCCCATGCCTCAGACTTCCCCGAAGTGGCGCTGCAGGGCCTGCTTAATCTCAAGGGGGACCAAGGCGGCGGACATCGGGCTCTGGCCGTCGCGCCAAGCGTAGACCGTCGTGAGCTTACCCTGGGCGACGGCGCGTTCACCGACGTGGGCATCGAAGATCCAGACGAGTTTCTTATCGCCGATCTCGGCCGGGGTCAGTGTGACCTTCACGACGTCGTCACGGTAGATCGGAAAAAGGTAATCGCACTCAACGCGGACCCGTGGGAAGCCAGAAAGTTTGGCACCATCGGTCTTCAGGAAAGGCAGGTGGAGGTGACGGAAGATAGCCTCTTCGGTCGCCTCGACCCAGAAGAAGATGGTCGAGAAATGCACAATCCCCGCGGCATCGGTGTCCGAGAAATGCGCGCGGTATTCGGCCGGGAAGGTCACCATGCCCTAATGCAAACGAAGTCGCCCGACGGTGCAACCGCCAAGGCATCAAGGGGCCCGCCGGCCCGCCCGTAACCACCGGACGTTGATGGAGGCCCCACCGGAGGCCTCGACGCAGCGCTGCAGGAAGCCCTGCGGCTCTCCCTGGATGGAGAACAGGTATAACCGCGGACCTTTCCCCTGCTCGGCCTGCCGGAAGGCTTGGAGCCACTGTTCCTGCCATCGTCCGTCCGGCAAGGTGCGCCCGACCTGACGGTAAGCACTATCGGAGTAAATGAGGGACGGATGACCCTTCCGTTTCTCGTCGTAGACACGGATGCCATCTTGGAAGTCCGAGAACACCACCAACGCATCATACTTCTCGGCCAACAACCGGTCGACCCAGGCCCCGAGGGAGCCTTTCTCACACGGCAGGCGAAGGCGGGCCAGCAGCTGACGTCCCGCCGGCGTGAGCGCGGACTCCACCGTCTGCGATGGGGCCTCCGTCAGCCGCGGGGCTTCGCCGCGAAAGGTGCGGCCATAGACAATCTGGTCCTCGACCGCCACGATGCGGGCCCCATCGAAGAGAAAGACATCGGCGTCGGGGTATTGCTTGCGAATCTCCGCCGTCACCCGCTCGAGGTAGGGCTTCATCGAGCCTGAGCAATCCAAGTACACCGCCACGTGCTGCGCCCGGATGGTCGCCCCCATGACGGGCTTACCGACAAAGTGCTTTGCCGTGCCATGGGCTCCGCCAAACCCCATGCCCTTCCCCGCCCCATTACTAGCGGACGCTAGGCCCTTGGCCCCGCCCGCTGGGCCAGCGAGCGCACCGCTCACCGGCGGCAAGCTGGGGAGCGAGATGCTCGCATTCGTATTATTCACCGCCAAGCGCTGACGTGGCTGGAAGTTGGCTTTCGGGCGTGCCTTCAACGCGTGCTCAGCGGAGCCCGCCGCGGTCGAGCCCGACGCCGTCACAAAGACCGAAGGCCCTTCCTCGCGCGGTCGGGACGTCGGCGAGCGAAACACAATCCAACACGCCGCCACGAGCAGCCCGCCATGCACCGCCAAAGAGGCCAACAGGCTCGACCAAGTGCGGGTCTGCTGACGGGTGCGCGTAAAGGTGTCGTGATCCACGCCTGCGAGTGGACGCAACCGCAGGCCAGCCACAAGGAGATGAACCTATGGTTCATTCCCTGAAGTTTAGCCCCGAGATTACCCTAAGGGCTTAGCGGGCGGGCTTGTAAGCCTTGGCGCCTGGGGGCTGCATAGCGGCCGGATCCGTCGAAATGGCCTTATCTCCAGCTGTAGCCGGATCGACCGCTTCGGGTGGAGGCTGGCCGCCAGTACGGAGCCAGGTCACCATCTTGACCTGACCGCCTGAGCCGGTGGCGCACTTCGAAAGGAGTTCCTGCGGCTCGATATGCGTCGAGAACAAGTAGAGACGAGGACCCTTGCCATCGCGGGCATCGTTGAACGCCTTGAGCCATTCCTGCTCCCAGCGCTTTTCGTCGGGTTTGCGGCTGTCGGCCCCGCGCGCAATCGACGTGTTGATGCCATCATAGTAGACGATGGGGAAACCGCCCCCTTGCACGTTCGAGTCCGCCTTCTCTCCCTTGATGCGATACTGGGTCACGCCGTCCTGGAAGTCGGAGAACAAGACCAAGGCGTCATAGGCCCGCTCTTCCTTCATGATATCAATCCATGCACCCGCCGAGCCCTGCTTAAAGTTATCATCGTACTTCTTGAGGATGGTCTTGCCCGAACCCGTTAACTTCTTCGGGTCGGTCTCGCGGGCTCCCGTCCCGGAGGAACGGACTGGCTGGCCCTTAAAGCGCTTGCCGCCCAACACCAAACCATCCTGAGCAGTAATGAAGAGCCCATTGTACATGTACACGTCGGCGTCCGGGAACTGCTTACGGATCTCGGCTTCGACACGCTCGAGGTAAGGGGTCATCGAGCCCGAGGCGTCCATAAAGACGGCGATGCGCTGTGCGAAGATTTTGGCGCCCATGACGGGGCGGCCGACGAAGTTTTTACCGTTGCCGACACCGATGCCCATACCGGAACCAATACCGCCGCCGGAGCCGCCACCAAAGCCCTTGGACGAGCCGCCGGACATCATGCCAGAAATCATCGAGGCACTGCTCGAGGTCGGAAGGTCAGGCAGGGAAATGGTTGCAGTAGTGCTCTTGGACGTGATCCGCGCCGCATTCTTGGCCAAGGCCTTCACGTTCTTCGGCTTAATCTTCGTCTCGTAGTTCTTAGCCTTATCGCCGGCCGAACCACCACCCGCGCCCGTCGTAAAGGCATTCGGGTCTTTCTTGGACGACTCCTTCGTCACCGAGATGATTAAGAAAGCGGCGATGAGTACTAGGAAAACGTGCACGCCCACTGAAACGAAAAAACCCTCGCCACCGAAGCGGCTCCAGAAAGGTAACTTGCGGCGGCCTGATCCCAGGGTCGCATCTTCCAACTCCAACTCCTCGGCCGGAGGCAGAGGCGGAGGCATGGAGGGAGGCAAAGAGTCTGCGCTCTCTTCGGGGGGTGGAGGTGGGGGGGTATCGTCACTCATAGCCGACCACTAGATACTCTGATGCCAGGCTCTATCTTCAAACCCATTTTTCCATCAGGTCGGCCGTCGCCACGCCTTTCCACGAATGCCCGAAAAAAGGGCTTGCGGCTGCCCCTGCCTGCCCTTCTTCTTCGCCTCCCACTGATTGCAGGGTGGAGCAGCCCGGTTAGCTCGTCAGGCTCATAACCTGAAGGTCGTAGGTTCAAATCCTACCCCTGCACCCAATTTTAAGTCGTTCTTGGTCAGTTAATTACCAAATAGGTAGAAATACCTATATTTTAGTCCTTGTCAGACCAGGGGCTTAATGAATGATATCCCGTATTAACTTTGTCCTACGGGGCAATGGGGTAAGTAAGATAAAGCAGTAAAAAACAGCCGGCTTGCATAGGGGTATGCAAGCCGGCTCCTTTTTGGGCAAATGCGAACGGTCACCCACAGGGTGAAACGAAACGGCCCGGTCACCTTACAGTGGCCGGGCCGTTTTGCGTCTAGCAATTAAACCTTAGCCACCGGTCATCTTCGTGATGAGCGCGATGAGCGGGAGGAACATCGCGAGCACGATCGTACCGACGACCACGGCGAGGAACACAATGAGCACTGGCTCGATGATCGAGGTCAGGGCGGTCACGGCGTTGTCGACTTCTTCGTCGTAGATATCGGCGACGCGATTGAGCATCTCCGGCAGCTGGCCCGTCTCTTCGCCGACTTGAATCATGGACGTCACCATCTGCGGGAAGACGCCGCTCTGTTCGAGCGGGACGGATAGTGGTTCACCGTCGCGGACGCGGTCATGCACGCGCTCGAGGGACTTGGCGATGACGACGTTGTCGAGGGTGTCGCGGGTAATCGTAATCGACTGCAGGATTGGCACGCCCGAAGCCATCAGGGTACCGAAGGTACGCGCAAAGCGGGAGACCGAGACGATCTGGACGAAGGTACCAATCTTCGGCAGCTTAAAGACAATGCGGTCGAAGATTTCTTTCCCCTTCGGCGTACTCAACCACCACTTAAGGCCCGAGTAGATACCAAAGATGGCCACCGGGGTGATGTACCAGAACTCGGTCAGCAGCTTGGAAAACATGACGACATACTTAGTCAGGGGCGGCATGTTAGCTTTCTGCCCTTCGAGCATCTTCTCGAAGGACGGCACGACCTTCACCATGAGGATATACACGATAACGATGGCGACCGTGACGACCACGCCTGGGTAGACCATGGCGGCTTTGACCTTCTTCTGGATACGCTGGGCCTTTTCACGGAACTTGGCGAGACGGTCGAGGACCTTGTCGAGTACACCGCCCGCTTCACCGGCCTTCACCATGTTGACGAACAGACGGTCGAAGACCTTGGGGTGAGCCTGGAGGGCTTCGGAGAAGTTGTTACCTTGGGAGACGCTGTCGGCGATGTTGCCAAGGACTTCCTTGAAGTAAGGGTTGCGCTCCTGCTTGTGAATCAGTTCGAGGGCGCGGAGCAAGGGCAAGCCAGCGATGATGAGCGTCGCCAGCTGGCGCGTCATGGTCGTGACATCCTCGGGGGAAACCTTAGCGCCGAAGGTGAAGCCGGACTTCTTGGGGGCGCTGCTGGTAACGACGGCCTTAGCGGCACCGCCATCGCTGGCAAGGGTCGTTACCATGAGGCCGCGGGCCATGAGCTTTTGACGGGCCTGCTCATCACTGGCGGCTTCGATCTTACCGGAGGTCTGCGCGCCATTACGGTCGATGGCGCTGTACTTGTATTCGGGCATGGGAGTGGGGTGAGGTTAAAGGTTAGGTGTATTTAAGGACTTCTTCGATGGTCGTGTGGCCGTCGAAAATGCATCGGATGCCGTCTTCACGGAGCGGGCGCATGCCCACTTCGATGGCCTTCTGCTTGAGGACGAGCGTCGGGGCACGCTGAGAAATCATCGTGCGCAGGGAATCGGTAATCGTCATCAGCTCGAAGAGCCCTTGACGACCGCGGTAGCCCGAACGGCTGCACTCGGCGCAACCCTTACCGAAGTAGAACTTCTTGTTCGTGATCTCAAGCGCATCAACGTCGAGCATGTTGATGACTTCCTTGTCCGGCTCATAGGCCGTGCGGCAGACCTTACAGATGCGGCGTAAGAGACGCTGGGCGAGGATGCCTTCCAAAGAAGCGGAGATAAGGAACGGCTCCAGACCCATATCGATGAGGCGCGTCACGGCGCCGGGGGCGTCGTTGGTGTGAAGCGTGGATAGCACGACGTGACCCGTCAGCGAGGCCTGCACGGCAATCTGGGCGGTCTCGAGATCTCGAATTTCACCGACCATGATGGTATCGGGATCTTGACGTAAGAAGGAGCGGAGCGCCGCGGCGAAGGTGAGGCCAACCTGGTGGTTAATCGGCACCTGCATGATGCCTTCGACTTCGTACTCAACGGGGTCTTCGGCGGTGAGGATTTTGACGTCCTCGGTGTTCACCTCGCGCAAGGCGGAGTAAAGGGTGGTCGTCTTGCCGGAACCGGTCGGGCCAGTGACGATGAAGATACCGTTCGGACGGTTGACCATCGCACGGATGCCTTCCTTGATGTCTTCCTGCATCGACAGGGCGTCGAGGCTCAGGTTGACGACGGTCTTGTCCAAGATACGCAACACGACGGACTCACCGAACTGGGTCGGAAGCGTGGACACACGTAAGTCAATCGCCCGTCCGCCGATAGTGGTCTTAATACGACCATCCTGCGGAATGCGGCGTTCGGCGATGTTAAGCGCCGAGAGGACCTTGACGCGGGCGATGACGGCCGAAGCTAGGTTCTTGGGCGGAGGAGCCATTTCGTACAACGAACCGTCGATGCGGTAACGAATACGGAACTGGTCTTCAAAGGGCTCGAAGTGAATGTCGGACGCCTTGGCCTTAACGGCTTCCTGCAGAACGAGGTCAACGAAGCGGATAATCGGGGCCAGGCTGGCGGCGGCCACCACGTCTTCATCGGTCGTGGCAGCGGCGGAGCCTTCCTCGAACTCGCCGAGAAGGTCTTCCATCGAAGTCGCGGAGGCTTCGCCGTAGATACGGATAACGGCTGATTCGACCATATCCGGGTCAGCCACGGCCAACTCGATGTCGCGTTTCAGGATGAACGTCAGTTCGTTAATAGCGGAGGAATTGAAGGCGTCCTTGGCGACGAGGGTCAGCTTACCAGCTTCGTCTGCCACGGGCACCACCATGTACTTGTGCGCCTGGGCCGGCTTGAGCGTGCGAGTCAGTTCATCGGCGAGGTCGGCCGGGATGACCGAGTAATACTGCACTTGCAGGTGGTCAGCGACGGCCTGCAACAAGGTCGGACGGTCGGCCAAGCCAGCGTCAATCAAGCTGTCGGCGAAAGACTTTCCGGTCGTCGCGTGCGACTCCCAAAGCTCGTCGGATTGGGTCTGGTCGACAAGGCCGGCTTCGAGCGCGATATCGCGCATGACGTCACTGTGGTCTTCAAACATGGGGAATGGGCGGGTAAAGGGGTTATTTCTTGAGGGCGGCGGGATTGAGGCGGGCGCGCATCATCTCGGAGTCCTGGCAGTAGTTCATCACTTCCTCTTCGTCGACCTTGCCTTGGTTGAACAAGGCGAGGAGATCGGAATCCAGCGTGCGCATTCCGCGCGCGGCGCCGGTCTCGATGTCGGAGGTGATTTGGAAAGTCTTGTTCTCGCGAATCTTCGCGGCGATACCGTCCGTCCGAATCATAATCTCGTAGGCTGCGACGCGCTTATCGTCCACGGTGCGCAGGAGGCACTGGGAGATGACGGCGACAATCGAGGAAGAAAGCTGGACGCGAATCTGGTCACGGGCCCCAGCGGGGAAAGCATCTAGGATACGGTCGACGGTGCGGGCGGCCCCAGTGGTGTGGAGCGTGCCGAATACCAAGTGACCGGTCTCTGCAGCCGAGACGGCGGCCTCGATGGTCTCGAGGTCGCGCATTTCACCGATGAGAATAACATCAGGGTCCTGCCGGAGCGCGGCGCGGACGCCTTCGGCGAAGGAGGGGACGTCGTTGTGGACTTCCCGTTGCGTCACCACGCATCCCTTGTGGGCGTGATAATACTCGATGGGGTCCTCGATCGTGACGATGTGACCATCCTCGTTCTCGTTGATCCAGTTGATCATCGAAGCGAGGGTCGTGGACTTACCCGAACCAGTCGGACCTGTCACGAGGATGAGCCCGCGCGGACGGCGCAAGAGGTCCTTAATCATCGGCGGCAGGCGGAGCTGCTCGAGCGTGAAGATTGCCGTGGGAATGAGGCGCAGGACCATGCCGAGCACACCTTTACCGCGGTAGACGTTGACGCGGAAACGGGCCTTCTTGTGGAAAGAGAAACCGAAGTCACAGCCGCCGTCGCGCTTGAGGCGCTCGACTTGCTCGGAGGGCGTAATGGAACTCACCAAGGCTTGGGTATCCTCGCTCGTGAGCGCGGTGCCTTCAATCGAGACCACACTGCCACTGACGCGGAGACTCGGCGCCCGGCCGACGTGCAGGTGCAAGTCGGAAGCGCCATTCTCGATCATGGCTTCCAGGAGCTGGTTAATCTCGTACGCCATGACAAACTTAGATGACGTCGTCGGCGACGGTAGCGCCCATCACTTCCTCAACTGTGGTCATACCCGAGGCGACCTTACGCTGGCCGTCTTCGCGCATGGTGCGCATGCCGGCCTCACGGGCCTTGCGGCGCAGGTCGACGAGGTTCGCACCCGCGTAAATCATTTCCTGAATTTCTTCCGTAATAACGAGGAGCTCGAAAACCCCACGGCGGCCCTTGTAACCACGTTCCCCACACTTGGCACAACCGGCGCCCTTCATAGGGGTCGCCCCAGCGATGTCCTGCTCGGTCATGCCGATGGTGTAGAGTTCCTTGGCGGTCGGCTTGTACGGCTGTGCGCATGACTGGCAGACGCGACGCACGAGGCGTTGGGCCAGGGCGCCGCGCAAAGCGGCGGACACTAGGAACGGCTTCACCCCGATATCGACGAGTCGCGTCACGGCGCTGACAGAGTCATT
>Ga0049080_10000533_pt1 | contig 12847 bp, 16 predicted proteins | sample GreLakmeER15MSRF_FD_66716 | JGI IMG/M metagenome (GOLD analysis project Ga0049080, IMG submission 66716) | Freshwater lentic microbial communities from great Laurentian Lakes, MI, USA - Great Lakes metaG ER15MSRF | ecosystem: Environmental > Aquatic > Freshwater > Lake | place: Great Lakes... | reverse complement strand
GTAATTATTACGTTTTTCATGTTTTTTGTTCTGTTACTTTATTTAAAAAAAATTTGTTTTGTAAATCTACTTTTGCGTAATATCTTTCCATGTTTACGCTATCTACTTCCTTAGCGGTTATTTCTCCATATCTAGCTTTTTCAACAGCATCAAAAGTTTTTTGATTAATAGCGACCATGTTTCTATACTCTTGAGAGTTGATAATTAAAACGAATAGGTCGCTTGGTAATTGAGCTTTTAGATAATTGAAGCAATTGTGCCAGCTTTGCATGGCTTGATCAGAGCGGTTCTTTTTTATTTCAAGTATACTTAGAAAATCAAAAGCATAACCTTCATCTACGCAAATATTAATCATTGTCTATATGTATTATAGGTTGAGGAATATTATTTTTTATGAAAAAACTTTTATCAATTTCTAATTTATTGGTTTCGTTATTCCATTTATAAGAACAATGCCCAAAGTGTTTGTTTTGATATTCTACTTTAGCTTTACCGTTGGAATGAAGCCAAGTCATATGACGAACATGAGCGTAAAATTTAGGAATCTTTTGATTTACTAAATATTTATAGTTAAGCTCATCTCTTCCATTAGTATAAACCATATCGTTATCCCAATAGAACTTCACTAAATTTAAGCCTCTAGAATTAAAGAATATTCTTGGAGGACAAAAGTCGTCAATCCATTGTTTGCCATCTAATATGTAATTCTTAAAGTTGATCCCATACCATTGGTTAAACTTGTCGTTAGATATATAAGAGATTATTGCCTTTATCTCTTTTGAAGAATAGTATTCATCGCTCAAATCCAATAACCAGACGCAATCGACTTTCTCTTGTAGAAGCGGAAATAGAGCGAGATTTCTAGCGTCAGACTCTATTAAAGGCGCGTCACTAGTATTAAAGAATTGAATCAGGCCATCGGATTTCAATTTTTCAAAGTATTGAATCGTTTTAGAGTTATCGGTATTTATATTTAAATTCTTGTATTCTTTAAACATACAGGAAACAAAAGAAAAGATAATCTCATGTTCTTTTGCTGCTTCAAACCAAGGAGATAGTCTATTCTGCAAATCATCGATGCAGTCATAGCCGCATCCTAAAATACCAATTTTCATAGTAAATTTAATATATTTTGCGCGATTGTTATTTTGTTAAATGTTTTAGAATATTTTTTCCCAAAAGAAAGAGCTATTTTTTGATAATTGTTATAGTCTTGATTAATTGAATTAATTTTTTGAGCTATTTTTTCTTGGTTTGGCTCGGTTAAAAATTCTTCAGGAATAAATTCACTTGCCGTTGTCATGTCTAAACATGTGATTGGAATACATCCGCAGATTAAAGATTCTATCATTGGAAGACAAAGCCCTTCATTGTAAGAAGTGGCTAAATAAAATTTTGTAATATTATAATTATAATTTAATTTTTCATCAGAAACTATTCCATGTCCTTTAATTATTGAGCCTGTTATGGCAAGGCTATCTGAACCAAAAATATCAATTTCTTTATTAAAAAAGCTGATTGAATTTACTGCTAAAGCAAATCTTTTATTTGGATCTGCTAGTCTTCCAACTGCCATAAAAAACTTTTCTTTTCTTAAATTTAAAAAGGAAACGTCTTTTACTGGATTGTATATGATATAAGAATTAAGACCAATATATTTTTTAATTGAAAGAGAAGTCGCTTTGCTGATTGAGGTTATTACATCTGCTTTTTGAAGCTTTGGCTTTATTTCATTAATTACTGCATTTGCCTCTTTAAGATGAAATGGTATATCCAAGACATTCAATATTAGTTTCGCTTTTGAGTTCTTTTCTTTTAGCTTGTAAGCTTCTTCATAAAATCCCGGATCATTGCTGAAAATTAAATCAGGGCATTCAAAATTAATTTCATGTCCTAGTTCAATAAAACCTTCTTCTATTCTTGATATTTGACCGCCAAAAAATCTGGCTCCAAAAGTAGCTATTTTCATAGTAAAGAAATTAACTTGTCAATATCTTTTAAAGTGATGTCTTTATTTAAGCCAACATAAAATCCATTATCGTTTAAGAAATTACTATTTGGAAAGCTTTCTCCTTTAGCGATTCCTTTAAATGCTGGATTGATTGGTAGGTAGCAAATGACTGGACGAGTTTCCCATCCATTTTCATTTAATTTTTTCTTTATTTCCTTGATTGGTTTAGTGTCGCTTATTAAAGGAAGACAAAAAGGAACGATGTTTGAATTAAGTTTCCTGTATTCTTGAGGGAGATTAGTTATAAAGTATTCCCACATCTCTCGTCTTTGGTTTATGTATCCGTAATATCTTTCTGTATCCATCAATGCAAAAAAAGCATTTAAATCAGTAGTCCTGTAGTTAGTGCCTATTTTATAAAACAAGAACTCAGGATCAACTTCTGGTGCGCTGTCTTCTATTGTCTTTCGAGTTGTATTGCCTTTTGGAAGCACTCTAGTTAAGCCGTGACTGCGAATCATTTGGGCGTTTATATAAAGTTCAGAGTTCTTAATAAAGCTCTCTTGCATAAAGAGCATTCCCATCTCAATTCCGCAGATTTGATGCGCCCAAAAGAAAGAAGTAGTCGCCATATCAAAACAACTAAGAATATTTTTGCCATAATAGTTTCCCATTGTGGTTTCGCAAAGGTCAGCGAATAGATATGTATTGTATTTTTCTTTTAGCTGTTTTAGTCTATTAATGTTGGGAATAAAACCAATTAATGCAGTAGGCCAGATTACTTTAATCTTTTTTGGATTTTTATAAGATTCAAGCTTCTTTTCTAATTCATCATAATTAAAACTAAAGTCACCAAGATTAATGTCTACAAAAACGACTTTGCATCCTCTCATTATCCAAGGGCTTACTGACGATGCCCAAGTAGTCGATGGAACGAAAACTATAATATCTTTGGGATCGAGACTGAGGCTTTGAATAAAAGTTTCGACAAGAAGATGGTTGGCTGTTGATCCAGAAGAAACAGCAACACATTTTGTTTGGATACCGGCAATTTTTTCCCATTTTCTTTCTAGTTCAAGAACTTTTGGCCCAGTAGTTAGCCTGTTCTTTTTATTCAAGACAAATAAAGCCGCTTTAACTCTATCCCAAAAATTAAAATTATCAGTTTGTAGAGGGTATTTCATATTTTTTATTTTTAATCCATTCGTAAGTATTTTGTAATCCTTCGTCAAGAGGAGTAATCTGCAAATCTTTTCCGTGTTGTTGATAAAAGGTTTTTATTTTATTATTTTTGACAATCCTGCTATTCGATTCACCTAAAAAATTAAAATTTATTTTTTTTGTGCAGTTTGTAATATCCTTTATTTTTTCTGTTAAATCAAAAATCCTTGTCCCTTCGTCCGAAGCCATATTATAATATCCTTCAGCTTGTTTGTCAACGAAAAAATCAATAACTCTACCTAGGTCTTTTACATACAAAAAATTTCTAACGTTATTTGCGTTTCCAAAAATATTCACCTCTTCCTCGTCATTTTTAAGCATTTTCATAAATAGAGCAGGTACAACATGCGAAAACTGTGGGCTTATATTATCGTGTTCTCCATACATATTTGTAGGAATCAGACAAGCGAATTTAAAATTAGGATTATCTATCTGTAAAGCTTTTGCCGATAGATAAGAAATTTTCTTTGAAATTCCATATCCAAAATTATTTTCTGATGGAAGTCCATTGAAATATTTATCTTCTTCCATTGTAAGCGTTTCGTCATAAGCGCAAACACTAGATATTGAAAGAAGATAGCAATCAAGATTTAATTCTTTTATCGCTTTAATTAAATTTAATGATATTAGAGTATTTTCATACAGCATTTCTACATTGTGATTTTTATTATAAAGCACTCCTGCGACTTTTGCGGCAAGATTTATAATATTAATTTTTTGATCTTTAAATTTATTTAAATAAGATAAAGTCGATTCATAATTTCTTAAATCGCATTCGTCTTTCGTTGGGGTTTCTCCTGTCGTTTCAACGCTTTTACCTACGAAACCATTTTTACCAAATATTATATTTGTCATTTTTAAATATTATTTTTCAAAACTTCAATGCATTTTTCTACAAATAAATCAGTGCTTCTCGGTACGCTTTGCATTGTCGCATGGAAAACATAATCTCCATAAGTAGTTCCTAGTCCGAACTTATGTCCATTGCCTAAGTCCCAAAATGCTGGAACCCCATACTTTTGCTGTTCTTCAGGGGTAGTTTCAATAAAAGAAGATGGGAAAGACAAGCACAGATTATGTCCTCTTTCTTCAATCATCCAACCAATTTCTTCTGCTACGTCTCCTCTGTGATTACTTTCAAAGCTTGGAAATCCTAATTTGGTGTATATAGCCGAAGAAATGCCAAAAAATGATAGGCTTGCATACAAATGATTTTTTGTACCATTTACGGCGATATGATTTGATTGTTGCGCTCCTCCAAAGACAGTGTTTCCGTCTTTGATTTTATCAATGATATCACTAACAAAAGTGCTTCTTAAAGGGCATATATCAATATCTAGAATAATAAAGTAGTCTATTTTGTCAATTAAAGAATTAACTATTTCAGTTATTTTAGGACCCATCCCATAGTAATTAAAATTATGATAGAATCTATTCAATGGAATATTTAATTTTGCAAATACTTTTTCTTGGCTATCCATCACGACTTGATGTCTTTTCAATTCTTCTTGTGATCTTCCGCCATCGCCATATACAGAAAAAATTAAACATTTTTTATCATCTTGAGTTTTATAAATTGTTATATTTTTTGTTTGGTCTGGATAATTTACATTCATATTTTTATAGATAATTTAAAACGTTTTGCCATTCTCTGTCTTTATTGTAATATTTAACTCTTATACTGTCTTCTTTTTCCCATAGCTCTTCTTCGTATTGCCAATTGGGGGGATAATATTGATGCTGCCAAGATAAATCCGGTACAATCGCATGAGCAAATCCTCCAACTGCCAACATAAGATGATAAGAACCAGTGTCTATCCCTAGATATTTGCCTATAACTGCAAAATAATGCTTTAGATCATAAATAGAAAGATTATTTACTTCTATGCAGTTTTCTAATTTCATTAAATTTTCTCCTTTGAAAAAATGTAATACCGTATATTTTTGGCTAAGTTGATCTACTATAAATTGCCATTTTTCTTTTGCTAGGAGTCGATATTCTGGATACATCTGAAGAGTGTCGCCTTTCTTATATCCTCCACCATATGTTACTAATGCTATTGGATTTTTATAATTAGATAGTTTTTGTTTAGCTTTTTGAATTTCTTCTAGATTTAAATGGACTTTAGGGATTGGAGAAACTTCGTTTTCTATTCCAAATATAGTTAAATAATTTAAGGCTCCGTTCCTCAACGCCTTTGACCGTTCAGGATTGCCGTATTTAGAGAAAAAAATTTCTTGTTTTATTGGACTGTCTTTAAATTCAATTTTTGCAATTGTTTCATAAACCGAAGAAAGGTCTTTACCGTAATCATTATTAATTATTTCTAAAGTTGCATTCTCAAAATATTTAAAAAGAGGAGTGATCTGCAAGTTGTCTCCTAGTCCCCCTCCTTGAGAACCAATAATTATTTGTTTGTTTTTCATTTTAACTTTTTGAATATTGCAGAACTATTTCCGGTTAAGCCTATTTTTCTTGTGCCTATGGTCTCTTTTACAAAAGTCCAGCCTTCTCTTCCGTTATCAAATAAATTTAAATCTTTTATTGCTTTCCTTACGTTAATCAGATCGTTGCAATGAGGTTGAAAATCACTTTCTTGTTCTAAAACTCCTGCATCATGAAAAATAACAAAGCCATCTTTTTTTATAAATTTTTCTACATTTAAAAAATTGTTTTTTACGCAGTTATACCCATGACATCCATCAATTAAACAAATATCAATAAGTCCACTAAAATGAGTCTTCAAGAATAAATTAGCCTCGCATATTACTATGTTTGTTAAATTGGGCAAAATTAAACTATTAACATCTATTCTATTGTGATCATTCACATAAATAATATTTGTATCGTCTTTAAATTTTTCTTTCCACCCTTCATAATTGTATTTTAAGCCTTCTTGCACATCTATTCCAATGTGCGTTAAACTGTTGTTTTTTATATTGCCTTTTTCTGATATTGTTTTGATTGCGTCAAAAGTTAACGCTTCAGAAATTCCTATTTCTAAATATGTAAAATCTCCTTTCTCTTGTGCTTTTGATAAATAATCTCCTATTAGGAGTTTAAAATCTTCTTCATTTCCTTCCATTCTTGTGCCGAATTGATTTTTTTGCATATTATTATTTAGGAATGATTTCCAGATACCCTTCGCATTGATAATGTTTAATTATATTATATTTTGTCTTTAGCTTTTCCAAGAAATTAAGCCCGTACCGTTTTATTGAACCATGACCTGCTTCATCCATGTTTTGAGATTCATAAGGCCCGTGTTCATATATTCTTAAGTCGTCACATAGAATAACATCTTGATAGCCTGATCTAAGTCGATGAATTGCTTCAATTTCTTTTTCCAAAGGGAGTCTTACGTCTAAATCTTTTTCGCTTTCAAAATTTGCATACCCTATATCTGCTCCGGGATAGTGGGCATCTAGCCAAAATAATATATTTGTTTTAATTGATGGCAGGATGGTTTCTAAAACAGAGAAGCTGTTTCCAGTTAAAATTTTAATTCTATTGTCTGAAGAAAAATGATTTGCTAGTTTGATTGCGTGTGGCTCTATAATTTCAGTAGAAAAAATTTCTTTAAAGTCAAATTTCTTAGCATGCTCTATTCCTGATCCGCATCCAGACCCTGTTTCAACAAAAGTTGAGATGTTGTACTCGTCAATATAATGTTGGATATCAAATTTGTTTAATTGTCCCATATGTTTAAAATTTAAAATTTAAATAATCTATACTTTCTTTCCATTTTGACATGCAAAAATATTTATTTCTTACTTTTTCGTCTTTCCATAATTTTTCATCGTTATATATATATTTCCAATATGGGTATATCGATTCATTATACATCGGTACAATTTCAACTACTTTCCCACCGACAGCGGTCATTAAATACGGATCGCCAGTATCAGAGAATAAACCTTTACCTATTACATGGTAACAAGCAGCCAGTTGTCTTAAATTTAAATTAGGAATATTTACAACATGATCAAATTTTCTTATCTCGCTTTTTTGATTTTTATAAAATCCATTTTCAAGACCGAACTGTAAAATAGTAAAGTCCTTAGATAACTTTTCAATGAATAAAGCATTCATCTCAGATGTAAAAGTCCTCATCTGAGCAAATAGATTATTTCTATCGTGTGAACAACTGTTTGTAGGTGTGTAAACTATAGGATTTTCGTATTTTGATAAAAACTGTTTCGCCCATTCTATTTCATTTTGTTTTAAAATTACTATTGGAAGAAAATTTACATCTGTTATGCCAAGCGCATTTAGCATTGCTTGAGATGAGTGAGTCCTTTCATTCGTTCTTGGGCATTCTGGGGCTGGAGTCTTAGAAAATTTTACATCGCATAATCCTTCAAATAGAACTCCTTTGTCCCTAGCTACTTCATCGTCGATGATCTCAAGAGTAGCGGTTTTTATTTTTTTAAAAATTGGAGTGATTAAAAGAGAATCGCATAAATTTCCTATTGGGTAACCAAAAATATTTCGGTTCATCTAACAATAATATTCTTTTTTTGGCGCGTTGTAAGTTTTAATTGCAGATTTTTTCTATCGCTTCAATGATCTCGTCGTGCTGTATCAAATCACAAGCTTCTTTGTTTAATAAATTGATATTATTGTTTCGATAATTTTTAGGAGCAAATGCTAATAGATTTTTTTCATGTTTTGGAGCATCACAGCAAAGTAAACTTATCATGGGGTGTCCATATGCTCCAATTATCCAATTGAACCCGCTATTGTTACCAATAACCAAATCGCATCCTAGACAAACTTTAATTTGCTCAAATAAAGAAAGATGGGTAATTCTGATAACTCCTTCTCCGATATCTTCTTCACTTTCTACTCCGCAATGATAAACTTTATATCCTTTTGCTATAATTTTTTGCGTTACTTCTCTCCAGTATTTAGTTGAAGGATTTCTTTTGGGCTCGTTATTATATCCTGCTCTTGCATGAATTGCTATGCTTTTTGATTTTCTTTCTGTCGAAAACCACTTGGATAGTTTGGGTTTCTTTTCTTCTTCTGATAATAAATCAAATTGATTTTTAGATATATTTGCCATTCTTGTCGTCTCTTCAACGCAATCGTATTCATTATACCAAAAATTATCTATTCCTACTGACAATCCGGGACATGGAGGATGTTGAGGAAACGGATGGATAAAAGCTTTACAATTTTTAATTATTTCAACATCGTTTTGTCCAAGAGCTTCATATCCTTCCGTTATATGTATTTTATCAATCAATGGATGATTCAAGAAGAAAACAGAAGAATAAGCTGTCTTTTGTGAAATAGGAAAAATTTTATATGAATCAGGAAATAGCTTTTCTAAAATTGTCAAAGCTGGAAGGAACATAATTGTGTCGCCGATTAAAGATCCTCTTCCGGCAAATATTTTAAAGTTTTTATTCATTTAAAGTGTTTCGTTATTCTGCTCTCTCCATTCTTTCCAGCTTCGCCTAAATGTATTACATTGAATGGTAGCTGTTTTAATAAAATAGGATTTTTAGGTCTATCTTTATTTTCTATATTATGTTGATTTGGATCATCATTAAGTGGAGGATCAAAAATCCAATCAGACCAATAATTTCTAAAAACCCAATCTCCTTCCGAAACCGTTGGGAAAGGCGGATATATAATTACATTATCATTAATAGAAAGTTGTTTTATTATATTTGATTTGAAATTAAATAATTGGAAATATCCATATCCAACTCCTCTAAAGAGTCTATGATTTTTTAATAATTCTTTATTTCCTTTGATCTTTTCCCAGTCACTATATTCTTGGATATCGTATCTTCTGCTTCCGTACATAGAATTGATATCTGGCTTGCCATCAAAAAATAATTTTTCAAAATCTTTTGGAACCACAATATCTGCATCAAGCAACAGGACCCAATCTAATTCGTTTTTAAATTCATTAAAAAAAGCATTCAAAACCATCCCTCTATTAAATTTTGAGTTATTTATATAAAATAAATCTGTTTGATAACATTTTACATTGAAATCTCTGCAAAGATTTTTTGTTTCTTGATCTTTGAGATCTGTAATTATAGAGATATCAAAAAGTTCTTTAACATTTTGTGATAAAGTTTCTTTTAATAAATCGCAATAATTTATTGAGCAAATAACTGTTTTAATTTTGTTCATTTAATTTTGTGTCACTATATTTTGCGCGACTGATTCTTTATTCACAAGAAGGATATCTGGGATACCGGACAAAAGGAAATATTCATTTGCATTAATCCAAGCCAAAATAGTATCCCATTTATAAAAACTATAATTATAGTCATTAGCGAAATAATTATGTATTGAGATTATATGCGGCCTACTTTTCATTGTTTCAAAAACAGCAAACTCAGACCCTTCCATCCCAAGCCTCAAAAAATCAATATCTCCATCATCAAAGCTATCAAATCTCATTAGATTTACTGGCACTGTAAAATTCAATAAAATATCATTCAATTCATTTAAATAAATTTCATTTATAGGAGATGGAATGCCCTTAATATAAGAGACAACTCCCGCGCAAATTAAATGCCCAATTTTTTCTTCATTAGATATTGCAATATTAAAAAGATTAACATTTTTTATATCCTTAGTTTTTTTTAATAAATATTTATATAAAAATGGATTTGGTTCAAATAAAGTTACTTCTGTGTTCTCATTGCCCCAAAACATTTTTGTTTTTGAGCTAAAAACATCGCCTACGCCAACTTCAAAAATTTTTACTTTTTGTTTATTTATGGTCATTTTCAATAATTATATACTATTTGTTTAGCTCTTCGTAAAAAGTATTCATAGAATGGATGGTCAATTGGATGTTTTTCTAAAAATTTTATAAGCTCTTCATTTGATCCTTGATGGTATATAGAATCCCAGTCAAAACAAAAGACTTCGCCATAGCAATATTTAAAAAATACCCCTCTTTCGTTTATTATTTTATAAGCAATATCATTGACTGGGCTTATTTCTTCTTGACAATAATCATATTTATTTTTTATTAAATCTAAATATTCTATTAATGGCATTAGAGTGTCTTGCTCTTTTAACCGAGATAATTTAATGAAATTTATATATGTGTCACAAACTCTATGTTTTAAATCAAATGTATTAGTAGCAAAATCATATCCCTGAACTAATTTAAAAACATCTTTTGCAATCAAACAATCATTCTCTATATAGAAAAAATCAATATTATTATAATAACAAAATCGATACATGTATTGATATAATCTTTTAACGCCCTTCAAGAAAAGTTCTTTTTGATCAAATTTTTTAACATGAAGTCTTGAATTTTTATCAAATGAATAATCAGATATCGACGAAATATCATATTTTTCGTTAATTTTTGATAACATTTCTTCAATCGGATAATTCCCATTCTGATCGATTATTAGAATATCGACATCTTTAGTTAAAAAATGTCTTGTATATACATACCACAGGCAAGCAAATTCAATAGTTTTTCTTAATGAAAATTTATGATACTGAAGTTTATCCTCTCGGGAAGAATCAAAAGAATAAACAGGATGAAATGAAGATATGATCATTTTAATATTTCCATTCTTGTTTGATTTCTTCTAGAGCTTGCAATATGCTGTTTACCATTTCTTCTATTGAATATTCTTTCGCGGCTAACCAGCATTCTTTTTGATTTATATTAGCAGTATTTTTATATGCATCCATTAAATTTGTACCGTTATAGAAAAATCCGTTCTTGCCTTCTTTAACATATTGTTTGAAAAATGGTCCTTCATTGTTTACGAGAATTGGAGTTCCAACCCCGTTTGCTTCTATAACTGATTGATTAAATGGAAGATCCCATTTGTGAAGAAGGCAAAACAAACGAGCTTTAGCGTGTAATTCCATCTTCTGACTTTCAGAAATGCTTCCTAAATAGAAAGTATTTTGATTGTCTATATATTTTAGTAATGGATAATCTCCATGTATTGGCCCAGCAAAGATTCCTTTTATTTTATTTTCAATACAAAACTTTGCCACCTCAATACTATTCATGAGAGTATCATGCCTAGAGACTTGATAAATGTAGTCTTCTTTTATTACTTCTTTAAATTCGTTTGGTACTTGCTTTCCTAATTTTATATACTTAGCTTTTTCTCCAAAAATTGGTTTAAAAGAATTTAAATATAATAGAATATAATCATTATTAGGATGTCCCGCTGTTTCAGAAAATCCACTTAAATGCACTACTGGCAGTTTTAGACTTCCTTTATTTATGGATAAGCATGTCTGCATATGCATAATAAAATCATATTCGCCAAGTCCATTGATGATTTTATCGACAGGATATCCTTTCGCTATTAGTTGAAGAAGTTTTTTGTCTAAAGGAAAACATCTTTCTTTCCTATCTTCATCTGAAAACTCATCAAAACTCTCTTGAGGAGCAATTATTGTAAAATCAATATCTTTTATTTGTTTCATGTGCCGCCCAACAACTGCTGCTCCACCATATCTATTAGCGTTAAGGGCATAAGATTCATTTGAAAAACCTAGATCGAAATAAGCAATTTTCATAATTAAATATGCAAATGATGTTTAACTATTTGCATTTTTGAAAAATCAGTTTTATTGTCTATTTCTCTACCTGCCCTATTAGACCAGACAGGTTGCCAGAACTCATTTTGTTTTGTTCTTTGGTCTTTGTCTACTGCCCAATAATGAAAGACATAAGGAGTTTGTCCTTCTCTAAGTCCTTCTATTGAATTATTAAATTTTAAAGTCTGAACAAGATTTCCGTTGGCATCGATAAGTTCGCAAGTATCGCTTCTATTGGTATCTATTTTGCCGTCTTGTTTTTTAGCAAAATTTACAATTCCACGGTATAGACCGTCTTTGTGCATATACCATTTATATCCAATGTCTTTATAGTGGTAAATGTCTCCACATAGATTAATACTTGGAATTAAAAATGCAGAAATTTCATTCTGAGATAATAAATACTCTCCTACAGTGCGCCATAAATCCTTTTGGGTCAAAGGAAATCTTTCGTCTATATCACAAGAAATCTTTATATCTCCAGAAGTGTGTTGCAGCGCAAAGTTTTTAATTTTACCATCAAACGCCAGATCAGAGTAGTCGAAAGCGCATTGACATAGAATGACGTTAGAAATATCTTTCTCTTCTAAAAATTTACTAACGATTTCAAATGTGTTATCTTCTGAAGTGTTTATAGCAATGACGACTTCGTCCATGAACTGTGAATAGTTCAGGATAGAATTTTGCCAATCAAATCCCATCTTAATGAGATTAAACGCAGAAGTATAAGAAGAAAATTTCATTAAATTCTAAAATATCTATTGCTTTGAATGCTTTTAATTGGCTCGTTTAAGATTTTCTTCCTATAAAAATCTTTAAGAATATCTTCTGAATTAATAAACTCTATAAATCTAGAATCATATTTTCCTCCAGAAGTTGCGTATTTAATAAAAGATTCAGTATTAAATTCTAAACCTATAGAATGACAGTACATTCTAAATTGTTTTCTGTTTTCCTCCGCTCTTTGGAAGCCCTCTTGATTATTCTCTCTACCTAGGAGGAGGTGGTTGCTTCTGCCATATACATAATAGTATTTAAAGAAATGGTCAATGTAATAAGATTCGTCTCTTTCGGGATCGTCTTCTCCATCTCTTAATCTCCAAGTGTGT
>Ga0049080_10000532_pt1 | contig 12847 bp, 15 predicted proteins | sample GreLakmeER15MSRF_FD_66716 | JGI IMG/M metagenome (GOLD analysis project Ga0049080, IMG submission 66716) | Freshwater lentic microbial communities from great Laurentian Lakes, MI, USA - Great Lakes metaG ER15MSRF | ecosystem: Environmental > Aquatic > Freshwater > Lake | place: Great Lakes... | reverse complement strand
TTTAATGAAGCACGAGCCAAGGCTTACGACTTTGTGCTGACCGACATTATAGAGAATGGGGAGATGCACAGCACCGCTTGCCGTAAACACGGTGTTAACCCTAAGTCCTTTAGGTCGGTTGTCCGATACCAGCGTAGGCTGGGGCTTAACATCCCTTCCCAGAACGGGGGCTTTAAGTCCAACAAGTTTGACCCTAGTGGGTCTTACAAGTATTGGGTCGTTCCTGCTACTCACGAGGAACAGCAAACCAACGAGTTCGGTCAGATGTTCGACACGCTTATCCAACAGTTCCTAAATGGGGAAGGCGTAGACATTCTTGCTGAACGCTACGGACTGCCCGTTGCTACTATCTGGGGTAACATAAGGCGTTGTCGCAAGGCTGGTTCGCCTATCCCTAACATTGGTGGTCGGGCTTGGGGTAAGGTTGCCAAGGTGCAGGACATTTACGAGTTCGTGAATGGGCACAATCAGGTTAAGCCAGAAGTCGTAGACGAGTGGATTCGCCTCCGTGAGGTGGACGGATGCTCCGTCAAAGAGATTGCTGGCGACTACGATGTATCGGGCTGGACTATCTACCGCCTGACCATTGAGCGTAAGAAGGCTCTGGGAGAAATCAACGCTTGACAAGTGTTCACCCTTAGGATAGAACATAAAGCATAGACACGACCTATGAACATCGACCTCCGAAAAAATCCCGACTCCACCCTCTACCCCAGCCAGCACTCTTATATGGCTGGATACAACAAGGGCAAGGACGCTGGTGCCCGACTAGCAAATGGGCTAACCGCTAAGTCTCGTGCCGATGCAGGCGAAGCCTCCACGGTTAACTCCCTGCGTCAACTAGAGTGGAAGAAGCGTAACAACCTCACCACCGTAGCCAGCCCCCTCCCCAACGACCTTGTGGCTGAGTTCAAGGAGGCTATCAAGGCTGACGACACCAGCCTCCGCCTTGCCCTCACCGAAGCCGTCCAACTCTGGCTCGCCAGCCGCAAGTAATCTACCGCTATGAAATGTATCTACATTAATGGGGAAACGAAGACCGCTGAGGAAGTGGTTATCGACACCGCCTTCACGGACGAAAGCCAAGCCCAGCGTAAGACGCTCCGCTGGTTCAAGGACAAGGGCGAGTATGAAGACCTCAACTGCTACGAGGTGGGGAATGGGGAGCGGCTGTGGTATTCGGACGACCAGTTCAACGAGTCTTTCCCCCTGCCCGTATCCTTCTGCCGCATAGGAGGCAAGTTGACTCCCGTGTGGGGCGATATGCTAATCACGGGTCGTAAGACCAATGGGTATATGCGGGACTGCGGTATGTCCGTTACGGAAGCCCAGAGCCTTGTGGCCCGCCCCCGAAAATAACGCTTGCCTAAAACCCAAGCGGTTGACAGACTGCCAAAGATATGAAGATAGATTCAAATCAAATCAGGGAGGCGTTCATCAAGGTAGCGGAAGCCGAAGAGGCCGTCCGTGAAGCCAAGGCTGAACTCGCCAACCTTTACGCCAAGTCGGAAGAAGCCGTTAATGCTAGATGGGTAGTGGATAATTGCAAGCACCTCGCTCCCTCTGACGATGCGGTTGATGTTGTCTACGCTCGCCTGAGCAAGGCGGAGGAAGACCTTACGGACGCCCTACGATTTGGCTCGCTGGTTAACGCCCGCAAAGCAATTGAAGCCTGTCACAGGGCTAATGAGCAAGCGTTCGTGATGCTCAGATAAAAAAGTAGCCACCCTACGAAAGGATGGCTACATAACGGTAGGACACGACTCCCGCCATTTCACGACACACAACGCACGACTGACAACCTTGGGCGGGTGTCAACCGTTCTTAAAACAACGCCAGATGCGGAACCCCATCGCTGTCAGCACCATAAACGAGCCTACCACCACAGCCAATCCTACATCCCTGAGGATGTTGAGGGTCAGCGTGGCGGTGGTCAACTGGTGCTCAAAGTTTTTGTCGTCACTCTTAACTCCCGCATCGGTAATAAGAAGGGCCATCGTATTTGAGTTTTGAAACGAAGATACGACAAAATCACAAGCGTATGCGGTAAAACCCGAAGCCACCAGAGATACCAGTAGCAACCCAGCCACAGCCCATAGCAGATTTGTGTCACTTCCGTTTGGCGGGTTTAGTTTTAGTTTTGGATTTTTGCTTGGCATTGGTTTTGGTTTTTCCTCTGACCTTGCTAATCTCTTGTTCGCCCTTGGCTTTTACCCAGCGAATGAGGTAGTCAGTAACTTCTGGTGCGGCATAACCTGAGCCGCCCGAACAGGCGAGCCAGAGGCCCACCGAATGAAAATAGTCTTTAGTCGCCAGACCTACGAAAGCGGCAGTAATCGAAGCCGCTAGGAATCTACGCACCACGAAACCCCACGATACGGGTTCTGTGCTGAGGAGCATACGGGCCGACATAGCAAAGCCCCCTAGGATTCCAGCCAGAAGCCCATCTTTCAATTCGGGCGAGAAGTTGCTAGAGGTTACCTCTATCGGAGGGACAGGAGGACTCACTTGGGTTGGTCTTCTCCTTGGGTTGCCTCAGGAAGGCTCTTTGGAGCCTCTGTAGAGTCTTTGAATAGTATTAGGGCTACCTTGATAACCACTAATGCCCCTACGCCTCCTAGGACATAATAAAAGTATGGCGTCCCCATCACATAGCCAAAGGACGAGAGGGCGAAACCACCTGCAAGGATAAGGATACCATCCTTTTTCGGCCCCCAGACGAATACAGCGAGGCCAAGCAGGCAAATAAGTCCGCCCAAGTAAATGAACTTATCTTTCCTTGCCTCATCCGCATCAATTTTACGAAGAGCCTTTTCTTGCTCCAACGCCTGTTCCCTCTCCTTGAGTTTGGCCTCATACTCCGCCTGCTTTTTCGCCTTCTCCGCTTCATACTTTTCGTCCGCTTCCTTAAGTTTAAGCCTGAGTGCCGTTGCCGCCTGCTGTTCCTCCTTATACGCATCGGCTAGGGGCTTGCCCCCCATAACACTCTCCACTCGTGCCTTGGTAACTGACCAGTCCGTGTCTGTCGCTCTGCCAACCAGCGTCTTGGCAAGTTTGAGTTCAGACTTAAGCACATCGTTGTTTGTGGATTGAGGATTCTTTTCCGCTAAAACATAGGAAATGCCAACAGAAGCGGCAACTTTGCTTAGGCGTTCCGCCGTAGCCTTGTCTAAATCCTTTTCCGCATTGGCTAACCCATTATTCGTAGCAGGCTCTGGCAGGGGAGGTAATTCCGTGGTCGAGCAGGCAGTAAATAACAGGGCTGTGAATAACCCTGTGAATAGTGGGAATAACCAACGCATACCCCCGTGGACGCTTGTCCACCCCTAAGCAGTTAAGCAGGGGGAGTATACACAAGTTCTTGGTCGGCTAAGATAAGAAGCAGGTCTTCTTTTGAAGCCGCCACAGCAAATGCAAGGTCGGTGAACGCCTTGCCACCCTTGGGAAAGTGGGAAATCCCATAGACCTTTTTTGTGGTAGGATTAAAAAATGCGACCCATCCTTCGGGTATTTCGATGTTTTTGCGTGACATATTTTGGGGGTGTTATAAGTTGTAGAAGAAGTAGCCGCCGCTTCCATCGGCTCGGATTTCTCCGTAATAGTTGTTTTGGTCGTAAAACTGATTAGACAGCACCGAACCATACGGGGCGGAAGTGTAATTTCTGCTAGACCCACCGAATCCGTCAGCCTGCTGATAGCCCCACAACCACGGATAGACTAGGTTGTAACTGTTATCGTATACATACCAAGAATAGTAGTATTCGTCCGTAAATGCTTGGTATCCGCTTAGGGCGTAACCGTAGGGATAGTTTCCATCTAATGTTAAGGTGGTGTAAGACCCTCCATTCCCATCTGCCAAGAAGTTTGTGTAAAAACACAAATACCAACTCCCGCTCAACGCATCAGAGTGATAATTACAACTGTAACTGTAAGTTGAAACCTGAGTTCCATACGAAGGCCACGGGGGGTTACCGTCCCAAGCGGTTTGTATTGTCCCTCCCATTCCGTCTGCAATTGTCATATAAAGAGACGACGACCCAGAATCCCAATAAGGAGTGCCATATTTCGTTCCATACGGGTCAGCACCTCCTCCAGTCTGCGTGTTGTAATACGGATACATAGATGTATCAAGGATAACACGGCACCAACTCATCCCACCGCTATCGTAAATAGTGTGTCCGTTACCGTAATTCCACGATATACTGCTGGTAGAGTAAGTTCCGCCTGCTCCGTCAGCAACCGTAGTGGAATTGTCGGTGCCCGCATTGTAAAGGGTGCCAGAATTACTACAGCCACTCCAATAAAGGTCATACTGGGATGAACTGGCTGAAAACGCAAATCCGTTTGGATAGTGGCAAGGGCTTCCACCAACTGAATCGTTGAAATATGTCCCACCGACCCCATCTGCATATACTTGTCGCAGGTTGTAGTAGCCCGTATACGAGTTACTATTGTAATCCGTAATTGTAGTCTGTGTGCAAGACTGGGACAGCAGGGTTCCGTAAGGCGGGGGAGGGCCACCGCTGTTAGCAATAACGCCTGCAAGTCCAACAATCATACAAGGTCGCCAGATAGCACCCAAGTGCTTGATGCTACCTTGATAGCCGTAGCAACAGCATACTGCCCATTCATTGTGGTTCTTGACCCACGGCAATACATTGTTCCAAACGCAGTCGCAGAAAACACGGCATTGTATGAATCCATTTGAACAAACACAACTTGGGAACCAACAGGCAACGCCGCTGTGGTGTCGTCTGGTAAGTAAATTGTGTGCGATGAAGCGGTGCCATCATTGCTAATTTTGATAACCGAGTTGGCATCACTTACCGTCAGCGTGTAAGAGTCCGAGTAAATCTCAGAAACATCCGTGGCGATTAACTGGTTATTCAGCGAGGCCGTAGGCGTATACCCTGTAAGGGTTGAAGTCAGGGCAGAGGTCGTGGCATACGAAGACAGGTTTGCCTTCACATACGCCGTAGTCGCAATTTGAGTGGTATTTGTGCTGGTAGCCGCCGTAGGAGCGGCGGGCGTGCCCGTAAATGTTGGCGAGGCAAGTGGAGAAAGGGTCTGCGTTGTGGAATTAACACGAGCAAGCACTCCAGAGGTGGTCGTCCAAATGTCCCCATCCACGGGAGAGGTTGGAGCAGTTCCGTGAGGAATGTTCAAACCAGCGTTAGCAGTAACAGACGCAATCGTGTTAACCTTGCCAGATGCGTTGATAAACGAATAGGTGCTGTCAGATGTAACATCTTTAAACTGAACCACATCGCCCGCTCCGTCTTGGACAATGATGAGGGCTGGGTTAGCAGAGTTGGTTGTAATCGTGACATTCCCAGTCAGCGAAGGCGAGGCCAACGGGGCAAAGCCAGAGATGGACGCACCTGAAGGGATGGTTACCGTTCCCGTGAAAGTGGGCGAGGCTTTTGTGGCGTATAGTGAAAGGTCTGCGGGTGTCCCATCAGCCCCTGTCGCTCCCGTCGCTCCCGTTTCGCCCTTGTTGGCGACCAATTGCCAAGCCGCAGGATGTGTTATTGGGCCGTAGCCCGCCGCCCCGATAAAATTGATAAACACATAACTTGAACCATTCAGCGTCACATAATCGTTCCCTGCGTATACCACGAAATTGTCATAAGCACCCCGATAGACCCACGGGCTACCAGCAGGGCCAGTCGGCCCAGCAGGGCCTGTTAATGTAGCCGTAGTCTGCACCGTGGCGTCTGGGAAGGTAATAGAATTACCTGCGGACAGAACTATGCTGTCACCGCTGGTCAAGTATCCTTGAGCCTTGACGAACGCCGTGGTGGCGATGCTGGTATCGTTATCCGAGGTCGCAGGGGTCGGGGCTTGCGGGTCGCCCGTAAAGGTTGGCGAAGCCAAGGGGGCTTTTAAGCCTAGGGCTGTATTTAGGTCTGTCTGATTGCTCAGAGTCCCATTTATGCTCCCCCAAGACACAGCACCCTCAATGCCCACGGCAACCACAGCACCACCGTCAGTCTTTGTAAAGACTCCACCCGTGGTCGTATTGATGGCGAGTTCGCCAACCACGAGTTGCCCCGCTGCTGGCGTTGTCGTCCCACGCTTATGTTTGATTGTGTTTGCCATTGGGCTTTATTAGAAAGTTCCGCCGTCAATCGTTACGCCGTCTATTGTTCCGCCCGTGATTGCGACAGACGAAGCGGCTTGCGTAGCCATTGTGCCAAGGCCAAGGTTTGTGCGAGAGGTAACGATTGAAGCAAGACCAGAAAGATTGCCAGCCTTAGAAAGGTAATCCGTAGCCACCTCAACCCCCATCGTTCCTAGTCCGAGGTTTGTGCGGGCGGTGGCAACATTTGTAAGGTCAGAGAGATTAGAAGCCTTGGCGAGTTTGGTGCCGATGCTAGTTGTAACCGTAGAGGCAAAAGAGGCATCGTTACCAAGGGCGGTGGCTAACTCATTCAGCGTATCTAGGGCGGCAGGCGAAGAAGCAACAAGGTTGGCTACCGCCGTAGACACAAAGGCCGTAGAGGCGATTTGAGTGGTCGATGTGCCCGCTGTCGCTGTGGGCGTGGTTGGCGTGCCGAGAAGGGCTGGGGAGGAAAGGGCGGCGTAAGTAGAGGCCGCAAGCGTCTTGGTTAAAAAGGTTCCTGCTCCGCCAATAGGAAGAATGGTAGTTGCGGAGCCTCCAGCACCCCCTGTGCCAACGCCGATGTAGAGTTTATCTGCGGACTCTGAGTAAGCCAATTCGGCGTTCTGGAGAGTTGTTGGTGCTTCCGTGGAAACGGAACGCTTAATTCTGACTGTATTGCTCATTGAGTTTTAAGAGTGTGGTTTTTAAAAGTTTCCGCCGTCAACAAGGGAGGTTTTAGGCAGGTTGACGAACTGCGAGGACTGGTAAACCAGTATATCCCCCTCTTGGGTGTTTGTCAGCGTTACATCGGTAAGTTGTCCGATGGACGATGTAGATACGGTTCCGACTGGCCCCTGCGGGCCGACTGGCCCTATTCCGCTGGTATTAACATCGAGTGAGATAGTCTGCCCCACGGAAACAATAAAGTCTGGGAGCATTACCCCATCCTTAATAACCGTCAGTTCGGCAAAGGTTGTATTTAAAACAGCAATCACAGCGTGATAGATTTGTAGACCTTGATTTCAAGATTGTCCGAGTATTGGATTAGCCCATCCGCCTGTCTGACGAACTTTACATCCATCACGGCATCGCCAATAGGCCAGCCCTTGGTCGAACCAATGTATGTGGCGGTAAACGAACGCTTGTCGGCTGACACGACTACCTCACACGAGTAAATAGCCCCGTCCGCTGTCTTGACGCAAGAGGCGACTGTGATTCCGTCCAGCGAGGTTATGGCACCACGACCCGCCCTCAGGCCAAAAGTGTATTGGAATGTAGCCCCATTCTTAAAAGGCAGTTTGTTTATTTCGTCCATTAGTAGGTTCCTCCGTCTACATTGAGGATTTGCCAACCACCGTCCTTTCGGACATACTGTTCTCCGTTAATCGGGGCTTCTCCTACTGGTTCGTCAAAAGCCAAGGTGGTAAAAGTTGACTGGTCAATTAGGTCATTCGTGATACTGCAATTAGTTTGCAATACCGTCTGCCTGTTTCCGATGGCATCCTGCACTTCAATCTCAAGGATAGCGTTCACGCTAGACGCTCCCCCTATCAAAGACTCAAGTTCAGCGGTATTAAATGAAACAAGGCCCGTCTTGGCCCGCCACCCAATTAGTCCGCCCCCATCTACCGTTAGCGGAAAAGTGTAGGGTGTGGTGGGGGTAAAGTCAGAACGGATGTTGAAATCCCAAGAGTGTTCGTCAGACTTAAAAACATCTGCCTGAAAGTGGGGCTTCCCAGTATCGTCTACGGTTCCGTCTTGTAAAAACCAATCGACTTTTTGCGGGCCAACAAAGAAGTCACCAACCACGGCGTCCGCTGACACAACTCTTGTCCTATTGACCCCATACGCCGTGTTTATCTGGGTTTGGGTTGGGGCGACAGTTAGTTTGAGTTTCTCTAAAGAACCTGCCACATTTTGCGTTGTCGTAACCAACCAAGTCCCCGTTTTGGCTGAAGGGTAAATTGTGACACGCTTCTGCTGATTGGTGACTAATGTTGTAACGGAAATCTGTGGCGATGCCATATCGCTCCACGAAGACTGGTAGACCACGGGCGACTGAGATAACTTTAAAAGGACGATTTTCTTCACCGTCAAAGTGCCTTCCTTGAGAACTACAACCTTTGCCGTAGAGGTGGGAAACAGGGTTGAGGCATCCGTGGTAATGTCACCCTTTACACCAGCGGTAGTAAAAGAAACTTGAAACATACTGGTGCCCACCGCAAGGACGCTCACGCCGCCTGCGGAGATAATGGTAGTGAGAGTGTTGAGTGCCGTTTGAACCTGAGTTGCCGTTGAGTCGTAGTTAACGCTTACGGTCTGCCCGCCGTAACCAAGCGTAAAAGTCCCCGCCGTGGGCTTCTGGTTAATCAGTCCGATAGCAAACCTTACTGTGCACCCATCTGGAAATGGAACCTCCTCCATCACCTGTCCGCCGAAGGAGTTTTTCTTAATTAAGTGAAGGTCAAACGAAATTGAGTCTCCCTGTTTAAAGACAAGGGGTTCCGCCGTATTGGTGCTTAACCAATCATTGTAAAGCCTCCCCTCAGAAGGCTCAATCCAAAGCGGGAAGTTTCTTGTCATTAGACAATTCTAGCGGGGACTGCGTATGTTGTTCCATTGATAACCACAGTCACCTCAAGGGGGTAGATAGTTTGGGTGAGGTTACCCGTGTTTGGATTAGACTGCGTGGTAGGGCTTGCCAAGGCGTCATTCTTTGTTAGGTAGTAGTTGAGTGCACTTGGGCTAACGGAGGCGTTAAGAGCCAACTGTTGGTTCGCTGTCGGTATGCCAGCAGGGATATAACCAATTGGAGCCTTTCCGTCTACTTGCGTCTGAAGGCTGGCAAGCGAGGTGCTTAAACCAATAACATTTGCAGACGGGACGCTTCCTCCCACATTCAACTTTCCAGAGGTCAGGGTGTCGAGGGCGGTTTGAAGTCCCGTGACATTCGCAATTGTGTGCGTGTGAGAGGTTGCGGCCTTGCCTGCCAGCCCGCTTGCTGTGGCAAAAACATTGGTAGCAGAGGGTAAACTGGCTCCCGTGATTGCCGCTCGTTGGTCGGTTGTAAGTTCTAGGGCTTCAAGAGCACCAATGCGGGCATCGTGCCCATTCTGCGTAGTCGTAATGCCAGAAATGTCGGCGGAGCCAAGTGCTCCGATGTTCGTGAGGGCTTGTGCCTTCTGCGGAGAGGTAAGCGTCTGTGATGTGTCAAAGCGAACCACAGATGCCAACGGGATAACCTCACCCCATTGAACTAGCGTGTAAGCGTCTGTGTCAATAAGGTCGTTTGTAATTGTAACTGGAGTCTGGACAATTGTCTGGCGGGAGCCGTCAGCATCAACTTCGATTTCAAGGATAGCCTGAGCCGTAGCGTTGCCGTTAAGCAAAAGTTCGACTTCCATCGTATTGAGGCTCAACACCCCATACTTTGCAGAGAACCCGATAAGACCAGAACCGTCAGCCGCAATAGCAGTAACATTCGTAGCCGCATTTGCGGCGAAAATCGCCTGAGTAATTTCGTATTCATATTGATTAATGCGAACTACATTGAGTTGAACTGCGGCGGCGATAGTGGCGGCAGACAAGGTTGAGACGGCAATAGGCAAAGCCCATCTCTGAACGCCAGCCATCGTTCCGCCCAGTCTGAAAGAACCGCCCTTGGGGGTCGGAGAAATAGAGAATCTCCAAATGCGATAATCCCCGTCATAAACAGGCTCGTGGGTCTTAGTAACCGTAACAACGGGGGTGTCTTGGTTCACCCAAGTGGTGCGAACAGCCGCTGGAGCCTGTTTGATGTGTAGTTGGCTAATCTGCCTCACGGACACGCTTCCTGTGCGAGCCGTGTTGATAGCGGCTGTGCTTGTAGGCACAAGGTCATTAGCCCCTATGCTAATCGTGCTTGAGGGAACAAGCGGGTTATTCCAAATAATGCGGTAAGTGGTTGCCGTCTTGCTAACCGTTACGCCTCCATCAGCAATAATGCCAGAAACGGAGTTCAACGCTGACTGCAATTGTGTTGCAGTAGCGTCAAAATTGATAGGATTTGTCGTCTGTCCGCCGTAAGTTAAAGTAAATGTTCCTGCGTTAGGCGGCTCGTCCAGCAGACCAATTGCCATTGTAATGTTACAACTGGTAGGCCAGACAATTTCCTGCATTAAGTCGCCACTTGTGGCGGCTCGCTTTACCCAATGCAGTTCAATGCCAACGCTGTCGCCTTGGCGGAAGGTTAATTGAGGGGCATCAAGAGTCGATTGCCAGTCCGAGCATAAAGCCGAACGAGCCGAGTCTACCCATAGTGTTAAAGCAGGTGAGGGCATCTTGGAATTGGGGTGTTGTCAACGAGGGGTAAGGCTTAATCGGCTCCAACCTTCCCAAATCCGTAGTATTCAAACTTGGTCAAGTTTCTAGTGCCAAGGAGTTCTTGGTATGTCATTCTAGGTATACCGTAGCGGTAAAGTTGGAAGTTGCTATAAGTATAGGTAAAACCTGTTCCAGAGTTGGTTGGTGGGCCAAGACCAGTCCAAGGCGTGAGGGTAATTCCTGACCCTAAGCCGCCGAAGCCGTAGAAGCCATATGAAACATACCTTAAAAGAGAAGAAAAATCCTCAGACGGAGGAACGGCAGGGGTTTCAGTATATACAGAAGGATAGCCTGCACTTGTCGGGTCGTCATTCGTATATCCAGCATAAGTTACATTATCCACACTTCCTTGAGGCCAAGTGTTGTAGTCGGGAGGGGGTGTTGATGCGTTCCTGTCTGGGTCTGAATCGTAAGGCTTAAGGGGGTCAAACTCGTAAATATGCTCAGAGCCGTATGATAGCGTGTATGAAACAGTTTCAATGTCAAACTTCTCTTCCACCAGAGAAGAGCCATCAACAACATAGTCGTATTCTATGTTGGTTTCTCTTATTTCTTTTTTAATTTCCCAAGTATGTGTTACCCCAAGATACTTTTTGTGCCGAGGCCGATGGTATGTTTGAGCAACGGGAATGATTTTAATTCCCTCCTTGTAAAGAGCGTTCATATCAGACACATTTGGCCCTCCTTCGTCTACGGTATATTCAATTTTTTTTTCGTTTAGGAAAACGGGTGCAATTTGACCATCTTCACCGTCTCCGTAGGTAACATCGTATTCATCGTAGTGGTCTTTGTGGATTTCAAAACCATTGTGCCCATTTCCATAAACCCAGTTGAAACTGTTGTAATTCCCTGTAAACTTTCCCAGAAACGGCCTAACCCAAGTTGGCTTAATGCCTAAATCGTATTCTGTCAGGTCGTCTGGGACTTCCGCATAGCGGATAGAATGTTCGACAAATGTTCCATAGCCACCACGAAGTTCTTGAGCCTTATACCCATTGTCGTAATAAAAGTCAGATGCCTCTTCTGTCTCTGGGTCAACGACAGGGGCAGGATTAGTCTCGGTGTAGACTGGGATGTAGTAATTGCCCGTATCCTCGTCTTGGACAGGGGGGCCAAGGCAAGGGTATGGCTCCACTCGTTCCCATCCACCAGTTCTATACGCTTGTGAGTAATACCAAGAAACGGTGCCTGTCCCTGTCCCTCCTGTGGGTCTTGTCTTTTTATAGGAGGGTGGATACTTCCATTTGGGATAATTAAGTTTTAACCAGTAGGCTATCATTGAGTCGGGGTCGGTAGCGTGAGAATACGGGTCGCCTGCAAGAATGTTTGCGTCACCGTTATCTTCGTAAATAGGGTTCCCGTTTATGTCTGTGGAGCCGTCTTCGGTGTAATCCCCGCCACGATTTGCATCTCTTGAGTCGTTCCAAACCCATTCCGCACCAACTTGCCTTGGAAGAAAGGTAGGAATAACCAGCCAAGTTGTCGTTGAGTAGTTGCCTTCCCAAGGATTATTGTAGGGCCATTCGTGTTCAGGTGGGTTTAACTTTAAGTGAACAGGTGCACACTCGACAGTTGGGGTTGTTCCGCCTGAGCCTCCGCTTGCCATATTAGGTGGTGTTCATACGGAAGAAGAAATAGGTCGCAAGTGCATCGCTATACTTTCTCCGCTCCGCCCATAAACTTCCTGTGACAACTTGTTTAACTTCAACTCCTGAAAATACGCCTTCCGTAGAAGTTCTACCCCGAAGGAGGGCAATAACTACATAACCAGCATCGTCTTTGTCGGCAAACTCCTCGACTGTTTTGACAACCTTAACTACCACCCATTCTGGAAACTTGCCGCCTGAAAACTCGTCCTCCTCCTTGGGGGTGCACTCAATAACAACATACAGTATGCCAGCCTCCTCAAGGTCGGCTTTAGTCACCCTTGTTGTTGATTCGTCCCAAATGTAAGTCTCTTCGTCCTCATATACTGGAACAACATTACACACCGTCCCTACCACTACATTAAGGATGTATTGCTCATCGTCTTCTGGGTCTAGTGTTAGTGTAACCGTAAAAGGCGGGGCATCGGCAACAGCGTGGAAAATGTCGCTAGAAACCCCTTGGAAGATGTAGCCACTCTCATCCACGGTGCAAATTGGGTAAATAATCCCCTCTAGGGCAAACATACATTCTAGGGTGGCATATTTGATGCAAGGAACTATTGAACCCTTCTTGGATTTGCTGTAGACATTCCAGACTGAGGCCGAGGGGTCGTCCTTCGTAGGCAACTCACGACCAGACCAGCCCGCTATAGTGAGGTAGTAAAGGCCAGACAATAGTGGCATACTGAGAGGGATGTAACCGTTGTCCATCTGTGTGTTTGCCAGATAGTTC
>Ga0049080_10000524_pt1 | contig 12875 bp, 21 predicted proteins | sample GreLakmeER15MSRF_FD_66716 | JGI IMG/M metagenome (GOLD analysis project Ga0049080, IMG submission 66716) | Freshwater lentic microbial communities from great Laurentian Lakes, MI, USA - Great Lakes metaG ER15MSRF | ecosystem: Environmental > Aquatic > Freshwater > Lake | place: Great Lakes... | reverse complement strand
TGCACTTTTAGCGAAGACCGCAGCAAAAGAAATCACTGCCAAAGCAAGAGAATTGGGAGTTAAAATAATAGTCCAATCAAACACTTCAGTTTCTTTCTCCAAGAATTTCACTAGAGGTAGCAAAGAGGAGTTCTTCAAAGCATACTCGGATTGCGACAAAGTTCGTAGAATGGTTCGCTTTAAGAGTCGTGTAAATGAGTGGGGAGCATCAACAGGTGGTATTGGACTTGGAGCACAAGATGATATCGCCAAGGGAGTTGTGACCATTCATAAGAGTGGTGATGGAGCAGCATATCTGCTTAAGGAACTTGATAAATCCAATTAATATGATGCAGTCTTTCATTAATTTTCTTCCGTCTTACTTTAATAGTTTGAATGAAAGGTTTGACCCTTTCAAAATTTTCTCTTATAAGAAAAGTGCGAATGAGAAAGATCCTAAGTATGGTAAAAGAGCCATAGTGATTTATAAGACTGAAGATGGTACGAGAGTGGTTTCTTTGTTTCCTCCAATACAACTCAGAACCACTGACAATAAGTATGAATTCAACAGACACTTAAATGCATATATCGATTCCCTGAAAAAAGATGGGAATGAATTTGTAAGTGTTCACCAAGAAGGCGATCCGGTTTTTACGAAGTATGCTAGAGACATCCCAAAGGAGTCTTGAGAAAATTTTAAGAATGTGTTGACACGCCCCGCAAGGGGCGTTATCATTTGCTAAATCCTCGGTGCGACCTTCCCCCTATGCGACAGGGGACGCACACCACAAAAGAGTTCATCAGTATGAAATACAAAAAATCGACAATTATTTTCGCATTCTTTTTGACCGCAATCACCGCTCTTGTTCTTTCAATTGGTCTTAATATGGCTTGGTTCGCTCTCTATGAGTTTACAAAGGACAGTCTATCATTATCGTACTTCAGAACATCTTGTTTAATCGGTGGGCTTATTTGGTTCGTAATTATGGTTCGTAATTCCCCTAAGATCTTGAGTGATCTTGAGAGTAAGGAATAAATATTCGAAGAGGAAATTTGACATGAGTGACGCTAGAGTTTTGATCACTGATACTGAAACCCCCATCTATCACAATTCCAACCCCACTTGTTCAACCGACATTCAGGTCCAAACTCGATGGAAGGGTAAATGTTTAGAGGAATTCTATGAAACTGTGAACACTCCTAATGGTGAATTTTTGAAACAGGAATTGGTTAGGTCAGTTCTGGTTTGGAATACCCAAAATAAGTCTCCCACTATTTTTATGGATGGAGTTTGGACAAATTATGGATACAACAGGGACGCTTTGATTATTCCTGGTACGAGTGCTGAAATTCGTGATGAATTCGATGATTGGCTTGCTAACCGAAAAGATCGAAGTATTGAAATTAAACCAAAAATTGGTAGTGTTGAAGATGCTAAGAGAGATATGGGCGAGATTTTTTCAAAGTATTTTGCAGAAATTCAATTAAACGATTCGCCCTCTGAAGCAACTTCATAAATATAAAAAACGGAAACATCGACCTTGGCAAGGGGCGGGAGGGGAAACCCTCCCGCTTTCAATTCAACTAAATAAACTGATGAGATCTTTTCTTCAGCATATACAGGAAAATTCTACAGCCAACATGATATATCTTAGTGGTGGTGCCGGTTTTGCAATTGACAAGGTTGCTTCTGATTTTGATGTTGAAGATGTTCCCCATTACACTAAAAAGCAAATGAAACCATGGGAAGTGGAGAATGCTGACTTAGCAAATCAAAGAAGAGAGTTTATTCTAAAGTGGATGCGATCAGTATCATCAAACAAAGAAGAAGCAGTTAACTCTAAAAGTTTACCTCAAACGCCAGCGTGGCAGTCGAGAACTAGATGAAATCATTTTCAAACTACTTAATTGAAAAACATGATGGCAGTGGGGACTGTATGCAAGCAGCCGCCAATCTAATGCTGCGATTCTACACCGATCTCTACGGCAAGCGTGAGAAATCGAAGGGAAGTCCCGTGCTTGTACATGCGCTCGTATACGGACGGGGAGAAGTTAAGGGGCTTCGATTCCCACATGCTTGGGTCGAGGATGGCGATGAGGTCATCGATAAATCAAATGGTCTTAATGTAAGACTCCCGAAGAAATTGTATTACACCTTGGGAAAGATCGATCCGAATCAGAAGGGTGCTTATAAGAAGTATGCATTCTCCGATATGAAGAAGAAATTAATCTCCACTGGTCACTACGGTCCTTGGGACTTGGACGAGAAACTTGAGGAATCAAAAGGGATTGTGGTGAGCCGTAAGGGAATAGGTAAAAAAAGAGTTCAGATTGGAACCAAGATCATGAGTGCGTTGACAGAGGGAATAGTTACCGATAGACCTACCACTGGATCATATACCTACACACAGAAACCCGCCCCCATACAGGGGAACACGGTATCATGGAATGAACTCAAGGCTCTTGAGTCTGTTTTGGATAACATGTTTCGTGCAGCAAAACTAGATATAGCGTTTACCCGCCATTTTTGGGAGCGTATAAATGGAAGTCGTGGCTATGGTGGAACAGTTAGCATTCCTGAGATACAAGATGCTTTCAGGAAGACATATGAAAAGTATGCACAAAAAATTAGCACCCATCCGGTTGATTGGAAGGCAATTATTAATGATGTTAGTAAAGATTTGAATATGCCATTTACACTTGACTGGGAGGGGAGCATGAAGAAGATGGTTATGGTTACAGCGATGAAGAAACCAGATTTTAAGAGTCCCGATCCGAAACTGAAAGTATAAGGAGAAGATTGTGTTAAAGACATACAATGAATTTAGACACCACTTAGAAGAGAAGTTGCTCATTCTAGGTGGAGGTAAAAGATATGGACAGGCCGTAATTCTTGCAGGAGGAGCAGGGTCTGGTAAATCATATGCCACGAACCACTTCATCCAAGGTGAGAACTATAAGATTCTTAATGTGGATGATCTTAAAGATCTTGTGCTGAAATTGTCTAAGTCTTCTCAGAGAATTGGACTCAGTACCAAGATGCAAGTTCTTCTTCCTCAAGTTTCAAATCTTGACTTGAAAAATCCTAATGACACATCTAAGTTACATCAACTTATGAAAAACTTTGATCCTGACGAGAAGAGGATCTCTCAAATATTGTTCAATCCAGGTGGAACTAGATCATACATGCCAAACTTGATGTTTGACTGCACCCTCAAATCACAGAGTGATGCTCTTTTTACTGTTGGCACTCTTCGTGCCGCTGGCTATAAGCCAGAAGACATTCACATTGTTTGGATTTTAACCGACTTCAAAGTTGCTCTTCGTCAAAATTACAATAGAGGAAGAAGAATTTTTAATGACATTCTTCTTGATACTCACTTAGGTGCAAAGATGACCATGACAGATCTAGTGTTGAAAAACTACACTAAACTAAACATCAATGGTGACTTGGCAATTATTATTGGAGGTCCAGAGCAAAAGTATGGAGATATGCCTTGGCAAAATGTTGGAAGCAAAATGATTAAGACTGGAGGACAAGTTCTTCCTGTTCATTTGGACAAGAATGGTGATCCAATGAAACCCGGTTTTACTGGAAAAGCCTATGGACAAAAAACCGCTGCTCCAGCCGAATGGGCAAAGGACTTCACATATTTCAGATTGAAAAAGGCAGGAAAACAGGGAATAGATGAATCACAGATGGAAAGAATCAATTGGTTCATGAATCTGTTGACACCATTTGGAGATCGAAACGAACTCTCAACTAGCCTGTCCAAAATGTATCCTGAAACGGGAAAATCTTAAAGTAAACTCTTGAACATAGTAATTAATGGAGTAAATTAGCACCATGCAAAATCCAATCAATCTACACAATTTGCTCGTTTCAAACAGTAAACTTGTTCGTGAGAAGAAAGAACTAATTCGTTTAGTGAGACTTCTGAATACAACTCTGAATCAGATGTCTGATGTTGCAGGTTCATACAGCAAACAGGTCTCTGATGAAGCGGAAAAATATAAGACTTTGCCCAAAGGATTCTTAGTCAATTTACTAAAGAACAGAAGTTCTTTTGAACAAGTTATGGCAGCGACGAAAGAAACTGCCAAGACGGTTGAGAAGAGTGTATCTGAGACATCAGGTGACATAGATGATAATGTCATGGGAAATGCATATTTCGATTCTCTCATTGAAGAGATGAATAGAATTAAGAATAATTCCATCAAAAATAATTACATGAATCAGTTGTGGTTTGAGGGTTATATGGGATCTGATGGAAAGTGGAAGTTCAAGAAAGTCGATAAGAACAATCCAAAATATAACAACAATATCTTTGGTAATAATTTACAAGACTACTTGAATGATCAAATCAATAAACTGTTCAATGATATGAACAATGATTCCGATGATTATAATATTCCCCCAGAGGAGAATGTTTGATGGACAGTTGCAGAACATACATGTTGAATGAGGCATCTTTAATTCGCCTCTATCAACACACGGTAGAGAGAAATATCGGAATAATTACCGCTTACCGTGGTAGATATCCTACTAGTGAAAACAAGAGAAGGAATTCTGTTTTGCAGGCTGATATACGGGCAGCAGGATTTGGTTTTTATCGTGTTGAGGGCCATTACATTGAGGGATACGGTTCAGATGTCTCTAAGGATGTAAAGGAACAATGTTTTCTTGTTATCGGTGACAAGGGTAATGATGATGGAAAATTGAAGGGTCTAATGAAGAAGTGGGGGGCGAAATATAATCAAGACTCAATTTTCTATAAGTCATTCGATGAAAAAGCGGTTCTTATTGGAACTCAATCTAAAGACGAAGATGGGAATCCCGTGGAGTTTCCCGGTCTTGGAAAGGAAGTTTCAGTGGGCGTTTATAAGCCTATGAAGATGGGTCAATTCTATAGTAGGATGAAGGGTAAGCCTTTCGTATTTGAATCTTATGGTATCCCCAAAACTTGGATCGAAATGTATGCAGAATATCTTCAACATAAGGTAGAAGATACTTGACATCAACATCATTTGGCATTATACTATAAGCATGAACCAAGAAACCCTATCTCAACAAGAAATCGATGAGTTGCATACGAGTGTGACTCTTCTTCGCAACGCTCTACAACAGCACATCTGTATGGTCACCTTTACGAAGTCTGATGGTACTGAGCGCACTATGTACTGCACTCTTCGTAATGATAGTCTCCCAAGCCGCACCATCGAAGAGGCGGCAGAATCCTACAAGAGGCAAAAGGAGCAGAGACCCCGACCATTCACCAACATCTCAGTTTGGGATTTGGAGAACAATGCATGGCGGTCTTTTAACATCGACAAGGTTGACTCATTCGTTGTCGGAGTTGAGTTCCCACCGAACAAACCTGAGCATAACTGAAACTAACCTGTCTCCGTAACTCAGTTGGATAGAGTAACTGCCTTCTAAGCAGTAAGTCATAGGTTCGAATCCTATCGGGGACGCTTTCGCTTCGGTAACTCAGTTGGTAGAGTAGCGGACTTTTAATCCGCAAGTCGTGGGTTCGATCCCCACCCGAAGCATTCGACTTTGTGGCGGAATTGGCATACGCAAAGGTCTTAGAAGCCTTCGGAGTAACATCCTTGTGGGTTCGACTCCCACCAAAGTCATTGAAAGGAAATCGGCTCTGTGGCGGAACAGGCAGACGCAGTGGACTTAAAATCCACAGCCCTAATAAGGCGTGGGGGTTCGATTCCCCCCGGAGTCATTTAAGATCTTACATAATTACTTTCATGGAAAAGTTAGACTGGGAAAAAGAAGATAAGAAAACCTTGATCGCTTTGGTCAAGTTTTCTCTTAATTTCGCTTCCTATGTGAGGGAAATGAATCCTGAACTTTGGAAAAAGGCAGGAGAGTATGCGGAAGACTTCACTAAAGAGGAAGGTGTTGAATTTACATCTAGCGAAGAAGATGAAAATCAATCTTGAATAATTTTTTCTGTATCCTATTGACACAAGAACAAAAGTAGTTACAATTAAACCAACATGGACAAGATTCCAAACGACATTCAAGAAGTTTTGTTAGACTATTTGATCTGTAAGATTCAAGAGATCAGCGAGAGAAAGTTTTCCTCTCCTTGGATCAAGGGAATTGAGTTTAAGGTTTGGGACGCAATCAACGATCAAGAAATTTCAAATCTTGTGAGTGCAGATGAAGCCGCATTTCTTCGAACTGCATCAAGGGCTACAAATTCTTGGATTACTTTGGATAGCGGATTAAGCAGTGAAGGTGAAATCATCGTTATTCCTATTTCTGAATGGAAGAAAAAGTATCTTACTTAAGGGGGCGAACAGGTATCGACTAGACAAAACATACAAGAATAGCATGCAGGAGATGGTTACTAGGCTCCTTTAAAAATGTGACCAAACAACAACTGCCAATAACAAGAGCAGATTCGTTTACGCAAAGCCCGTTGCTCGTCAGCGTCGCCTTGCTCTCGCCGCCTAAAAATCGGTGAGAAAGAGTTAGATGATCCCGATAATCTAACTCTTAAAATCGGGACTCGCACCAGGGACAAACGGCTTCACTCACATGTGCCGTGTGCGTATGAGAAACAGGTGAGAACCTTGTGAGGAACCCTTAGCCTCACTTGGAATTCTAAAGGGGAAGCATGTAGGTAAAGTGGTTCTTGTAAGGATTGTATTAGCACGGGGGTTCGATTCCCCCCGCCTCCATTCGGGGATCTAGCCATCCCCAATTCAACTCTAACAAAGGAGAAAAAATGGCTAAGAATGAGACTGGTTCGTGTCCGTTGTTTGGTGGTTGTGATAAGTTGTCTTGCCTTCTTTCGAAGGTCGGCATCAATCGTAGCCTTTTGATCACGCTTGGACTTCTTCCGTTCGCATGGAATGGAGTTGTCTTCCTTAAGAATTTCGTTGTCAGCGTTTGGTCGCATCTTTCGACCGGCTTGACCACGGCATTCGGTGGATGATCAAAAAAGTCTCACGACATGTTCCCTTGCAGGGATGCGGGGGGTTTGAGGATGTAACTCAATGGCAGAGTTCTACCCTTCCAAGGTAGATGTTGCGGGTTCGACTCCCGTCATCCTCTTTTTGGGTCGATAGTTCAACGGTAGAATACTGCCTTTGCAAGGCAGGGGTTAGGGGTTCAAATCCCCTTCGATCCACTCAGGAGAGATACTATGAGATACTACGCAGGACAGGGATACCGTGATGGATACAATGACAGACAGAGTGGATCCAGAAGCCGTTGCCCTTTTGGTTCAGGCACGACGGATGATCCGTATTGGATAGAGTATAAGCAAGGATATGCAGACGCTGACCGTAAGATTCTTGAGGATGCACGAAGAGGCATGGAAGAGCAGAATAAATTTTTGTCAGAATGAAATTAAGGATGGGTGGCAGAGTGGTCGAATGCGGTAGTCTTGAAAACTACTTTGGAGCAATACTCCAACGGGGGTTCGAATCCCTCCCCATCCGTTTGCGTAGTCAGCGTATAGGTTGCCAGGGTCATCTACTTGCAAGGGGTGATCTGATACAGAGGTGCGAGTCCTCCGCTACGCTTTTGGACAGATGGCAGAGTGGTCTAATGCTGCGGTTTACTAAACCGCCGATGGTTCTTGAAGCCATCCGGGGGTTCGAATCCCTCTCTGTCCGTTTGGTGGCTCGTAGCACAACGGTAGTGCATCCCGCTGTTAACGGGAGGGTTGAAGGTTCGAATCCTTCCGAGCCAGTTGATCTGTGGTGTAAAGGTAGCACAGGAGATTTTGATTCTCCTTGTCTTGGTTCAAATCCAGGCAGATCAGTACGGGGCGTAGCACAGTTTGGTAGTGCGCCTGCTTTGGGAGCAGGAGGTCGCAGGTTCAAATCCTGTCACCCCGATTCTTGACATAGTTAGAGTTGCTGTTATAATTATCACATGAACATTTTTGTACTAGATTCTGTTCCACAAGTAGCCGCACGAAACCTTTGCGACAAACATGTTGTAAAGATGATTGTCGAGAGCGCACAGATGATGTCAACGGCACATCGTGTACTAGACGGAGAACCTACCACCCGTGTAACTAAGACAGGTAGGAATGTTAAGCATTGGGATCACAGTAATCAGATGTTGTGCCTTGCAACGATGATTCATCACCCATGCACACAGTGGGTAATGAGTACAAATAAAAATTACCAATGGTTGTATCAGCATGCGTCAGCCATGCTTATGGAATACAATCTTCGGTATAACAAGATCCATGCCATGGAAAAGTTGATTTCTGTTCACCTCAGTAGTTGCCCTAAAAATATTCCACTTGGCGATCTCACACCCTTCGCACAGGCGATGCCTGAAAAGTATCGTTCTGAGGATGCGGTCACCGCCTATCGCAACTACTACCTCGGTGATAAGGCAAGATTTGCCAAGTGGAAGAATGTTCAAGCACCGAATTGGTGGGTAGGGGTAAATTTTGGGAAGTAAGCACAGCGCAGGAAAGGGAGACACCTACCGAAAGGTAGATTATTCCAAATGGTCTAAGAATTGGGATAGTATATTTGGTAAAAAGCGTAAACCTAAGGTCACACGAAAGTCTCGTAAGACGAAGTCATAAATACAAGTATGAATATCATTACACAACTTTTAACAGTTCAGGCTCAAATTAGGGTTTATCACTGGCAAACTAAATCTTATGCAGAACATAAGGCTTTAGGTAAATTGTACGAGACACTTGATGGACTGACTGATCAGTTCATTGAAACGCTGTCTGGATCTAAGGGTGGAGTTCCAAATGCAAAAGACAATTTCACCTTAGTGGCAGAAAACTACAAATCAAAAGAAAATGTCATTCAATTTCTTGACGAGTTTGTGGTTTATTTGAACCAAGATGTTCCTCAAATGATAGATCCACAGAAAGATACTGATTTACTCAATATCCGTGACGAGATTCTTGGTGCAGTCAACACGACAAAGTATCTTCTAAGACTAAAGTAACTGATGCTTAAATTTCAGCAAATTCATTCGATGGATAATATTATTGGTTATTCGAATCCAAAATCTCTTGCGAAAATGGAGGATGACGAGAAAGATCCATTTTCGGTTTTGAGTAAATTCTTAAGATCGGGGGTTCCCGTTTCAAGAGTGATTGATAGTCCCCCCACCAATAGTAGTACAAAAACCCTGAATGAAATTAACTACATCATCAGAAGAATGAATGATTCTACTGAACAAGAGAAGAAATTTGCCATTGAAATGGATTCAACAGAAAACCATTACAAATTCTGGGCAGAACAAGCATCAGTTATGACGGGGGAGAACTATTCTAAAGATACGATCTCCAATATTATTAAAAACACAGATGGAATTCTTTCCTATTTCAAGGTCTACTTTAACCGTGCTAGACCATATCAGATTTCAAATGAATATGGTAAGAAAATAACCATTCTAGTTGCAGATCCTTATACTCCGGCCTATCCTTCGGGTCATACTTTTGAAGCATGGTTGTTTGCTTTACTTCTTTCGAATAAGCATACGGATCACAGAGAAAAATTTGAAAGTATTGCCAATCAAATAGCGGACTCTAGAGTCGTTGCTGGTGTTCACTATCCATCAGATAACATTGCAGGAAAAAGACTAGCAACTTATATCGTAAAAAACAAATTAGTGGAACCCCTCAAATGAAAGACTTTTTAGACTACTTCAAAGAAGATTCTAGTAAAAGACCGACCATCTATTGCGATATGGATGGTGTTCTAGTTGATATAATTGGAGGTATGTCCAAAATTTTAAATATTCCAAATCTATCACAGAAGAATTTTGATAGTATTATCAATCCAATCAAACCTAAAATTGATGAAGATCATCCAGATTTATTTGCTAAACTACCTTGGATGCCGGATGGTAAAACACTTTGGAAATATATCTCAAAGTACAAGGTAGAAATTCTATCAGCACACACAACAACTTGGCAACCGAAATCTAAATCGGGCAAGATAAAGTGGATTGAAAATAACTTGCGACCTAAGCCTCACTTTTCAAATATAGTTCTTCGCACACAGAAAAAGGACTATGCCAAAACTGATGGCGTTCCCAATATTTTAATTGATGATTGGAGCAAGAACATTAAAGAATGGCAATCTGCTGGTGGTATTGCCATTCAGCATAAGAGCGCAAATCAAACCATTCTTGAACTTAAGAAGTTAGGTCTTTAAGGCTTGACAAACTTTTCGGTGTGGTTATAATTTAACCAAAGCCGAAGTGGATGGAATGGCAGACACGGCGGATTCAAAATCCGCTGCCCTAACGGGCGTGTGGGTTCGACTCCCACCTTCGGCATTCTGCTTCCTTAACTCAGTGGCTAGAGTGCTTCCTTTACACGGAAGAAGTCGTAGGTTCGAATCCTATAGGAAGTATTATGGCAAAGCGTAAACTATGGGCAATCGGTATCATGCACGGTAACGATCTACAGGGACACTTGGTTGAGAGATCGAACATCGTGGCGGTCTACGAGACCGAGGAAGCGGCCAAAAAGGAGGCCAAGTGGCTCAACGAATTCCATCGAAAGTCATCTTCCAAGACGATTTATGAGCCTGTACGGTGGAAGGATGATGGGAGTGAAACTTCTATTCAGTCTAAGGACGAAAAGATAATCAACTATTCGAAAATGGACGATGGACTGACTGCTTTGTTTGAGGATTAAATCGTCATAAATAATCAACATGAACAATCCATTTAAAAACACTAGTAAAGAAATGCTTGATGCAATCAATAGCATCATTAATGAGCAAAATCAACCACAGGCATTGAAGGCTTTAAATATTGGTGGTAGAGTTGCACAAACAATCGATTTTACCATGTCAACTGATGACCCCGATGTTTACCTTAAGGGACTAGGGACATTACCCCTCTCAATGATAAAGAAACTGGTTAAGCAAGACTTGATCAGATTTGCTGATAAAGTCGGAGTGGCTAGTTCAAAAGAACTAATTTCTTTCATGATCGACATTGAAGGCAAGAAAACAAATAATCCGTTTGGACAATTTGCGTATCGTCTTCATGGATTAGCAGAAATTGAAGAATTCTTGAGTAAACCAGAAACTAAGCGCAAAATCGCCCTCATGAAGAAGAAGAGTGGTATTGTCTAAATCACTTAGAAATACAGCAAAAGTTCAAAAATGCCGATCAGCCGATTGCTCCCCAAATAGCGACGAGATGGCAGAGGTTTCAATGCGTCTTGGAAAATCAGGGAAGTCTAAGATGGCCGGATTTACGCATCTGAACAAATTGGTATCGATGATGAAGGAATCAAATGTTTGGACGGGTTCCATCAAAGGATATTTCTTCCGAGGCACAATACCAACTAAAATGAAGTCTGAGATAAAAGAGTATTCAAAAGTCGCTGGATGGCAAGGTAAAACCACCAAACGGATGAGTAAGTCTGGAATAATGTGGAGAGCCAAAGGTAAAAGATATCTCTTGATCTTTGCCAACTACCGTGGAATGGGCAATCGAATTTATTGCTCATTGACCATAATCTGATTGACAAAACCGAAAACGCTGATACAATCTCACAACACAAAGGAGGTGCTATATGCACAATATTTCAGGATTAGGTTTGGGGCTTGTTGTTTCATCGGTTCTCAATGGAGTTCTTCTTATCCTTCTTTATCTGAAGAGCAAGGCACACGCAGAAGATATGAATGCACTCAATAATGTGCAAAAAAACATGGAAGATGAACGCCGTCACGATGCTATGTGGAGAGAAATCGATAGCCTCAGCGAAAGCATCAGGGAACTAAAGAGCAATCGCACAGGTGGAATTCGAAAGTAATATTAAGTGGATCGTAAGATCCACGCCGCCATCTTAGCAGAGTGGTAATGCAGTCGCCTTGTAAGCGACAGATCATGGGTTCGATTCCCATAGATGGCTTTACGACCACATAAATATCAATATGAGACCGATTTGTCTGTCCGACTTCATTCGTCAGCAAGAATCTTTGGAACCTGAGATACTAATTTCAGAAGGTGCTTGCCCTCCTATTAGTGGGCATGGATTTGCATTAGAGAGATCTATTGCAACAGCAATGAAGTGTGCTGCTGAAAATTTACTGAAAGATACTCTTCAAGACAGATTCAATATTGGAGACAGCGCAGGAAACGACAACGATAAGCCAGATTTGGTTATCGGAGTAAGAAAAGTTGTAGGATCGTCTTTCTCAGGCAACATCAATATTGAAATCAAAGACGAAAGTGCACAGGGAACGCAGATTGGATTGCAGAATAATTTTGACCCCTACAGTTCCGAAGATGTGACTGAGACATCTTGGACTCAAAGTGGGCGAAAGAAGATTCAGGTTGAAAAAGAAATTTGGCTAGGAATCATTCGGGCAATTCACACCAAGAAGTTTGAAATGATTCGACAGATGCAACAGTATCTTCGAACTTCTATGGATCCATCAGCACTACACAAGAAGTACATTATTCCTGGTAGACTACCCTTTGGTAAGGTTTCTAAAATTGCGTGGAAACAGGTAGGAAACAAGGGAACTATTTTCACTCAGAGCGGAGACAAACTCTCCTACAATATCAACGAGTATATTCAAGACTCAGCCAATATTAGATTTTATGAAGAAATCTTGCGGCAAAAGAATGTGCATTTCATTTACATCAATGGAAGAGGACTATATTCAACTGGCCTTAGTAGTTCTCCCTCCATTAAAGGATTGCCAAGACTCGTAGATTCGTGTAAAGGTGCTGCTCAAGTCGAAATTAGACTCAAAGCGAGTGGCGGCTCATATACAAAAAGCGATGCTGCGTTGGCCGAACAGTCAATCGTTACTCATCTGTATTGTAATCAAGATCCAACCACTATTAAAGCCAAGCGAATTTACATGGAGGATTGGGCTGGAAGTACACCAGTCAATCAATC
>Ga0049080_10000523_pt1 | contig 12896 bp, 25 predicted proteins | sample GreLakmeER15MSRF_FD_66716 | JGI IMG/M metagenome (GOLD analysis project Ga0049080, IMG submission 66716) | Freshwater lentic microbial communities from great Laurentian Lakes, MI, USA - Great Lakes metaG ER15MSRF | ecosystem: Environmental > Aquatic > Freshwater > Lake | place: Great Lakes... | reverse complement strand
TACGACAGAGTACGAGTCTGTCGTTTTCTTATCAAATAAATCGCCAGCAGCTATAAGTGGAACCCCTAGCTCAATAGAGATATCTACTATCTGGGCTAAAGAGTGCTCGGCATCTCCATTTATGTCGGGGTGCTTCTTCCACGCATTAAAGGCCAAGTGCCAGTCTGAGCTTACTACAGCTACAGGCTTTGACTTAAACTTTATGTTATTTAGAAGGTCAGTCATTGAATCTCCGTTCTAGTAATTAAGTTTAACCGTTAACCCGTATTCTTTAATCATAGCCCTCAGTGACTTATTCACATGGAATCTTCTTCTAATCTTATCCAAGGCTTGCGCCTCTATTTGCCTTATTCTTTCTCGGCTTACTCCAAAAAACTCTGCTGTCTGCTTTAAAGTATCTCCTAGTACAAACCTACGATAAAGCACTGTTAAAGTTCTTTTCTTAATGTTAAGAGTAAGTACCTTCCACATTTCTTCTGTGCCGCCGATTTCCTGTATAATGTCGCTAGCCCAGCTGTGATGGTCTCGACTGTCTTTATACACGATATCAACGTGACCTTTGACCGCCTCTGATTTTTTATTGTCTATGTTACTAGCTCTGTGGCTCAACAATACTGATTCGTTAATAACTTTGCACTTAAACACCCTCTTGTCCTTTGAAGATGCAGTAGTCCAAGAAACCATTTCAGAATCAGACTCAAACTTTAAATAGTGCATAACATAATGACTATAGATATGGGCAGAAAAATACGTAGAAAACTTTACTCCTCTCTTAGGGTTCCATAACCATAAGTCATTATTCATCTTGAGAAACAGGTATGACACTATAGAGTCTCTGTCATCGTAGTCTAAGCGCCTGCGCTTGTTGGACCATTTCTTTAACTTATTAGCCCACCACATAATCAAATTTCTATGACTCTGCCAAACCTCATCTAGTTTAGGATGCCTTGGTCTTTGTTCGTTTATAAGCATGAAATCTCCGATTAAAAATTGTTCCATAAATAGTTGAAGCTTTGTAGCAAATCAATACAAAATATATAGCACCCCATTACCAATAAGGAGGCTTTATGTTAGTAATATCAAGACGCATAAATGAAACCATAGTTATAAATAATAATATTTATATAACTATTACCCGAATAGGCAATAGCCAGGTTAAGGTTGGAATAGAAGCTCCAGAAAATGTTAGAGTGTCTAGAGAGGAGCCCTGCGGAAAGGTAATCAGAAAGACTATATCCTTAGAGGAGAAAAACTTGTCAAGATAGTGGCATCTTAAAACCATTCATCTGTAGACTCGTTAGGAGAGCTATACCCAGATCTATGCACATCTGGGAGCCACTCTTTATTTATAAGCCTAGAGCAGTTAACACATATCCTATTAGTGATAACGTCGTTGGATAGAAAGTCTTCATCGCAACGTAAGCACTTCTTAACTCCCCCAGAGGGGTAGCGTTTCTTGTGCTTATCTATTTTTTCTTTTTCGAACTTAGGCTTCTTGCCCTTGTCTTTGTTGTTTTTGTTTCGCACTTTTCGCCACCTCCATGTGGCTCGGTGTAGCTATCGATATCGTCGGGATCGCCTTCTAGGCTGTTATCCAAACTGAGGAGCTCTTTCAACAACAGGTTTGAGGACTCCTTCTCAGCCACAGCCTCTATATAGGCGGTAGCAGCCAGCTCAGAGTAGATCTGATCATGAGTTAACCTTACGGGTGTATTTTCCACAATACCATCTTTACTGGAAGATAAGGCGTAGGGCTCTCTATCTGCTGGAGAGCCCGCAGCCTTCCATCTCTTATCAAATATGGTAAGAACATCTACCATCTGCTTATGGTTATAGGACTCTCCTGGTGCGGGGTACTTAGGGATAACCGCCGGAAGTACTGCAAACACAGGTGGAACCATAACTATATAGGCTTTTAGTTTTAATTCATTTACCATAGTTTTTCTTTCTTAGTTTGTAGCCGGATTATCATCTAAACTAATTGTATTAGGTAATATAGGAGACGTCTCCACTTTTACCTCTACAGGGGAGCTTGTGGGGGCCTTGGTCATACAGGGGTTATACATAATACCAGCCCTTCGTGTAAGCCTAAGTCGCTTTAATACCTCATCTATTTTTATTTGAGTCTCAGCACTTCCTCTAAGAGACCTAGCAGGGTAGCTGCAAAACTGTACCGAAGGTTCCCCTAGCTTTACTTCTGACCTAATGGTCGAAGAGTCATAAAACGCAGAGTAAGTGCTACAATAAGCTAGCTGCCTAAGCTGCAAAGCTAAGACCTTCTTACCCAGCATAACCATAGGATACACGCATAAAGTTTCTGTGACCCCTAGGATAGCGTCTCTTTTAAGATTAGCCTTAGAGAACTTATGTCTTTTAGTAAACATTCTACTGCACTCTATAAATATGTGCGCAACAGATGCATCTAAATCTATAAAGTTAATTTTCTCCTTATATGCAAACGCGTAATGGTCATACTTAGTCATCTTCTTTACCATTTGTATAAAAGATCTGCAGGTAACTCGCACCCAACAATGGGCACAGAACCTAGTCTTGCTGCAGTACAGGGAAATGCCTCCAGGGCTGGGTGTAAGCCCCTTTACTGTTAGGTAGACCGGCACTTTACACTTAGATAAAGCAAAACAAAGATACTTGTGCTTTTGTTTTATATCCGGATTACGCTTCATTAACCTACTAAGAAATCTTATTCTTCTGTCCCTAGCTAGTGCGTAGAACTTAGAAAGATATGTTCTTGTAGGTGATACTTTATCTACTACAGTATGCAGATTCTTAAAGAAGCACTCGGTATAAAACCTGTGAGCAGTTTTCTTTTTCATTAGTGCACCCTGAAGCCGCCGCAAATTCTAAGAAAAGAAATAAACTCTTTAAGATGATCGTCATCTACTTTATAAGTAAATGCGTTACTACTTAAAGACACTGAAGACTCGTCAAACTCTTCTCCCTTAGCCTCTGCTTCGCTCTTTAGATTAACTATAAGACCTGCTACGGCAGCCTTAATAGATTCCCCCATAAAGAACACCTTATCGCCTGGCTCCGGCACTACCTCTGAGCCGTCCGCGTTATGCTCCATCCAAATATCCATTCTATTTGCCAACTTTACGCAGTCTTCTGCGTTAGTTATGCCGGCCCCGGAGTTGCTGCCCATATCCACCATAGTATTCTTGTCTACAAGGTCCGAGCCTAGTTTTCTTATAAGGTCATGAATCGCTGCCCATGACCACACGTTAGCTCTAAAGTAGGCGTCCTTGTTCTTTACACCGTAAACATCCATTCCCATTATTAATCTCCTAAAAAGTAGCGCCCTCTATAAGAGGGCGCATTAAAACTAAGAATCAATTTCACGTACAGCAAACACGTATATAGATTTATTTTCTGTGTTGCGACACTTACGAAGTGTAGCTGCGACGTATTTATTAGAAACAGTACCGTCTGGCCCGGGGCAGTCTACCTCCAAAGTAAACCGACGGAACAGTAACATTTTTAGCATCATATGAGTTAGCCTATCTATTTCTTTTTGATCAATTACAGAGGGCAGTATGATGCCGAAAGACTTAAACACGTAAGACCAAGCCTTCGGTGTACACCAGTACTCCATACCGTACTCATTGAGTCTCTCTTGCTTCTTAATATATTTGCAATAATAGTCAAAGTCTTTGACTATTAAATCCTTTAGAAGCTTAACTACCACGCCCCTGTTTATATTTATTTTAGCTTTGTCTTCATCTGGAAGAATATGCACACAATAGTTTAAAGAAAACTTTAAGTTAGTAGACCTTACTGGTTCTTTATTAGTGTACACAGTGGGCCTGCTTGAACCTATTAGAGCCATATCCGTAGAGGAAGGAGGAGTTACTGACTTACAGCCACAGTATGCTTGCACGCTGCTGCCGTTGATGGTTTTTATTATCTCCAGGATAGACTGTATGTTTTCTGATTCGCAGGATATGTTTATCGTATTGCCTGTGTTAGTTAACACTTCAATCTTCATGATTTTGTCTTGCACGGTAGACCTTTCTTGTTTAGGCCAGGCTAAAAAGCCTGGCCAGTACACCTAAGACATGCTTACACAATTTAATCTTTTTCACCTTTCCTTCTCCAGGCAGCTCTTTGTGAGCCACTCACCATAGGGCGCATATTAGGCCCGTCGTTTCTGTACGTAATACTGACGCTAAAGTCAGTTACGTTTGTAATGAGGCCAGGTTTACGAAACAAACTTCCTTTAGTTTGATGCAGAGTAGCTAACTGAACAAGTGTACCCATAAGGTTGTTAAAGTCAAAGGCGTCCATTACATACCTTCCCTTGCTCTTCTTTAGAACTGACTTACTATCTATAACTATCTTAGTTTCTTTGCCTTTAACTTTAGGCAAAGCCTTAAGCACTGGATATTTTTCCAGCTCTTTCTGTAGAGCAGACTTTCTAGCCGCCTTAATCCTATCGAGTATAGATTTCTGCAATGCCTTGTTCTTTATTACAGTAGACCCATCGTAGGACAGAGTCACGACATTGATGTCTTTAAAGCCTGCGACGCTCTTAAGGCTACGAGCTTTACTTTTACTTGCTGGCTTACTTTTACTATTTTTTCTAGTTGTCATGTGATTCTTTCTTTGAGTTATTAAAACAAAAAAGCCCCGGCTAAACTGTAGCCGAGGCGTGGTAAGTATAATCTAAACAGTTAGTTAAACGAAACTATGTCGCCTTTGTCAGTAGCGGTAACAAACCAAGATGACTCCACCCTGGCATTGTTCTCCCCTACAGTCCAAACGTTAACTCTCCACCTAGTGGAGTAAACGTTGATAGCCTCAACCTTTACCGGGTTGTCAGGAAAGCTTACAAGTTTCCTTAGGCTGGTTAGTATCTTGGCCGGTATGTTGGCCTTTGGCTTCTTTGGTTCCTCTTGTTCCTTATCTTCTGTGTCCAGATCTAGGGTCTTCATGAGGCCTCCATTTGTTTAACTACACAAATTCCTCGAAACCTTATAAGTACGTAACTGATGTTATTGTCCTCCTATTAACAGTACGTGTAAATAGAGAACAACTGTACACTAAATGTTGCACTTAACTCATAATACTCTAAAGAGTATTATACTTGCTTCAATTAGTTATACAGTTGCACTTAACTCATAATACTCTAAAGAGTATTATACTTGCTTCGCTTAGTCTTCTTGATTAGTTTTAGACGCTTTGTCTTTACTTATGTCTGTCACTTCTGATTTCTTCCAATGCCTCATTTTCCACACTGCTGGATTAATAAAGTGACCTTCGTGTCTATCAAAGCATAGAAGATCAAAGTCTTCACTGCTTTTACCTCTTTTATGAATAAACTTTTTACCTTGGGTTATAGCCATCTCGTGAGCAGCACCAGCTATAAACTGTTCAAAAGTACATCTTACCTTAACGCACACTACAGAATAAGACCCATACAACCCATCTTTTTTAGCTGTAACCTCACAATTACCATCATTAACGGTAATCGGGGCTCTATTATTCATAATCCTATTTCTATTATTCATCAGAACTAGTAACTTTATTACTTTTGTAGCTGCCATTTTGTCATCCTTTTGTTTTTAATTTAAGTATAATACTCTTTAGAGTATTATGAGTTAAGTGCAACTATTTGGTATCCATCTGTTCAGTATAATACTGCCATAGTTGCACCTAACGATCAAAATGATCAAACAGAGGCAAGTACAGATTGCCTTGTTTTTAGTTTGCTTATATTACGTTTAACCAGTCCAGCTTGGTACCTGGTCCTTAGTATGGCTCTAGCCACCTTGATTATCACATTGAGTCGGCCTACATCTATTCGTTCTGCGTCTATTTGCGGCCTAGCGTATCCTCCTAGCTTTGATGCTATATCCATGGCTATAAACACGCCTATAGATCTTAGTTCAATTAAAACTCGCTTTACTTTAGCCGCGGTTAGCTTAACTGCGTCCGCAACCCTCTTAACCGACTTAGTGAAGACGTACAGCCTCACTAAGTCCTCGTACGTAACCTTTTTTGTTCTTTTTGCAGTCTTCATCATCTAACCCCTAATTTCCCTTTAAACACAAGGAGGTCTTTATTTAATTTATTAAGCAGCTTCTCTACGCTGAGAACTACCTTCTTTCCGGCGTTGTAGGCCCTGTAGTATTGAGCCAAGCTGATGTTACTTGTAGTAGACTCATTGCAGGGCCTAGAAGGCCTCTTATTTAGCGTAACGTTTGCTAAGCCTGTCTTTACCTGATCTTTCTTACTTCGTAACGTTTTAACGCATTTCCAGGTCATCCTTTTTCTGTTCTTTCTTATCTCATTAGCGCTTCTTTTAACAAAACCGTCTTTGACCAGTATTGTTCGGTATATCCATACCGTACCTACAGCCAGCCTAGTTGCTTTGCCTATATCTAAGTCAGTGGTGCTCAGCCCCAACTCTTCTCTCTTTTTTATAGCTCTGTACACCCTTCTAGTGCCGGGGTTATAGTCTTCTTCAAATTTCATATCTAACTCCTTTGGGTTATTCAGCTTCTTCATCATCTAACTCTTCGTCTTCGTCTCCGTTATACTCTTTGACCGCCTGTATAAGGTCTTCTAGTTCTTCTGCTGTTAGGGTCAAACTTTCTGCTTCTAGCGCTTGTTTAGCGTAGTAAGCCAGTTCCGTTATCTCGCTGTCTTCTGTCATCATTGCCATCTTTATATCTACGTATTCATCCGCCAGTTTGAGTCTTGCTGCTTCTTCTGGGGTATTTGCTGGATTGCTCATTTCTTGCCTTTCTAATTTTTTGTTGGTTAAACCGCGACACATTGTAGATTTATTTAAATTTTAAACCCTTTGTACAAAAGGATTTAAGTGTTTAAACAAAATATTATTACGCCATATGATTGACAAAGTGATTTACATTTGTAAACTTTCATCTCCAGCAACAGGGCTGGCAGACAGTTTTTACAGGAGGTTACTATGTTTCAGACAGTTATTGCTTTGAGTATGGCCTTTGGTTCTGAGTCCGTAGATGGAATCATCTTCAATAGGTCTAGCTCGTGTTCTGGTGGGTCCTGCTCTTCTAGCGCTAAGGCTACAGAGTCTGCCCCAGCAAAACCCCAGGAGATTAAATCTCCTAAGGTTAAGGCTGAAGCCGTAGAGTGTGGAAGGCAGCCAGTAGCTTCCCTTCATAGTAGGCTTAAGAACAGAACTTCAGGATGTGCAAAGCGTTGTCGCTAAGCCTTATAAACTTTATATACTAAAACCGCCTCGTCATTTAACCGACGAGGCTTCTTTATTTTCTATAATAGCCCCTAATGCTTTTAAGCTTAGAGAGCTATCAACTCTAAGGTACTCTTCTCTAGTTAGGTTATCCTGAACCTTGAGTCCGATAATAGATAAGCTGATAGCGCTTTTACCCGCCCAGCTTTTTCTTCTACCTATACGAATTTCTTTAGAAAACTTACCATTCTTGTTTTCTAGACCCTTCCTTATCAGGGTGTCCGATAGTCTACCTGAGTCTTCGCATCGTGAATAAATAGGTATTCCTTTTTCGTCGTGGCCTAGTAGTAAGGTACCTAAACGGTGTGGTTCCCTAGTCCGAAAGTAAGGACAGTTAGGCGTGTTATCACTGACTACAAGTGGGTCAACAGTATTGGCGCCTAAGTACTTAATACTTGCCGCCATTGAAGTTTCCCCTCTAGTTATAGAGTAAACGTAGGCAAGATTATTAGACCACTTACTGGACATTACACATGTGTCCGGTATTCGTATAATGCAAGATATATCGTCAGTCGGAGGAAGAGCAGTAGTGGAGACGCGTCCATCATGTTTTACTGCTCCATCATATCTTGCCCTTCTTAGGCTAGAGTTATACACAGGCCTACTGTCCACAAATTCTATACCACACATTGACGAGAACATCTCTTCAAGGATGTGATCTGGAATAACTGTGAAGTCACAGAAACTTATTCTTATGTTGGCCTGGGGAGCGTAACTAGAAGACGCGAACCTGTAGGGGTCATACTTAGAAGCTGCCCTTCCTCTTATGTTCTCTATGAGTGTAGTCAGGGATCCTGGTGCTATAGTTAGCGGATCAACTTCCTCTAACCATATACGATCCCCTTTGAACTTTACTATGTCGCAGGCGTTTAAAGTAGCTAAGGTCTTTACCTCTCTAGCGCCTGTATCATCAGTCAGTATAAACTCGTTCTTATCTAGTCTGGGTATTACTCTAGCCCCTAGTGCAACCTTTATTCGACCGTCTGTGTGCTCCATTAGTTCCATAATGTCTATGTACGAGACGTCACTATAAGACTTGAATGACACTCGTATATCTGAGCAGGTTGATCTACGAACTCCTAGAGTCATTAGTATGTTAGGGCCGTCATCTATTGCTCTAAGCTTAACTGACTCGCTGATGTATTCTTTTAAGTTAATACACTCAGTTGCAAGAAGCTTTACTGAGTATCTAATTTTAGCTATACATGCTGCCAGAGCTTCAGTCTTTTCTGGACTTTCATCCCACTCGCAGTGAGTAGAGTATGCACTGTAGGCCTCTATCATGTTAGAGGCGCTCCACTCATCTATTCCTGTCTTAAAGCTGGCGAAATAAAAGCCGTAGTCTTCCATTTCTATTACTAACTTTATCATAGAGTCTCGCTCGAGACTAAACAACGACTCTATATCGCCCGCGCACGACACATCATTGGCTGCAAAGCCACGCCTAGGATCACGCAACTCAAAGAAATGAGCTGGGGTATCTGTTCGTAAGCCCATAACGTTTTTTATAATATTCATCAAACCTAGTATGCTTTGTTTGATACCTTCATCTGTTGTATCTAGCACTATAGTACCTAATATTGTACTGTTAATCTTAAGTGCTCCTCCCCTTTCGCTGTGCTCTTCCATGGATACCCCAGGCGACATAGATCTATAACTTAATAAGTCCATATTCTTTAGGGTTTTAAATATCTGCCTATTAACTCTACACCCATGATTGTTTGTAGTACTAATATGCTTTAGTTCAGGAGTCTCCCATTGGTTTGCCACTATAGACAGCTTATCTAGCCTTATAGCTTTATAATCAGTTAACCCCATAGACTTTGCAGTCTCTTCTAGATATTCATCTGTTATTTGTCCCTCGTTAAACAGCTTTATAACACTTTCTGCAGCGCTTCTGCGGAGCGATATAGTATCTATTTCGCCAAAGTTAGTCATACTAATCAGCCATTTAATAGTATCTTCTCTGCTAAGGTCTATAGGACCCTGAACTATCAAGTTTTTAGTCATTAGCTCAGGCATGTACTTAGATGTTACGCTGTCTATTCTAAAGTTAGACCCAAAAGAGATTACTCTCTTTACCATACAGCTAGACTCATGTCTGGTAAACAGCTTGAGCACTTCTGGATTCTGCAGCTTTATTAGCCTGTCAAACTCTAGACAGGTTCCTTCACCACTGATATAACCCTTAGCCGTTGCGGGGGTAAGGGTTGTAATAAGATTTTCTCTAGACATTATAATTTCTCCTAGGATTCAAATTTACTTAGTAGTACACCGTTTAGCTCTTGCAGCCTGGTTACCAGGCTGTCCTCTTCTCCTCTTGGGCAGGACATGGCCACTGTCCAGTTATACCCTTTAGTGTTCTTGGTTATCTCAATTTTTGTTTCCGTATCTGTACCGCTTTTTAGTCTAATTTCATTTACGAGAATGTCTTCTGGCGTAGCCATTTTAATTTTCCTTTAAGATTGTGGAGACGCCTCCATACAAATGTATGAGGCTTAGATATGTGTACCGCTTCTTATTTTTTCAGTCTTATTAATGTGTTTATCTAAACACTTTGCACACAACCTGTCAGCGTAAGAAGACAGGTGGTGGAACTTTTTAACTGCCTTGTTACATTTTGGGCACTTGCTAGAACCTTTAATCTTAGATACCATTTCAAACCTTACATAGTAAGAGTTAAATGTTTGGGGTGCCCGTAGAACCTATCTACGGGCTGTCCTTATCTCACCAAGGACCCCCAAACCAACATGAAGGGCTCGGTAACCCCTTCTGTTATTCCAGGCCTTCCCTTTGTTTGTTTACTTCTATCCTAAGTTCGTTGCGCTTAACGTCATTACTTTGTAGCGCAGCTTTTGTTTTATCCAACACATCTTTGATGTGAGAATACTCAGGGCTGTTTAGCATGTCGATAAAATCTCTATACGAACAGACATCTAATTTTTTCTGCTTTACCATGTCCATTATCATGTCCAAGGCTCGTAGAGATTCCGCCGCAGCCTTTGCAACGACTTCATCTTTATACGGATCTTCCATACCTTTCTCCTTTAGTACCAATGTGGTTTTTCTCTACCTTTCCATACGGCGAGATGTGACTTACCTTTTCTATAGTATTCTCTGTACGCTTCTAGAGTGCACTCGTTCTTATATTCTTCAGGCATAGCTTGAGCGAACGTAGTTAGCTCGCCTTCTGGTATGTACTCTCGTTTAGACATGCAGTCTTCTATTACGGGCCTACATGCGTGCACTCTGTTGTACCTGTACTGATACTCGACACACAGAGCTATGCCGAAGTTAGTTAACCAGTCAAAGTTAGACCTTGTCTTGGCTGCCCATATAGTGCACGGGTGTTTAACGAATGCCTTCTTATATAAGGCAGAACCGCCATGAATGTGCACAGCCGTACATAACATCTGTGCACTTTCTAGTGGCATTTTTACTACGTGCCTATCCATATGAAACTCAGCAGCCTCTGTTGCATCATACGACAGAGCGAATATGTTCAAAGCTCACTCTCCCTAATAACATCTATACCTAGTCCGCTGCCTATAAGCTTGGATCTTTCATATACTGAGCTTTTATCTCCCAGACCTTCGTTAGACCACACCAGTGCGTCTCCTTTCCTTATAAACGTCTGTCCTGTGGCCGGCACAACCCAGATACCATTCTCGTTTAGCGATGAGAACATATTCTTGAACCATTCAAGATCGTGGTCCGTTGGAGCCCATGTTTTACTCATACTAGTCCTCCTCTTTTCTTTTTATTACTTCCAGGAAAGCATCATTAACCCAATGAGACCTGTCGTCTGGACACTCGTGGGTTATTGCAAACATAAAGGTGAATACTCTATCGCCTGTGCACTTTATTTCTACAGGCGTTAGCTCAAACAATTTTTGATCGCCTATGGGTATGTGACGAGACTCACCTCTTAAGAACAGCTTCAACAACTCGTCAAAGCTACTACTAATAAGTATGTCTAGAGCTCTATTCCGCATTTCATTAGGTACCTTTATAGGGTTACTCATGTTATCTCCTTAATAGTGTTGTATATAAAAACAAAAGGCCACTACTCAGATAGAGCAGTGGCCCGTGTTAAAGTGAGTGCCTGAGGTGTGTTACTCCTTACACTTCATGCAGTTAATGAACTGAGACATATCCTTTATCTTTGTTACCGATGTGTCATTTATAAACCAATGACCACACGATAGTTTAACCATATACTTATTCCATTGCAAAAGCTCGAGCTTAGTAACCTTTGCCTTTTTCAAACCTGCCTTCCTTACCTAACCACATCCGCCAGGTCGTAGGCCCTGCTCAGACGATCAGGTTGCTTTTGGTTAATCTGATAAATGTCTCGTATTAGCGCGCATACTCCTTCGTCTTCGAATAGTTTATGCCCCTTAAGGCTCTTAGGTTGGATATCTAGAAGGTTGGATATCATCCTCCTACTAGTAATAATTATAACCTTTCGCGCCTTGGCTTGCCTACTTAGTTTTTTCATTGTTTTCCCTTTCTTGTGCAAGTTGATCTTTCCTGGACTCTAACTCTTTAAGCTGTTCCGTTATGGCCTTGATCTTGTTTAAGACCTCAACGGCCCTAGCATCTGTCTTCACTAGTATCTCGGCCATAGCTTTTGCCTGAAAATTGCAAAACTTAGCCGTTTGCTCCATTAACGAGAACAACTCGTCAGGAGACCTTACCATACCTTCTCGGCCTATCATCATACCGAATGGGAAGTCATTCTTACCGATATTCCAGTCTATGACTACTCCTACGGACTTTAGCTCTGGCACTCCTTCTAGTAGGTTATTTATGGTGTCTCGAATAGCATCTGCTACTTCGATGTGTCTGGGCTTAATATCATCACTTTTGGGTATCATCGTAAATCCTTTCTACGTACCTATTTACTTCGTACTCAATCCCCCGGGCCGCTAGAGCAACAACCGCAATAAGGATCCAGCTTGGTAGTAAGCAGCAGAACGTAACAGACAGAATAAAGGAGACATGATACCCCAAGCAAAACCTGCAGGATAACAATTCTCCAAAAAGTCTAAAGACTCTTCTATCTGATTCCTTCCATGCCTCTGCGTATGCTCTAGCAGTTGCGAAGATAGACCCCTCGAACCAGGCGTCGAGTGCAGCCTTGGCTGCAGCCACCACCAAGAAAGTAACTATCAGAACATCAATCATGATTACTCCTTTGTTACGTTACATCTCGTTCATTCAACTTATGAACGCAAGCATCCTCCAAATGACGCTTTCCCTCTCGTCGATTAAGTCGAGAGCGCTCCTTTTTTAAACCAGCTCTAGAGTGCCTTACAGAGTTCTTAGAGCGGTGCCGCCAGGCTTTTGAAAACCCAGCTATACCTGCCATTTTTAAACATCCTTGATAAGATAAGAAGAGCTCCACTGCAACGAGCAGCAGAGCCCGTTTAATACGGTCTATTAATAATTACGGTCCCTTCTTGTCCTTCGAGCATAGCCTCCGCTATAAGCCTTTGGGGACCTTGCTCGATCAATAGATTCCCTAAGATGTCTAGAGTGCTTGCCTGGCATGTAAACAGGCCGACCTGCATCTATATTCTCAAGGCCTCTAGTTATCATATAGGTGACCGCCAGAGTAAAGATAAAGAAAAACGGG
>Ga0049080_10000515_pt1 | contig 13005 bp, 12 predicted proteins | sample GreLakmeER15MSRF_FD_66716 | JGI IMG/M metagenome (GOLD analysis project Ga0049080, IMG submission 66716) | Freshwater lentic microbial communities from great Laurentian Lakes, MI, USA - Great Lakes metaG ER15MSRF | ecosystem: Environmental > Aquatic > Freshwater > Lake | place: Great Lakes... | reverse complement strand
CCTTCCTTGAGCGAGATCGTCTGATTGCCGTGGGTTCATACCAGTGGCAAAAAGGTTTTGACTTTGTGCTTCGCGCATATGCAGCATCTAGCGCATTTAACAAGATTCCATTGCATTTATTTGGGCAAGAGCACACCGGCTTTATTAAAAAACTGCATCGCCTGGTGAACTTATTGGAGGTTGATCCAGCGTACATTTTTTTCCACGAAGGTGTTTCTGAAGAGGATTTGCAGGCTGAGTACACACACGCACAACTAGTTTTGTCAGGCTCTCACACGGAATGTCAGCCTCTGGCTTTATTAGATGCAAGTGCAAGTGCAACACCTTTTGTGGCTCGTGCCACTGGTTGTATTGATGCAATGCCCGGGGGATTGACTGTAAAAAATTGGAGCGTGATGGCGCAGCAAATTGATGAATTTGTTAAAAATCATGAGCATTGGCAGGTATTTAGTAAATTGGCGCGAACTGCCGCGGAGTCTCTATATCACCCCGATGTAGTAACTCAAAAGCTCTTATCTGTCTTGGGTGAAAAGACGTGAATACATCGCACATCTCATATAGAAATGACCTACCAGTTGTTACAGTGGTTATGCCCGTTCTTAATGGAGGGGAGTATCTTCAATTGGCTGTCCAATCCATCGTGGCGCAAACCTTTCGAGACTGGGAGCTTTTAATACTAGATGACGGATCTACCGACGGCGCCATTGATGCTCTCTTGAATCATTCAGATCATCGAATCAATTTAATCCGAGATAGCGAGAATAAAGGACTTTCAGCCCGACTCAACCAAGCCATTGATATGGCACGTGGCCGTTATTTGGCTCGTATGGATCATGACGATGTGAGCCACCCCGATCGCTTGGCGCAACAAGTGGCTTTTTTAGAGGGGCATACTGACGTAGATCTAGTGGCCACAAAATGCGTAACGATAAACGAGATGCACCGTCTCTTGGGTACTTTGCCGTTTGCAATGCTCCATCAGAAAATTTGTTCGCGACCTTGGATGGGTTTTCCCATGCCTCACCCTAGTTGGATGGGGCGAGTGTCTTGGTTTCGGCGTCACTATTACCAAGAGCCTGCACCTTATTGCTGTGAAGATAATGAACTACTGCTTAGGGCATATAAAACTAGTTGCTACCATGCAATTGAACCTGCATTACTAGCTTACCGAGTAAGAACCTACCCCTCATGGCAAAAGATGTGGAGAACGCGCAAGGCCATGGTCGCAGTGCAAATTAGTTTCTTTGTTGAACAGGGAAGCATTCGTTTCGTAGCCTTGTCTTGTTTGGTGGCATTACTAAGAGTCGCGCGGGACTTATGGTGGGTAACACTCAGTCGAGCGGGGCTATCCACAACTGAAAATGACAAAGTAGCTGGAAGCGTTGAATGGATAGAAAAAATTAGGCTTTAAATGTGATCTTCAACTTAATCCAACTACGCTGCAAATTGAATCACGCGTTCCAAAATCTTAGACAAAATGACAGTGCGCTATGGTACGTTGGTGCTCAATTAACAGCAAAGGCAATGGCTGCGGCGGCACAGCTCTACGCGATTTATGTTTTTACTAAAGTACTCTCCCCAAATGAGGCAGCACTAATTTTTATCCTTCTAGGGTATGGAATATGGGTTCAGGTATTTGAGTTTGGATTGTCTCAAGTTATCCAAAACGCATTAAATTCAAAAAAAATAAATTTTTTCGGTGCTTGCAGAATAATTAGCTTGCATTACCTAATGATGGTTTTCTTAGCTGCAGCAATTGGTTTATTCCCGGAAGTGTTAGATGCATTTCAGGGGCGTGAGCGAGAGTCACAGGAAGGTCTGCATGCTGTAGCTTTCCCATTAGGAATTGCCCTGCTGCTAGTCTCAACAAACGCCGTTCTGGTACAAAGATTGCTTCTGGTGATCAACCTTGGCGTGGTGGCGAGCAATATTGTATTGTTGCAAAGCACTTTCGGTATTTTAGTTTTGATGTTCTTTCAGTGGCGTGGTTCAACACTTATTCAATCAGTGGCAATTTATATGCTCATTCCAATACTGGTGTATTTGCCCTTGGTGTTGAAATTGGCAAGAAAGGCTTGGTGGAGCAAAGGTAAATTGATGCTCCCATGGCCATGGGTAATGAGGAATGCGCTTGGTTTCTGGGGATTGACCGCGATGGGCTCTCTCTATTTAGGCGCTGACTATTTCTTTGCATCGCGTTACCTTACAAACGAAGAAATGATTAGTTACCATTTCGCTTCCAGGCTTTTTTTCATTTCATATGTCGCGTACTTTTCCTATGTTCAATTTATGGCAAAGGGAATTTCTGTGGCAATGCGCTTTGAGGAGCCTTTTGAAATCTGGAAAGTCGCAAAAAAAGCAGTAATCATCGGATTGTTCTCTGTTGTCCTTGTATTGTTAGGTGCTATTTTTATCGATGGCTCGGGCATGCTTAATACGATTGGATCGCCTAAATTGCTTTCTATGCCATTTGTGTTTTCAGCCTCTTTGTATTACGGTATTCGAGTTTTGCGCGATGTCGGACTGGTATTAGTTTGGAATATGGGTCGTCAACGGATGCTTTATGTAGTCCATGCGGTAGAGGTCATTTTGTGTTTTTCAATGATCAAAGTGATGGCGGCAGAATTAGGCGGAGTAGGAATATTTATAGGCATGGCAATGGTTGCCGCACTAAGCGCAACTTTGATTTACATTGCGCTAAGGCAGTCCTTGCCAAGACAATCCGAGTAGTTTGAAAATCAACTAATAAATTCGCCTGAAATAAAGTATATGCTTTTGCTTTCAATAATTACAGTATGTCGAAATGACGCTGCTAGATTGAAAATAACAATTGATAGCCTAAGAACTTACTACGGGAACCCAAGGTTCGAGCATATTGTGGTGGATGGCGAATCTAGCGATGAAACTAGTGTGTTAGTTGCAGGGTTGCAGCAGGAAAGCAACTTCAAGTTTGTTTCAAAAAGAGACTCTGGAATATATGACGCAATGAATAGTGGCGTAGGATATTCCAAAGCACCATTACTTTTGTTCTTGAACTGCGGGGATACCGTCATCGCATCGCCTAATGAAATTCAGGATTGTCTTTGCAATTTAGTCTTCGAAGATAACGTCGTTGAACTTGATATAGCTTGTTTCTCGGTGCGACAAATTGGAACTAAAGGTTATAGAAATGTTATGCCCGCCCGTTGTGCATTCCATAAGATGCCTGTGTCACATCAGGGTATGGTGTTTTCCAGAAAGTTTGTTGCGCAAAACAAATATGAAGTCTCTTACAAGATTGCCGGTGACTATGATTTGTATCTTCGTGCTAAGAGAGTCGAAATTCTTGAGGACTTAGCGTATGGGCCAATAGTCTCTGTGGAAAAAGATGGATTTGCGTCAGCCAATCCCTTAAAAGCTTATAGCGAATATCTGTTAATCGCAAGAAAAAGATTAGCTGGATGGAATAGGGTATTTGCCCTTTTCCAAATTGGAATTCGTGGAATCTGCGTTATCAGCATCAAGTCGATTGTTCCTCGCGCATGGGTTGTTGCACTCCGGGGGATGTAATGATTTTTAAGGTCGCGGCACTTTCCTCTAAATCTATGAAATGGGTGAGCGTGTTGCTCTGCATGAAGCTGCTTTGCACATTGTTTGTCATATTTGTTTTTTCGAGATTTTCTCCCTTGATAGATGCAGATTTGTATTTGTCTGGTTTATATGGTTCTGAGCACCCACTTAGAACGCGCATTATTCAAGGCATCGTCAATATGCTTTTAAGCTTTGGGAGTTCAGTTTTTGTACATTGGATTTTTGGAGTTTTGTCACTAACTGGCGTGCTCTATTACTATTGCTTGGACGGAACGCGTTGGCAGGTGTCTTTGCCTTTATTGCTTCCAAGTGCTTTGATCTGGACGTCTGTAGTTGGCAAAGAATCAATCTTTTATGGGGCTTTCACATTAGTTTTGGTGATTTGGGCTCGGTTTGCTGTTCAAAAGTGCGTATTCCGAGACTTTGTTTTCCTTGCGGTATCGGTTGCGATATGCGCCTTGCTTAGGCCCCACTATGCATTAGTGATCTTCTGGTTATTTGTTTCTATAGTGATGATCGAGAAAGTGAAGGTTGCTTCAGGGATATGGTTGTGTCTTTTGGCTTTATTTGCAGTTAGTATTATTTGCGCGTTCGTTTGGGAGCCATTACTTTGGCGAGGGTTTGGGGGAATAGATCCCGAAGCTAGGGCAAGCCGCTTCGTCATTTTGGGAATTGAACCCGGAACTCATGCTGGATTCGCTACTTACAAATCCCTTCTTCCTTTGGGCGCACTATTGGGTATCACAGGACCAATGCCAACTGAATTATTTGAAAGGCCTGTTTTCATACCTTTCTTTCTGGAAGGACTTCTAGTAATGTTTTTTCCAATGGGAGTATATTTTTACGTAAGTAAACAATTCTTTGATGGAAAGAAGCAATTTGTAAAAATATTTTGGATCAGTCTAGTTCCCGCCATTCTTGCTTTGGTGGCATTGCATGCCCCGTTTGGTTTTCTTAATCCGGGATCTGCAATTCGGTGGCGGGTAAACTTTGAGGCTGCTTTTCACATGGCGCCTCTCTTGTTGTTTTTTGAGTTTTTAGATGGCGATCGATTTGCGAATAATTCACTTCCATCCTAATACTCGCATGGCGAACCGCTTTGTCGAACCTCTGATTGAAGCGGAGCGTGAGGCGGGTTACCATTCGCAATTGGTGACCTCGGATCAACTATTGGACAGGGATAACATAAGCATTCCCTTTGATTTATCGGTTTCTAATTTGGTTTTGCTGCCAGCGGCTATCTGGAGGATTTGGACTTACTTGAAAGGGGTTTCACCAGATTTGGTAATCTGTCACAACACTAAATCCGCATTGCTTCCATTATTGGCCGCCTGGTTAGCTGGAGTGAATGTTCGTGTTTATTTCAATCATGGCGTACCTTACGTTGCATATCGCGGAGTTTTACGTTATTTTCTAATTTTGATTGAGCGTTGGAACATGACTTTGGCAACGCAAGTATTAACTGTATCGACAGATATGGTTGAACTCTTACAAGAAGTTTACCCTAGCAGATCAAAGCAAATAATAAATCATGGATCAGCATGCGGCATTGATTTGGATAAATTTCACGAGCAAATTGGTGTTCGGACTGCTTGGCGTAATGCGCATGGCTTGTTCGATGAAGATTTGGTAGTTTTATATGTAGGACGGCCCGAAAAACGCAAGGGATTTGAAATTGTTTTAAGCTTAGCCGTAACTTTGATAGGTGAGAGGGATATCAAATTCGTGTTATGCGGGCCAAGCTTGGATGATGTGTTGAAGTGCATTAATTCTAAACCTCCAAACGTGCTTACTTTAGGATTTGTCGACAACATTAGTGAAGTGATGTCATGCTCAGACATCTTATTGTTACCAAGCTTTCACGAGGGTTTGTCTTATGCATGCCTTGAGGGTCAAGCTTCCAATTTAATTGTGATCGCGAATAATATTGTTGGCGTAAAGTCAGTGGTGTCGAATGAAATTAACGGAATTTTGATCAATAATAATAATTTAGAAAAATATTCGGAAATAATTCAACACATTAATAAAAATAGAGATGCATTTAATCACCTTAAACTAGAGGGTAGAAAAAACGTTGGCAGATTTTCTCGAAAGAAATTCATACCTTTCTACCTCAAATTTCTGAGTGACTTACTTTTGCATAATAAAAATTGACTCAACCAATAACAAAGCTTGTTGAGCATGATTTCGCTAAGCAGAGGAAGGGTATCTACGAATTGCTAATTTGTAAAAGTCATTTTAAGCCTTCGATGCTAAGTTGTCTCCTTAAGGTTTGGTTTTGAAGCGACTTTTTGACTTCGTCTTTGCTCTATTTTGTTTATTTTTTTTCGCCCCTATTTTGATCGCCGTTGCCTTATCAGTCCGAATGACGTCTGCCGGCAAAATACTTTATTGGTCAGATCGTGTTGGACATCAAAATAGAGTCTTTAAAATGCCTAAATTTAGGAGCATGCGTATTAACACGCCTGCTTTGGCCACACATCTGCTACACAACCCAGAGCAGTGGTTGACGCCTATTGGTTCATTTTTGCGTAAATCTAGCCTGGATGAGCTGCCACAGTTGTGGTGCATCCTCAGGGGGGACATGAGCTTTGTCGGGCCTAGACCGGCTTTATTTAATCAGGGTGATCTGATCGCTTTGCGAAACGATGCTGGTGTTAACGAACTTGTTCCAGGGCTTACCGGCTGGGCACAAATTAACGGAAGGGACGAATTGCCTATTTCAGACAAGGTCAAGTTGGATATTGAATACCTTCAAAGACGCTCGTTTATTTTTGATGTCCACATTTTATGGCTGACGCTATTGAATGTTTTAACTCGCGATGGGGTCTCCCATTGACTTTCAAGTAATCTGGGGGTTAAAAATGAATTTACAAAATTTTGTTGTGCCTATTTTGGCTTTGCCGCGATTGGTTAAACGATTCGTTGTTTTGGCAGTTGATACAGCTTTGTGCGTATTTACAGTCTGGCTGGCTTACTACCTTCGATTGGGCGAATTTGTTTCAATGTCTGGAAATACTTTATTTGCCGCGTTGTCTTCAATTTGTACTGCTTTACCGATTTTTTTAGTCTCAGGGCTTTATCGAGCAATTTTTCGCTACAGCGGTTGGCCTGCATTGTTGGCAGTTGCTAGGGCCATTGGTGTTTATAGCCTAATTTACGCATCTATTTTCACTGCAATTGGAATTAAAGATGTGCCCCGCACTATTGGCATCATCCAGCCAATCCTTCTACTTTTATTTGTAGGCGCTTCACGAGCAACGGCCCGTATTTGGCTTGGCAATCAGTACCAATCAATACTCAAGTTCGCCTCTCGACCCAAGGTGCTTATATACGGCGCTGGTAGTTCGGGACGACAGTTGGCTGCAGCGATAAATAACAGCCCAGAAATGCAGGTTATTGGTTTCCTGGATGACGATGATCGCTTGCATGGACAAGTGTTGAATGGACTGCCCGTATACAACCCGATGGACCTAGTAAATTTGGTGACTAACCTAGCGATTAGTGACGTTCTACTGGCAATGCGCAGCATTCCTCGGCGACGACGTAACGATATTCTTGCCCATGTGCGAAGTGCTCGTGTTGCTGTACGAACTTTGCCTAGTATGAATGATCTTGCACAAGGTAAGGTAAGCATAACTGACCTGCGAGACTTAGATATTGATGATTTACTAGGGCGGGATCCAGTTAAACCCAGCCATATATTGTTAGGTAAGAACATCGTAGGCAAAGTTGTAGTGGTCACGGGAGCAGGCGGCTCTATAGGTAGTGAACTTTGTAGGCAAATTTTAGCTTTGGGGCCAACTAAATTGCTGCTTATTGAGCAAAGTGAATTTGCGCTTTACGCCATCCACCAAGAACTCGAAGAAAAGATGGGCGACATGAGAATAGTTCTAGTCCCCTTGTTGGCTTCTGTGCAGGACTTTGTGCGCATGCGCGAAATCATGTCTACTTGGCACCCAGATACCATCTACCACGCAGCCGCATATAAACATGTGCCTTTGGTAGAGCACAACCCGGCTGAAGGCATCAAGAATAATGTGCTGGGTACATTGCGAATAGCCCAAGCAGCCGTAGAAAATGGCGTCTCAGACTTCGTGCTAGTAAGTACAGACAAGGCTGTTCGCCCCACAAATATCATGGGAGCCAGTAAGCGTTTAGCAGAAATGGTGTTGCAAGGGCTGGCAGATATCAAAACTGAAACTAATTTCAGTATGGTGCGTTTTGGTAATGTGCTTGGTTCGTCAGGCTCGGTGGTCCCGAAGTTCAGGCAGCAAATTCGTGAGGGCGGTCCACTTACCCTGACCCATCCCGAAATTACACGTTACTTCATGACGATACACGAGGCGGCGCAACTGGTAATTCAGGCAGGTGCCATGGCTAAAGGAGGCGATGTATTTGTGCTTAATATGGGTGAGTCTGTAAAGATCATGGAATTAGCGCGACGAATGATTGAGCTTTCGGGCCTGATTGTTAAAGATGAAAAAACCAATGACGGAGACATCGAAATCGAAATCACTGGATTACGACCTGGTGAGAAGCTTTATGAAGAGCTCCTTATCGGCGAAAACCCCATACCCACTTTACATTCAAAGATAATGAAAGCCAATGAGACTTTCATACCATGGACAGAACTTGAAGATAAACTAAAAGCGTTGGAGATAGCACTTAATATTAATGACGTGAGTGTCACCCGTTTGATAATGGAGAAACTGGTAACTGACTATAAACCAAGTAACGAGATAGTGGACTGGATATATTTAGAACAGGAATTTGAGGCACAAGAATTCATAAAGAGATCAAATCAAAGCCAAGTAAATCCACTTTGATCTCTTGCGCCATGTAAAGTCATTCCAAACTTTAGAAGTTCGCTTTGCCGCCAATTTCGGTGTGAATTTTTTAAACTGTTTCGATATAACTTGCGTTCTAACCAGCTTTGTTCATAAAGTTTTCTATCATTAACTTTAACTAAGACGTCAGTACTTTTTTTCCCCAAGACAATTTTCATATGATCTTGGGTGACACTACCGAAATGGTGTATCCAAACGCTCCCAGTTGTTGCGTGTCTAATACCGTGTTTTCGAACCTCGTTATAAAAAAGCCCGTCCTCAAAACCTAGTAAGTTTGGATTGGCGCGAAAAAAACCTAACTTGTTAAAAAGTGACCAATGGATGCACATGCATATGGCGTTACTAGACTGCCAACGTACTGCATCTTTTGTGATTTTTTGTGAATTTTCTGCAAACTGAGCAAAGTCATAATCCATTTGCCCATCAATTCGAGATGGTGAGACAAGTTGGAGTTGATTAGCAGTAGCAAATGAAATTAATCGCTCTGCAAAATCTGGTGATACTACGATGTCGTTGTTCATAACAATAGTCCACTCACTTTGCTGCGCCAAGATGCCTTGGTTCCAAGCTGCTCCGCATGAGAGGTTTTGTCGATTTAAAATTGCAGAACCAATGCCGAGTTGTCTTAAGTATTCGGGCGTACCGTCAGTGGAGGCATTATCTACAGCAACTATTTGAGCAGGATGAACTCCCGAATCAATTAGGCTTTTCACGAATTTCTTGGTGTAGTCTAGGCAGTTGAAGGTCGCAAATGTTATGGTGTAATGACTCATAAGATGAAAATAAAATACTCAAATAAATTAAAGATTTTATTAATTTTACTGGTTTTGATTTCACCAGTATTCTTTCTAACGGTGAAGCACTGGACTAACCTGTTGGTAGCCTTCATTTTTATTGGTTGTTTATATCTCTTGTTAACGGATGAGAAGATCCAGTCGCCTTTTCCAAGAACTAAATACTGGTGTCAATTGATATGTGTAATGCTTTCCGCCCCGCTTATTGCTATTACATTGGGTCAGCTATTTAGGCTTGACTTTTACTCTCCAAATTGGGACGGACCTTTAAGGCTAGTCTTGTGTATTCCAATATTTTTAGCTGTAGCTAATGGAAGTTTGAGGTCAGGCTCCAGCAAGAGCGTTAGTCAAATTTGGGTAACCCTAATCTTACCTTTGACCTTGATTTGGACTTTATTTTTTAGAGTTAACTGGCCTACATTCTGGGGGCCTGAGGGCATCACAACTTTCTTTGTAGACCCCCTTACTTTTGGAAGTTATACACTTCTTTTTGCATTAATTTCACTGTTGGGTTTGTCAGAATGTTGGGATAAATTAGGTTTGGCAAATAGATGCTTTTGTGCTTTAGGTGTTTTATCGGGGTTTTATTTATCGATTACATCTGGATCACGAACTGGTTGGTTTAATTTACCTATTTTTTTAGGCATATGGGCATTTTTTGTTCTAAAGCCTAAGCTTGGTGTAAGGCGGACGAGTTTATTAATAGCTTTGCTAATGCTTATTTTATTTGTAGCACTTGTTAGTAATAGCTATTTACTTAATAAATTTATCTTGATCTGGACTGAAATCTTAGATTACAAATTTTATGCAACGAATGCAGATTCTTCAGTCGGGTTAAGGTTGTCTTTTTACAGAATGGGGCTAACGTATTTTCTAGAAAGGCCATTTGCAGGTTGGGGCGACTTAGGTTGGTTGTATGAAATAAATCGACCAGAATTAATGCAATTTGCAAGTTATTATGCGCGCGAGTCACCAAAACATGGCTTTCACAATGAAATCATCACTAACTCTGTCCGTTCTGGAATATGGGGGCTTTTTGCAAGCATTAGTTTGTTCATATTTGTACTTGTAAGAGCAATACAAGGCCTTCGGCTAAAAAGCACAGGGGAACATAGACTTATATCTCTAACACTATTAGTTTTTATTTCTCACCTATTCATCGCTGGATTGACTACAGAAATCACCAATCTAGTTTTCCTATCATCTTTCATCGGATTGACATTAGCGGTTTTATTAGGCGAGCAAATTTACCTAGAAGAAACCCTACAGAAAAATAATGTGAATCAAATAATAATTTGAGGCAAAGTGGCAATACTGCTATATTTTTGAGCAATAAAGTCAAATGAGATTTGGCACTCTATACCGCAATCAAGAATCGCCGCATACCAATCTTCATTGATTAATGCGGTGTCTATATGATTCATGTTTCTCAAAATTGCAGAGGTCCAGAAAAGACGATCAACACATAGCTCCAAGCCACACTTAATTTGTTTTTCGATATAGGCTACTGTTTGGTCCCGTTGAGCTTGATAGCGGGGTTGAATCATCGCAACAGCTAGCTCATTCAAAATGTTATTTACCAGCGAGGGATGCTCACGAATCATCACGGCTCTATTTTCTTTGATCAATAGCTCATTTAACTGATAAATCTTAAAAGCATTAAATGCTATTTTATCGTCTGCGTAAAAAAGAGAATCGTAATGCTTCAGCGCTGGAAATAAATGCGGCAACGCCTTTGGTACTTTAGATTGTTGAGCAGATAAAACACGGTTTGTTGATACCGGTAGCTCTAAAAAAATAGGAAGCCATCCCTTGGCCTTAGCCATTTCTAAAATATGCTCATTATTTGAAATGAAGAAGTGGTCGAATTGAGAGTCTATTTCTGCATTATTAAAGGTTTTTGTTTTTGAAGCGCCAAAGAACGTGGAGTAGACCGCGAACTTACTTGAGGCTTTTAGGCGTTCCGTAAAAGAATCGGTTTTAGCAACGAAACACTTAAGCGTATCAAGTTGCAGGGGGCCTCTGTCAAAGTCATTACTTAACTCATTATAAAATATAGCATTTCGCCGATTAGTAATACGTTGACGATTGAGCGATTTAAGTTGTTTAAATAAATTTAACATTCTATTAATAGGGCGTTTAAAAATATTGAAGATAATGTAATTTATAAAAAGTGACGGGTCATAGGGTGAATAGGTTACTTTGCCGCCAACTTAAGCAAAACAAGCCCAAAGTGTTTGAGATAGAAACTATTCGGATAGTTAAGTTCATCTTAGGATATCACGCCATAGAGGTAATGTTTTGAGAATTTGGGGCCATTTCAGCGCTTGGACGTCTGGTACCTCGTAAGGGTAAGCATCTAAAGATTCACCAAAATTAGTGGCGAGCGACGGCGATTTATCACGTAGTAGATAAAAATTCGCTCTGTACTGTGCCATGAAGTAACGAACCCAAGGGTATGCGTTGCTCACCACACGCAAACCTACCGCGCAATACTCCAGCACTTTGGTAGAGGTTTGTTGCTGAAACGGGTTGGTGTTTGGTATCAAGTTCAAACCTAACCGCGCACTGCGTAAATGGCGAGGGACTTGCGCATGGTCAACGTGCCCTTTATACGTCACGTTAAGTGGCAAATGCGTTTGTAATTCTGCGGGCATATCACCTACCAGTAACAGGCTACGGCCTGCTGCTTCAATCGCTTGCAAGATAGGGATAAAGGATAACAAATGCGACATCTCACCTAAGAAGACAAAATCGAATTCAGGTATGGGTCTGTCTGAAGGTGAATCGAAGAAATGTTCCGCTATGCCCATATCGCGCAAAGTGTGCGGTACGCCGTCTGCAAACCCCATGCGCTCACGCACCCAACCGTTTTGGTAAATACGGTAATCAGGTTGTGGTTGGCACCAGTGCTTGAATTGGTCTTTCGCCCAAGCATAAGGCGGGACGGACGCAGAAGAGTATTCATGGATTTGAAACGCTCCGCGCAACCGGTGCGCTTCGGGTAACGGTACTCGTCCACAGAACCACCATACGACCGATGCGCTGGTCGGTACGGAATGGCTGGTGTTATGCACCCTAGTTTGGTGACCACGAGATTGGATATAAGCGCAGTAGGCGTCAATCTCAGGCAAGTAGGTAGGGCCGTTACGAATGAAGTGAATGAGCATTGGCTCTAAGTGTCACGCACTATTGCGTGTAACAAGTAAATCTTGTAATGTTAATCGCCAACTATAGGTAAAGCTAGACAAAGCATGTTTCTTCACAATTTCCGCTAATTCTGTCATTACCAGTTCTACAGGAGTGAGCACTAGATTCAAAACAGCAATATGCGAATAATTAATTTATCGCGCCTCAAACCCAGTCCAAACAATCTTGCAAGTCTTCGCAGCAATCAATAAGTCCAGTGCCAAAGAATAATGTGCAACGTAATACAAGTCATAACTGAGTTTGATGCGCGTGCTATCTGCGCTGTCTGCATACACTTGTTGCACTTGCGCCCATCCCGTCAAACCTGGGCGCACCAAATGACGATAGGGATAACTAGGAATGGTGCCAGCAAACTCTCGCACAAACGGAATTTGCTCTGGACGCGGACCGATCAAACTCATCTCGCCACGCATCACATTCCACAACTGCGGCAACTCATCCAGGCGAGTGCGACGCAACACACGCCCCACGCGTGTGATCCGCGGATCTTCCGCCTTCGCAAAGTGCACACCAGGCGCTTGCAATCCATGGACCATGCTGCGAAATTTAAACAACTTAAACACTTTGCCGTTACGGCCGAC
>Ga0049080_10000514_pt1 | contig 13029 bp, 15 predicted proteins | sample GreLakmeER15MSRF_FD_66716 | JGI IMG/M metagenome (GOLD analysis project Ga0049080, IMG submission 66716) | Freshwater lentic microbial communities from great Laurentian Lakes, MI, USA - Great Lakes metaG ER15MSRF | ecosystem: Environmental > Aquatic > Freshwater > Lake | place: Great Lakes... | reverse complement strand
ATTGCATAATATTCACCATTTTCGACAAGAATCAGTGTGGCATGTGAATAGGGAGATTTGGTGAATGTTTGAATTAATTTTCCAAATGGTATGCCAAGAGGTCCGGCAACATCAGATGCACTGTATACTATATCTCCCGTTTGCAGAGGAATTTTTTGTAACTTTTCTACAATTTGTTTTCTTCGTGCGTAAAGAGGTCCCGGTTTAAACATATTGATTGCCTTTTTAATAAATATACATAGATTAATTGAGGAACATTATGGAATTTTTGAACTGATTTTGAAAATACAGAAAAATTACACGGTAGGTGGCAGTTCACTTTGGAAGCGCAAAAACATGACTAGATCTGAAGAATGGCTTTTCATGGCTATTTTGTTTTTGATCGTATGTGTTGGTCCTTTAATATATTTGTATATTTGCAAAACATATTTGGATTCTTAACTAAAATACCCTAAAATATATTGAAATCGGTAGCATTATGAAAAAAATAAGCATTTTGTATATTCCTGTGGTCGGTGAAATTAAGTTAATGGAAATTTCTGATGATTTAGGTGTAAAGAACCAGCTTATAAAAGGTTACATCGAATACACAAAGTTTACTAAAAACGACTCGATGTACATGGTTGTCAATGAAGGCGCAGCCCTAAAAAAAGAACAAGTAAACATTCGAGCGACTTGTGTTGCCAACAATTGGCAAAAAATAGAATCTAGTTATATGCCAACGGTAACAATTTATGGTGATGTTTTTATTGAAGGATCACAGTTGGATGTTGAAACAAAGAACTTTCAAAGCTGTTCCGTTCCTCCTGTTGGTTTGGAATATTTGATTGATTTGTGCAATAGAGCTGAAGTTTGGTGGGGTGTGGTGTCAAAGAATGTTTATAATTCTGCAATTTATAAATGGTTTTTATCTATTAATGAAAAATTTCAGTTTGATGATCTGTGAGTGGTTGATTTAAAAAAATTATTCTGTATAAAAGATCACACCTAGCGCAGGGTGCTCAGAATAAATGATCAGGTTGCGCTGTCTGATTGATTCAAGGAGGATGTCTAGTGCGTAAGAATATTATTGCTATGGCTTTGGTTGTGGCAGTTACTTCTACTTCATTTGCTGGGCCTTTAGGTCTTTTCAATCGTCGCACCTACAGCAACAACACTGCCACTACCAATTCGAATGTGACCTACGCTCAACCTCGTTTTCCTGTTGTCAATACCTTCTTGGGTAACGCTCAAGGCGTGGCAAATCACTTAGCGAATCTGGGCAGAATCGGCCATTTCGGTGGCAATCCTTACGCTTATGAGGGCGTTGGGATGGGAGGCTCCCCTCAGGCAGCTATACAAAATTGCTGCTTTTATGGTAGAAGAACTATTGCTGATCAGGGCGTGGCACAAGCTACAAATGGCATGTGGTATGCTTGCTGCCGCTACCATTGATATCAACCTGTTGGTTTAATATAACGAGCAACAATCCTAAATGGCAGGCCACATGGTGTGGGGGATTGTTGCTCGTTTTTTTTGGCGAACAGAAAATCTTATGTGTAAGTTTACGGAGAAACTACTATGGATTGCATTCAAGTTGTTAAAGTGGGTGGCTTATACAAGATTGTTGGGCAATTAGAAGATTGGGAAAAAGTAATTGCCAATTGCGATAAGTACGACCATATTGAGTCTGTGAAGGATATGGCACAATTTACAGAGTGCTATAAAGTTTTTACAAACAACCAAGAGATTGTATACATTGTAGAAATGTTTAGGTGGTGATACATGGAAGATAAACTTGCAATTTTGGTCGAAAACGAAAGATGGGATGATGCAATAGGATTTTGTATCAAAAATGAAAGCAACGAATATACAGTTATGGCTCAAAAAAGGGTTGTGAACTGGTGCTTGAAAAATGGAGGATCAACAATCACAATAAAAAATGTGGTCGTTGAACTTCTAAGAGCTAATGAATTCCGAAAGGCAGAATCTTTTATGGAATTTGTTGATCCTAATACCTTGCTTGCCGAGTCGGTTGCCTACGATTGGCAGGATGGTATTAATTATGCTTTAAGAAAAGGTGCCGATAATTTTGATTTTGCAATTTATCGAGCTATCCAGTCCGGCAATTACAATCTGGCAGAATTTTTGAAGTACAAGCAGTCCAAACACTACTCTTAAGGGGTTTTTATGTCACATATTAAAGATTATATTTATACCGATGATATGAACGGATTAGTATCTCATGTTCTTAATTTAGATTACACAGCCAAAGACAGACAAGATGTTTTTAAGTATCTAAAAAGAAACAATAAAATTGATCATATTTCGTTTAATTTTTTGGTGCAATTGAGTATTGCGTCTGGTGATTTTTCAAGCATAGAAAAAACATACGAATATGAACAAAATAATAAGCCATATGACAAAGAAGTTGCCAATGCGAAGTATAGCGCTTTAATTACTTTTTGTGATGATGATCAACTTTATGGCAAATTTCCAGATTTATTTTATTTGGATTCATCTTTCTTGAATCTTTTCCAGTCTTTGCGAGGCCAAGTTGACTCCAATTTTATCCAGAATGTTGTTGATAATTGTGATAATTTTTTGAACCAGTTTGCAAAAAATATTGATAATTCGAATTCTAAAACATTTTGCAATATTTTTATAGATTTTGCGATGCGTTCTGATATGGAAAGTTTTGACAAGTTTGTGCAAACATGCATGAAATCTAGCTTTATATCAAAGCATTTCGGAATGTGTATTTCTACAAAAATAATACAGTACACTAAGTCTATGAGTTTGAATTCACTCAAGATAAATAGTGTGGTCAAAAACTTGTTGCCATATAAACTTCTGCCAGAGATTACTATTAAAAGTTTTTTTGAAAATGCTTGTAGGTTTGCCGATAAACCAGAAGCTCTTGAAGCAATTGAACTTATTTTGAAAAGTGGCTACAAAAAGATTACAAGTGGTTTTAACATTGCTGTTTCACATTGGAAATATGATGCTGTCAAATTGATGTTGCCCTATAAGCCTCGCCTTGAAACTGCCTTAGCTATGCAAAAAACTCCAGAGATTCATGAACTTTTGATTAAGTATGTTGAAAGTCTACCCAAAAAGCCTAAAAATAAATTCCTGCCAGATCAAATTGGAAATCAATTTACCGATGGTGAAACAATTTCTTAGTCAGCAGTTGTCTTTTTGTTTCTATCCTGTATCATGAGTTTAGAAAGATTGGTTGCTGTAACCATCTTGTTTTTTATGGAGGAAACTATGGCTAATGCATCAAGTTCGACCAACAATGTTATTGAGGCTGAAAAAGCTGAGCGTAAAACCCAATTTAGCAGCATTCTGCTGCGTTTGACTCCGAAGATTGCAGAAGAGATTCGTCGGGTCGCTAAGGTCGAAGAGAGAACTTTGACTACGGTTGTAACCCGTGCTATCAAAAACTACCTTAAGGAAAACTATAAGATTGAAATAATTGACGAGTAATTTGTTTGTAGTATTTTAAAAGACCTCACGAACATATCGTGAGGTCTTTTTTTTTGGCGAATAGAAAATTATGTTTGGGTTTGGTGGGTAGTAAATTTTTCATAAGGAGAATGATATGCAATATCTCAAGATCGAGAACACTGGTGTTTGTCCTACCGAAGGTTTTACAATTTTTGGTGCTTCGAGTAAAAATGATACTCCTGATTCCAAAATCATCGGAACATTTGGTTCTGGAGCCAAACATGGCATTGCCTTGGCTCTGCGTCAGGGATTGATGCCTATTATTTACTGTGGCAAGACTAAGCTGGCTTTTTACACTAAACCCCTCGTAATTAAGGGTGTGAAAGGGGAAACTAATCACCAACAACTGTGTGTAAAAATTACTGGTCAAACTGAAGATGGCAAGTCTGTCAATCAGGATAAAGAACTTGACCACACGCTTTCTTATGGCAACAAGGATTGGGAAGAGCTTTCTCTTGCTCTAAGGGAGTTTGTGTCAAACGCAATTGATGCGTCCTACGAGCAGGGATTAGATCATAAAAATGTAGAAATTGAGTTGGTTGAAGAAAATCAAGTACGGGCCAAAGCTGGTTCTACTCGAATTTTTGTCCCAACCACCATGGATGTTGTGCGGTTTTATCAAGAAATTAATAAATGGTTTCTGCATTTTTCTTCAGATGCAGATCTTGAATGTGAAATTTTATCAAAAGCCGACCGTAATTGTGTTGATAGATTTGGATCGCAAAATCATTCTGCTGTGATTTATCGTAGAGGAGTAAGAGTGCGGGAGTTCGTATCTTCTACTTTGCCCAGTCTTTTTGATTACAATATCAAAAATCTTCCAATCGATGAATCTAGGACAATCGATGATTGGAAAGCACGATTTGAATGTGCCGGTGCTTTGGCAAGAACCACTAATCCAACTGTCATGAAAAAGATTTTTGGCGCACTTTTGCAGCGCCATAAGTGTTGGGAGCTAGAGCATGATGGTTTCTCCATGTGTTATAGCATTCCTAAAGACAACATGGAGTTGTGGCAAAAAGCATTTAGAGATGTTTGCGGAGAAAAAGCAGTTGTTTGTCATCAGTTGCTGTCTGATCGTGTAGAAGAAAAAGGTTATGTGCCAATCGTTTTAAGCGACAAACAAGCTGGTGTGTATCGTTTCTTTAGTGAAATAAAACTGCCATCTGACGCAAGTGTTCTTACAGAAAATGATAAGAAAGGCAGAAAGATCATTCCAGCCACCGAAGCTGTGCATGCAGCTTTCGATTTTGTTTGGAAAGCGCTTTCTGATGCCGACTTGCTCTATAATCGTGACAAACCAAAATTGTTTTGCTTCAAGCAAATGACTGAGGCTTCTGCAACTACCTTGGGCTATTGGGTTAATGATGAAATTTATATTAATGAAGATATATCTCAAGCCGAGAGCAATTCTTTACTGGATACGATAATGGAAGAAGTTGCCCATCATGTTACTCGTGCTACTGATGGGTCAAGAGACTTTGCCAACTATCTGATCCGTGCGTCTATGACTTTTGCCAAGAAAATTATGGGTAAAAGCAAGTAGAAGAACAGTAATTTTGGTGTATTATGATTTATCACTAGTTAAAGTAAAGGAGCAAAAATGCCTCGTCCGAAGTCTGAAGAAGCGTTGTATATTGAGTCGAAGTTGCAGCAAAATGCCGATTTGAGATACTTAGATCTTGTCAGGTTGCCAGACTATAATCTCAATATTGAACACAATTTTTTCAATACTGTAAAATCTCGTTTTAAAAAGGCTTTGGTGCAAGCTAGTATTGGAACCAAAGTTGTAGTGTCGGAAGGAACAGAGTATGATTATTCTGACGAAATTCAATCTTTGATTCCTGCCCCTGATCCTTACTTTGTGAATACTCCTGATAATCTTAGCGTTGCCGATATGGTGCAAACGCTTAGCAAGACGGGCAATCTCAATATTAGATTGGTTGGACCTGCTGGCTGTGGCAAAACTAGTTTTGCTTTGGAATATGCTGCAAAACATAGTTTGCCAGCCCTTGCCATGGATTGTGCAAATGTCCGAGAACCACGAGATTGGTTTGGATACCGCCAATTTGATGTTTTAAATAAAAACATTGTTTGGCACGAATCCTTATTTGTGCGAATGGTTGAAACACCATACGCCGTTATTGTTTTGGATGAACTCAACCGGGTTTCACCGTTGATTATCAACACTTTGATTCCTTTGCTTGATTACCGTCGATGCACTTATTTGGAAGAAGCGCAAAGGCAAATTGTTTGCGCAGAAGGGGTAACCTTCTGGGCCTCTATCAACGAAGGGCATCAATTTACTGGCACCATTCCGTTGGACGAAGCTATCGCAGATCGTTTTGCTATGGTTGTAGAATGTAAATTTTTGCCTGCTGCCGAAGAATCTATCATGCTACATAAGAAAACAGGTTTGGATGAACCGACTTGTGTCAAGTTGGTTGAAATAGCAAACCAAGTGCGTACCAAGGCACAGATGGATGGAGGAGACAGTTTCAGCAAACCAATCAGTACAAGAATGCTGGAAAATGCAGCCAAAGCTTTTAAGGTTAGTGGTGCTAAAACCTTGAAATACACTTTGGCGAATCATTTTTCATCTGCTGGTGGAAATGTCAGTGAACGACAAAACCTCATTCAGTTGCTTGTTGGTAAATTTGGCTCAATTACTGGAGTTGCATAATGAAAACACAGTATGATGATTTTGAATATGAAGATGACGATGGATATTTTGCAGATAGAAGCTATAGTCCATATGTTGGCAATAGTTTCTACAATCCAATCAAGTCTACTTCGGAATACCTTCGCAAAGCATATCTGTTTGACAGTTTTTATGATTTGCAAGATTCTAAAGAAAATACCGAAGAGGTTTTGCATGATACATTGAAGGAACTGAACAAAACAATCAACATCACTACAAACAGTTATGTTGGTGAAGAAAAGCAATTGATAGTTAAATATAGCGATGGAAAAGTGTATAATGATCTGCTTGGGGATATCTTGTATGTATCTCCAAGTATTTTGTTAGACGATGAATTAAAGTCTATCGAAAAAAATGATGAATTTTATTCCAAGCTAGATGGTCTTAACGGACAAGCTATGCTTTGTGCATTTATGAAAAAAAATGTTCATCCATTTTCTGCTATACAATATAAAAATTCTCAAACATGGGCAATAAGAAACATTTACATGACTGATATGCAATCCAAGGCCAATTCTGAAATCTTTTTGTCTTGGCCCGGATTCATGAGTTATGTAACGCAACAAATGCATGTGTTCGGACAACAAAAAAACAAGATTGTTGATAATATCAAACAATCTATTAATACAGGAAAAATTAATCTTGATGACATGATTGAGATTTTGTGCTACAACAGATTGTCGCACGACAGAATTTCTTATGATTTTATGCCCGAACAACTTAAAAACAAAACTGTTAAAGCAGATGCCCTCTTAAACAGTGATCTAAATGCAACAATCGAAAATGACAGAAGATTTGAAAGGTCTGAGGCAATTTATGAAAAACTGAAAAATATATTTGATGCTAAAGAACAATCTGATGAAGGGTTTTTTTCCGTAGAACCTAGTAACTCTAGCTTGGACAGATCGTTTACAGGTGGCAATAGCTATAATGAGCATGGTTTAATTGATGGAGATATAATCTCTGGATGTGTTGATCATACACAAAAGCTCAGAGAAAAAACTAAGATTGTTGATGATAAGCTTTCATCAGCTCAATTATCTAATGATGAAGCTTTAACAGATAGAACATACAAGTTGATCATTCCTGCTGTAAATCAGGAAACTCGTGAATCCTACAAGAATATTGTAGCCCAAAATAAATCTAGCATTAAAGATATTAAGACTGCATTTCAATTTAAAAACAACGAAAGTACTACATGTACTTATGGTCTCCCCGATGGTGTTCTTGATGAAAATTCATTGTACAAAATACATTTTGAAGAATTCCAGCGACTATATGAGCGCAAAGACATACTGCAATCCAAAAAATATCATGTTTGCATTGCAGTAGATCAAAGTGGGTCTATGTCTGGAAAAATGCCTAGTGCTGCTGCATTGGCTATCATCATGGCCGAAGCGCTTAAAGAGATTAGGAACTTGGATTTTTCAGTGTATGGTTTTAACACCCATCAAATTAATACTATTGTTTATCGGGACAAAATCTATCAGAAAACAGAAGCGTTAAGTGAGGCTAATGCCTCTGGCTCTACTGCTTTGGGATACCACATAGCAGCTATTGCAGACAAGGTACATACTCAAAATAATAATATTGAAAAGAAGATTATGTTCGTAATTACAGATGGCGCTCCTACACATGGAAGCCATATTTTATCTGCAGTAGATCACACAGCACATGCTGTAAAATCTACTAGGAAATTGGGAATCGATGTTTATGGAATTGGTGTTATGAACGCATTTGACCAATCGATAGGTAAAAAAATATTCGGTGTTGGTAATTTCACAGTGATTAATACAATTAAAGAAACCTTGCCAATTCTTGTTATGAAACTAAAGAAATACTTGCAAAATATTTAATTGTTTTCTTTTTGGAAAATCCAATTTTTAAAGGAATAAGACTCAGACTGTGACCTCCAAGGGCTGTAAAGCAAGCCTGTCTGAGACTGATTCCCAGACTGCTTCATGTATAAATCCCTAGTTGCTTGTTGCCATGTGTCTGATTTGGTTTCTGGTTCTTTTTCTTTGCATTTAACAGAAGGAATATAGCCACGAAGCTCTGGGTATTTTAACATATCAGGATGGCATAATATACTTAATGCAGCGCCCAAGGCGTTGCTTGACCCTGCAACACTATGAGTAGCTCCTCGCATACTGGCTAGCTGTGATATGGTAAATTCATTGCCTGCAACCTTATAAGTTTTTCCTGCGGTGGGAGATGGTATTTCAACTCCTGTTTTTCTTTCAGGGGTTGCTTTTTTTATGCTGGAAATTGAAGAGTAAAGAATTGGTTCTTCTTTGAATGGTACAATTATCCATTCTTTCATAGGATATCGAGGGCCAAAGTGACCCATAATTTTGGCAGCGACACTGGGATCATTTACAAAAGATTGAAATCTGGGATGTTCTTTACCTTGCCACAAAGCAATCACGAGATCACCATTATAAATTCCAACTCTACCGATCAAGGATTCACCAAACTGTATTAGCTTTTGCCTCAAAGAAATAGATTTGAACTTTTGCGGATTGATACCAGTTTGTTCAATCTTTTTTTCAAGCCATACTTGGACTGGAGAACCCGGCTTGTATTCTAAAAAGTTTTCGATATTGAAAGATGTTATGATATCTTTTGCATTTGGAAATGTATCATAAAATATTTCTTTGCTAAGTTCTGGGACTATTTTTTTGCCTTTTTCATCTTCGTCTACTGCAAACACATCATCATGGGTTGCTGGATAAGGAGCAGTATGTAATTTTGTATTATAAAAAAAAGTTAATGCAGGAGAAGAACCTTCCCCAGACTCATGAATATAGATTTTATCAGGATCGACATTCTTAAATGCTGAAAGATTAAATTCCATGAAACACCTTTTTTAAATATATAGTTGAATTTGTTTGAAATGTTGCGTATCAAGAATGAAAACCAAGGAGGATGTAATGGCAGGATATTTGATTTTAGACACTGAGACTACAGGACTTGACCCGAAGACTCATGGTTTAATTACACTATCCATGGTTGTGGAAACTGATTCTAAAAGAAAAATATGGAATGGACTGAATACAGAATGGAGGATTAAATCTATAGATGCAAGTGCTTTAAAAGTAAACAACTTTTTACTTTCCGAGCTTTCCAGAGCTCCTGACGCATCTTGGCAAGCTCTGGATTATGAAAATTTTGTATACTCATTTGTTGACTTTCTGGTCGAACATTCTGAACAAGTTGAGTTTTTGGTCGGCATGAATGTGCAGTTTGATATTTCTTTCATCAAAAAAGCTTGTGAGGATTTCAATATTAAAATTGATTCCTTGCTGCCAAGGAAACAAATAGATCCACTTGTTTTTGCGTCTTGCCTAAAAGACATGGGTATGTTGTCACCTTCTATAAAAAATATTAACAGCAAAAGTCTTTATGATTTTTATGAAATTGATTATAGCAAAGGATTTCACTCTTCGGATCAAGATTGTAAATTTACATGGGAACTTTGGCAAAAAATGAAAAAAACTTTCTCATCTAAAGCATGAACCAAAGAAAATCAAAATTTGTTTTTAATACAATGGTTGCAAATGAAAGTCATTGTGTACTTAGAATGCTGGAATCCGTCTACAAATATGTAGACTATTGGGTAATTCAAGATAACGGCTCTACAGATGGAACCCAAGAAATAATAAATAATTTTTTTAAAGAAAAGAATATACCGGGATTTTTGTATCATACAGAATGGACAGGATGCATGGGCCAAAATCGAGACCATGCTGTTCAAACTTGTCTTAAAGCGGATCATGGATGCGACTGGATTTTAAGAGTAGATGCAGATGAAATTCTAGAAGTTGATGATTCTTTTGATTGGTCTGTTTTTGATGATAATAGTACACAAAGTTTTAATGTTTATGCTAGTCAATATAATACACAATATTTTAGAACTTGGATATGGAACACTAAGCTACCTTGGAAATTCAAACATGATAAAAGACACGAATGTATCATATTAGACCAAGATAATATTGGAGAAAATTTCCAAAGAGTTACCCTTCCTCAAACTTTCAGGCATGTAGTGCTTGGAGATGGAAAAACTTGGACTAACCCTCTCAAATATTATTTGGATGCCTTAGAACTTGAAAAAGATGTTATTAAAAAAAACGAAATGCTCACAGATCATTATCATCTTTTTTACATAGGCAAAAGCTATAGTGACACTATTCCAAACGATCATCTTCCGTTTGGAAATGACCATAATATAGAATTGGCCAGAAGAGGTTTGTTTTATTTTAATAAGTTTGTGAATTTAAGGCACGATTTTGAATTCACAGGAAAAGCTAAATTTACAGATGAAATGGCATATGTTTCTTTTCTTTGCATGGCACATTTACACGCCATCATGGGAGATCAATCTAGAGAAATCAGTTGTTTGCAAAAGGCTGAAATTTTTTGTCCAACCAGAAACGAACATCTAAAACGATTGGCAGAAATTCATCAACAAAATAATGATAAAGCAAAGATGCTGGAGTACACTTCGAAAATCATGCAGGCAGAAAGAATAAATCCATTTCCAAATTTATGTGTCATGATTGATAGAAACGCCTATTACAATACAAGTGAATATCCGCAAAAACTTCATTTGCATGCATTGAATGGAAAGGCCTAACCAAAATTAAAAAGCATTTTTGCTGTGGCTCTTTATTTGTTTTCAGAAAAAATAAGTTGACTGTTTTTTTTAGTGATGTACTATGAAATGTCTAGAACAACTGGTTTTTATTAAAAGGAGTTTGATATGGCTAAGTCCAAGACCGAAAGAGCGCAAAAGCCTGAAGTCAAGGCATTTCCTACTTTGCGGGAATCATTGACGCAATTTATTGGACAACCTATCGCAATCCTCTGCGCTAGGTTTAACTATCGTGGCATTCTATCGTCCGTTGGAGAGGACCATGTTGTCCTCGCTCAAGCTCGTGCTGTTGAGAGCAGTGGAGCCTCATCCCAAGAACGCCCCAGCAATGAAGATAGCATCGGTTCAAGCATCATTATTAGCCTAAATGCTGTAGAATTGGTATATTGGCCTAACTGGTGCTTTTTTTCACTAGATGATTGATATGCTGAATTAGGTAAATAAAAACCTTGCATAAAACTTAATTTTATGCAAGGTTTTTTAAAGCAAGTTTTCAAAAGGAAGCGCAAAATGAAGAACACTGGCTTTGATGCGTGGAAAGCAAGACTTGAGTATATGAATAAAGAATTTCCTTTCACCCGTATGGATGAAGGAATTATAAAAATCGTTAACGAAGAAGGTAGATTGCACGCTGATCATGTACCTGCTTGGCGTTCTCCGACACGAATCATGTGGTATCGTGATGGTAGAAAGCACGGTATCGATGCTGACATCTATGGAAGCATCACTTATTATTTTGAAAATATTCGCATTCCATCCAAATATTATCAAGCGATGTCCAACCCAGATCTTCTGACAGTTGAAGAAGTTCTAGGACACACCAACCAAGAAGTCCGGTATGTCGGCATGAAAATCGTTGGTTTTGATCGTGTGCTGAATCATAATAAAACAAAGATTATTCATAGGGATGACAGCAAGGGGCAAATATTATTCTCTGTGAGTGGTGTTTTTGATGAACCAATTTCTTATGTGAAAGTTGTAAATAGTACAGTTGAACCCGATGGAGTTACATATAAAAATTATTTTTTGTGTGTTCCTCCAGTATCTGAAGGTATTAAGACATGCACCGCTGCGGTTGCGTGGACTTTCGGAATGAAACCGGATGAATACTTACCAAGTCAAGAAACATGAGAATTTTGTCAAGTAAACTAGTCGCTTGACATTATAAATACTCTAGGCTAGTATGTTATGTGGTTTATATAACGAAAGAGGCGCAAGATGAGCAAGTTCCAAGCAAGGCAGGGAGATATCTTTTTTAAATCTGTTTCTAAGATCCCCAATAAGGGATTAAAGAAGAAGACAGATCCTGTGTTGGCCTATGGCGAAGTAACATTTCATAGCCATAAGATTACCAGTTCTTTTCAGGACTGTGAGTCTTATGTAGATGAAGAAGGTGACATCTATGTTCGATCTGACAAGGATATCACCATTGGTCATGACGAGCATAATAATATTATTCTTCCGGCTAACGAGTGGATCTGCGTAAGCAGGCAGGTGGAATATAATCCTCTAGAGAAGGCTCGTCAAAGAGTAGCCGATTAGTCCGAGACGACTATCAGACTAATATCTCCTAAAGTCTCCCATGTTTTAACATGGGAGTTATTTTTTTTGTCTGATTTGTGTGTGTCATCCTTGACAGAGTTATGGGAGTTTATATAAAATCAAATCTTACGATTTTAAACAATTTCAAACCATGATAGATCTGCAAGGACATCGGCTGCTATAAGTTTATCGTGGTTTGTGAGTCTAATGTCGTCTGCCATGTCAGTTCTCCGATTTTAGGGGACATATTATCTACTAAATTTGGTTGCAAAAACCTTGAAGCATGTTACGATCTTTGAGTCAAGAAATATAAATTCAAATTTTGTTGGTTGACATTCAATTATTTCGTGAGGTTAAAACATGACACTTAGATTCGTGAAAGTTGTAATTAATAAATGCTATGGTGGTTTTAGTCTTTCTGACATAGCCATTAAAAAGTGTATTGAATATGGCATGAAAGCAACCAAGTTCAATAATGAATCCAAGTGTGACGATGCAGAAGCTTATTTTTGCGTTCTTGACGATGATGATGAATTCATGCAAATAAGAAACAGCAAATATATTATTAATCAAAAGCATGGAAATTTGTTTCGTTGCCATCCTATTGTCATTAAGGTTGTGGAAGAATTGGGGACCA